>Ga0265300_10002943_pt1 | contig 14217 bp, 14 predicted proteins | sample AusTroGonzalo_MG_FD_193482 | JGI IMG/M metagenome (GOLD analysis project Ga0265300, IMG submission 193482) | Bovine rumen microbial communities from tropical cattle in Woodstock, Queensland, Australia - Gonzalo_03 | ecosystem: Host-associated > Mammals > Digestive system > Stomach > Rumen ... | reverse complement strand
GCCTAATAGTTCAAGTGCACTATTTAAATCAACCCCATTGTTAATTAAAAAATCCTTATCTATCATATAGACCTCCATACTACCATAAATATATTATATCATAGAAATTAACTCAAGTAGATATTTAGTACTCTTTCAAGTTCCTTCTTGTCAATTGGTTTAGAAATATAATCATTAAATCCTTCTTTTATATAATGTTCTCTCATTCCTTCAATTGCATTAGCCGTTAAAGCAACAACAGGAATATTAAAATCAGGATTTTGTTTTAAAATTTTAAATGTTTCCGTTCCGCTTAATTTAGGCATCATGTCATCCATTAAAATTAAATTGTATAAATATCCTTCATTAATTTTATTTATACATTCTTCACCACTATCAACAAGGTCGCATTTTACCCCTAAACTATCTAAAAGTTTAGATGCTACTTTTAAGTTAACTTTATTATCATCAACAACTAATACTTTTTGAATGTCATAGTTAACTTTCTTAACTTCAGTTGTTTCTTCTTTAACTTTCTCTTTCTTTCTATCTGAAATAAGTTGGTCAATAACAACAATAAATATTGAACCTTGACCATATATAGAATCAGCTATAATACGACCGTGCATCAAATCAACAAGTTTTTTTGTAATTGCAAGTCCCAGCCCTGTTCCTTCGATAGTAATATTTTCTTCTTTATCAAATCTTTCAAATTTATTAAATAATTTATTTATATTTTCTTTTTTAATACCAATACCCGTATCTTTTACCTCAATTATAAGTCTACAAACATTATCTCTTTTTACCGATCTTACACTAAATATAACTTGACCTTTTTTAGTATACTTAACAGCATTAGTTAAAAGGTTTAGTGCAACTTGTTTAATTCTTGTATAATCACCATTTAAGTAATCTGGTAAATCATCAGCAATACTTGAATAAAATTGTACTGGTTTATTACCAAGTCTTGATTTTGCAAGCATAGCAACATCATTAAATACTTTCTTTGGATCATATTCAACGTTTACAATTTCTAATTTGTCAGCTTCTATTTTAGAAATGTCTAAAATACCATTAACAATTTCAAGTAAGTTTTGTGATGCAGCCATAATATCTCTGGCTTCATCTTTGATTGTATCTATATTGTTTTCTTCTAAAATTAATTGACTAAAACCATTAATAGCATTTAGCGGAGTTCTAATCTCATGTGACATACTAGATAAAAAGTCTGTTTTAGCATTATTAGCTTTATCTGCTCTATCACGTTCCAAATTAAGTTCTTCTAAAATATGAATATCTGGATTTTCAATTGTATGATACATAAGCATTGTTACAAAAGATTCAATTGACGATGTAATTATAAGTGATGGTATGTACATTTGCAGCAAGGCTGCAAAAGAACCAAAAATAAAATATATAAGTATAGGAACAAATTTTTTCTTTTTTATAGTTTTCATATTTGTTAAAAGCATTAACATAATATTCATAATGCATGCAAATGTTATTCCATAAAGTGTTTTTACACATAAACCATATGAATAAAGTGCCATGCCATTACTTGTTTTAACCTTAAGTGGTAAAATGAGTAACGCTAAGAAAAACACAAAATAAATAATTAGCATTTTGTTTCTAACTTTTTTACTTGTTCTTCCAGAAATAATGCAAACATAATATGTAAAAAGCATTATCCAAGTTAAAAAATAAATATTAATTATTCTTAAAAGAATTGTTTGAATAAAAGGCATACCAGGAAATAACTTATTTGAATAAGCCGTCAAAACTTCTGATAAAAGGCCAATAAGATTTGATATGATTAGTAATGAATAAATTTTATTTTCGGAGTTTCTTACTCTTCTTTTAGTAAAATATATAGTAGCGATTAATGAAATATAGAAAAAACTACTTAGTGAAAATACAATACTATAGTTCATTTCAGCCACCTTCTTATTATGTATATATTATAATATATATTAAGAAAAAAAAGAAGAAGAAATTATCTTCCTCTTCTTGTATAACCGTTATTTATTTCATCGTTACAAACGTATGAAATTGCTCGGTAATCAACTTTTCCAACTGGAGTTAATAAAAGTGAATCCCTAACTATAATTTTTTTAGGAACATAATTAGGTCCTAGTTGTCTTTCACATTCTTTTAACAAATCTTCCTTAATTTGTTCACAGTATTCATATCTGACACTATCTAAATCTGGAAGATATTTAGAATTTAAAACTATGTTTGCAACAGGGATGTCTCCTCTATCTCTTTCTAAGTTGGGTATTCCAACTACACAACTTGATTTTACTCTATCATCTTTATTTAAAATTTCTTCAATATCCATTGGATTTACTTTAATTCCTTCATACAAAACTATAGTTCTTTTTATTCTACCTCGGTAGAACAAATTACCTTTTTTATTTATAAATCCTTTGTCTCCACTTCTAATCCATTTTTGCCCACTTCTATCAGTAAGCATAATTTGATTATTAGCTTCACTATTATTGTAGTATCCCTTTGTTAGTGTTGCGCCTGAAAAACAAATTTCTCCCTCTTCATCATATGTACACTCTTGTAGAGTATCTGGGTTAATAATTTTTACACTCATTTTTGGAAGTGGAATACCTACACTACCATCAACAATGTAATATGGTAAATTAGTTACTGCTGCAGATCCTACTTCTGTCATACCATAGCCTTCGAATATTTGTGATTCACAATTACTTTGAGCAAGGAGTAAATTAACTGCTTTCCTTATTTCTGTTTCAATGGAATCACTACCACTACCAAGAGTTTTTACAAAACTATAATCTCTTTTAGCTGTTTTTGGGTTATTTAAAAAACTATAGTAATCACCAGGAGCTCCTACAATATGATTTATTTTATATTTATAAACATTATCTGCAGTTTTATCAAATTCGTAGTCAGGTAACATTACAAGTGTAACATTTAAACAAAGTGGTAAATGAGTAGCCATAATTGTTGTATAAGCTAAAAATGGTGGTACTTGAGTTAAAATTCTCTCTCCAGGTTCCGCTTTAACAATTACATCTTCATACTCCATTACCATAGCATTGTAATTATAGTTTGTTAGTTGAACAGCTTTTGATGCACCAGTTGTTCCACTAGTATGAACAATTGATACAACATCATCACTTTTAACATCACTTTTTATATTAAATTCTTCGCCTTTAGCTACATCCATTAAATCATCAAATGTTTTATAATTTCGCGCTATTGCTCTTTGTTTATTAAAATTAATGTCTTTTGGTAAGCCAAAACCTGTATTCTTACATAACATCTTGATAGATTTTGGTGCAGAATCAAAAATCGAAGACACATATATATTATCAGTACAAAGACGGTCTTTTACTTCATCAATATTACTTAAAAACAAATCAGATGCAATTATAATTTTTGAATTAGTTTCATTTATTGAATGAACCAACATATCATTTTTCTTTCTAAAATCAACTATATTTGCTATAGCGCCAATTTTATTAAGAGCATATAAAGTATAAACACTTTCTGGAGTATTAGGAAGAAGAACAGATACACAGTCGCCTTTTCTTACTCCTAATTTATAAAATGAGTTTGCTAGTTCATTAGTTTTTTTAAGCATTTCGCTAAAAGTGATTTTATTATTAAAATAGTTTATTGCAACAAGATTATAATCAGTACATCTAGATTTCATATAATTATAAATACTTGTTTTAGGTACTGGAGCATTTATATCATCAATATCATAATGTTGATACCATAGTTTATCAAAAGATGGTTTTCCTGATATTGGCCCTACTATTGTTCCATCAGCTATTCCTTTTAAATAAGTGTTTCTTTGGCTTTCATCTACTGATGTTCCATTATTAGTAATTTCTAAATATTTAATAACATTTTTTGCTGCTTTTAAAATGCATTTTGCTTGATAATCGCTTAATTTTACTCCGTATTGATTAAATTTACTAATCAAATAATCAACAACGGGAATATTTTCCTTCTTTTCAATGGTACCATTAATTATTAATTTTGGATCATGCATTATTTTGTATAACTCACGACAAAAAAACTCTGCATAAACATTGTAATGCATATACCCTTTTTCATCCAAGTTAACAACTTTTACGTAGTTTGCTATTATTCGTTTATACGCGCTAAGTTCACTTGATATATTACTGTGTAAAATTGATTTTTCATTTTTCACCGTAATGCTCCTTATCAACAATTCTAATTCCTATTCTATATTATAAAAAGCAAAAAATCAACTTAGCATTTAACTAAGTTGATTTTAAATTAACTATTCAGATTTTTTATCTTCTTTTGAAGATTTTTCTTCTTTTTTTGCAGGTTTTGGTAAACATTCTTTTCTTGATAAGTTTAATCTGCCTTTTTGATCATAACCAAGAGATTTAACTATAATCTCATCACCAACCTTGTAAAGATCAGATGGTTTTTCTACTCTTTCCCAAGCAAGTTGTGAAACGTGAACTAATCCTTCACATCCAGGCCATAGTTCTACAAAACATCCAAAGTCTTCTACTTTAACAACTTTACCAGTATAAACTTTATCAGTTTCAACTTCTCTTGTAATATCTTCAATCATTTTTCTTGCTTTAGCAATAACATCTTTATCTGTGTGGTAAATTAATACTCTACCGTCATCATCAATGTCAATTTTTACGGCATTAATATCACTTACAGAAACAACATTACTTGATTCTTGAATAATTCTAGTAATTGTTTCCCCACCTTTACCAATAACTTCTTTAATCTTATCAGGGTTAATAGTAAATGATTCAATCTTAGGTGCATATTTAGATAATTCTTTTCTTGGTGCTGGAATTTGTGCTTCCATAACATCAAGAATTTCCATTCTTGCATCTTTAGCTTGATCTAATGCTTCTTTTAAGATTTTCTTAGTAATACCTTTAATCTTAATATCCATTTGAAGTGAGCAAATACCTTTTCTTGTTCCACCGACTTTAAAGTCCATATCACCTAAATGGTCTTCCATACCTTGGATATCAGTTAAAATTGTATAATGTTTTCCATCTTTAGATGTAATTAATCCCATTGCAATACCTGCTACAGGAGCTTTAATTGGAACACCGGCAGCCATTAATGACATACAGCCAGCACAAATAGTTGCTTGAGATGATGAACCATTTGATTCTAAAATTTCAGATACTACACGAACTGTGTATGGGAATTCTTCTTCAGATGGCATAACTTGTTTTAAACATCTTTCACCTAAAGCTCCATGTCCAATTTCTCTTCTTCCAGGAGATCCATATCTACCAGTTTCTCCAACAGAGAATGCTGGGAAGTTATAGTGTAACATAAAGTGTTTTTCTGCTTCTAAACTTAATCCATCTAATTGTTGATATTCATTTAACGCACCAAGAGTTGTAATCGCAAGAGCTTGAGTTTCACCTCTTGTAAATAATGCAGAACCATGAGTTCTTGGAAGTAAGTCAATATCAGTTGATAATGCTCTAATTTCAGTCATCTTACGTCCATCAGATCTTGTTTTTTCTTTAACTGTAATATTTCTGAAAATGTCATATTCAATTGATTCAAGAACTAATTTAACTTTAGTAATTAATATAGTTAATTCATCTTTATCAAGATCAGCATTTTCTTCAGTATATTTATTAACTACTTCTTCTTTAACAGCATCAATAGCAGCATATTTTTCTAATTTTTCTTTAATACGCATTGCTGCATCTAATTTATCAGATGCAAGTTTTTCAACTTCTTTTCTAAGTTCATCAGTAATTTCAAGTTTTTCATATTCCATTTTTTCTTGACCGATTTCGCCAATAATTTCTTCTTGGAATTCACATAACTTAATTACAGCTTCGTGACCAAACATTAAAGCTTCTAACATATCTTTTTCAGATACTTCTTTAGAACCAGCTTCAACCATGTTAATAGCTTCTTTAGTACCAGCAACAGTTAAATCTATATCAGATTCTTCTAACTCTGCAGGTGTTGGGTTAATAATTAATTTACCATTAACACGACCAACTTTAACACCAGCTATAGGTCCATCAAATGGTATTTTAGAAATACTTGTTGCAAGTGAAGAACCAAACATTGCAGTTAGTTCTGGAGAATTATCAGTATCAACTGATAATACTGTATTAACTACTTGAACTTCATTTCTAAAGTCTTCTGGAAACATTGGTCTCATAGGTCTATCAATCATACGTGCAGCTAGTGTTGCAGCATCAGTTGGACGACCTTCTCTTTTAATAAATCCACCAGGAATTTTTCCTACTGAATATAGTTTTTCTTGATATAAAACCATTAGTGGGAAAAAGTCAGATAATACGTTTGCATTTGGAGATACAACTGCAGTTGATAATACAACAGTATCACCATATCTAACTAAAACAGCTCCATGAGCTTGTTTAGCAACTTGACCATTTTCTACTATAAGTTCTTTACCATAGAAATCCATTTTAAATACTTTTTTTGCCATAATCTCTACTTCCTTCTTTACTACCTTTTTATAAAAAAAGACACTAAAAAGTTTTTAGTGCCTATTTTCTTAAATTTAATCTTTTAATTACATCTCTATATGCAACTACATCATTATCTTTTAAATAAGCTAGTAATTTTCTTCTTTTACCAACCTTCATTAAAAGTCCACGTTTAGAATGGAAATCATGAATGTGAGTTTTAAGATGTTCTGTTAAATCATTAATTTCATGAGTTAAGATTGCGATTTGTACTTGTGCACTACCACAGTCTTTATCATTAATTTGAAATTCTTTAATGATTTTTTCTTTTTGTTCTTTTGTAACAGCCATTTTTAAATCCTCCTTTTTTAATTTAAATCGGTTTAGATCTAGAATAAATGCACGGAGATGCGTTTAATCCAAATTTAAACTTCTTTTTAATTATATGATAAGTAAATGTAAAAATCAACTAAAAAATTTACAATATTTTATGTTAATTTACAGTTCTTTTATAAACTCTAGCTTTGCCATGACCTTTTTCATCACTTTTTACATTTATATCGTACTCATAATCATTAATATTTGTGCTAATGTTATATTTTTCTGCAAGTCTATAAACAAGAGTTTTATACATAGTTGTTGCATCAACATAATTTTCTTCTTCTATATTTTGTGCAACTGGCATTATTCCTTCACTGTAAAGTTTAAATGCTAACTCTTTATCATCTTCAAGTGCTAAGTTTTCAGCAATTTGTGGTCCAATGACATCATAAAGTTTTAGATATTCTTGACCATATTCACTATTCTGTAAAATATTTCCTCTAAACCATCTTAATGTATTAAGTAATCTACTTTGTTCATCACTAAATCCACACATATCAACAACTATAGTTGTGATAAAACAATTTTGTGATTTATGTGAATCTTCATTTGAATATCCAGAATAATGAATACATTTTTTGCCGTCATCTGGTTCCTTATATGTACCTATATTATTACAATAAAACATCATCTTAGATGAAGTTTTTTTATTATGTTTATCATAATATATACATTCATTACAAATATGTTCCATAAATTTATCTCCTTAAAAACAAGAATACATGTATGTTAACACTTAAATCATATTTAAGTCAAATAAAAAACTAGTAAAACATTACTAGTCTTCCTTCATTATTTTTAAATATATAAAGAGCAACATCTTGTTCATTATAAATCATGTTATAGTAGCCATCACTAATTTCAGAATTCATTTTATTTCCATTAGCAACTAATTTATAAGTATATTCATCTAATTCGAAATTATTAACATCAAGAACATCTCTTGAAGTTAATAACTTAGTGCATTCATTAACTTCGTCTAAACTACATGAATCTTCAATATTAAAATTACCTTGTTTTGTTCTAACTAAACTTTCCATTGTACCGTAGACATTTAGTTTGCTACATATATCTTCTATTAAAGATCTAATATAAGTCCCTTTAGATACCTTTGTTTTAAATTTAATAATATCATTATTAAATTCTAACAGCTCTAAACTATAGATATTAACAAGTCTTGTTGGTAATTTTACATCTATATTTTCTCTAGCATATTCATATAACTTTTTACCATTAATTTTTACAGCTGAATATTTTGGAACAGTTTGTTCATATTCTTTTGGAAAATCATTAAATACATCTAATATATTTTTTTCAGAAATATCATAGTTATATTCTTCATTTATAATATTACCTGTTATATCACCTGTATCAGTTTGAATACCTAATTTTATTTCAGCAATATATTCTTTGTCTAAACTTGTTAAGTGATTAACAAGTTTAGTATAAGAACCTATTGCAACTACAAGTACACCAGTTGCAAGAGGGTCAAGAGTTCCTGTATGACCTATTTTTTTCGTATTAAATTTACGATTTAAAACATTTACAACATCTCTTGATGTTAATCCTTCTGGCTTATTAACAATTAATACACCGTTTATATAAATCACCTACTTTTTATATCAGTTACATAATTTTCAAATTTATCTTTAAAATCTTTATAGTGATTAGGATACATCATGTATCCACTTGCTGATAATTTTTCATCATCATTATATCTTAAATGAAAACTAAATGAATCTCCATCTAACACATTTTTATCAGATTTACTAAAACCCTTCCATGATAATATATGATATTTATTAATTATATTTTCAAATCTATCCATGTCACCATCTGTTAATTTTTTTGTTATAGCATCTTTTTCATCTTTACCATATTCTTTTATTATCAATATACAATCATCTTCACAATCAATTTTATATGACACATCTTCATTCATACCATATCCACTGGTATATCTATATTCAAGTTTATTAATTTGATATACACCTTCACCATCATAAAAGTATGGTGTTGTTTTTATAAACATAGATAATATCATTATTATTAACTTAGTTATCACATTTATCACCTTAAATTGATTATAGCATAAATAAATCATAAAAAAATCAACTTAAAAGTTGATTTTTTATTTATTATTTATTTCCTTAATTAATTCTTCAATTCTGTTTCCATACGAAATAGATTCATCATATACAAAATTAAGTTCAGGAGTATGTCTTACATCTAATTTTTCTGCAAGTTCATGTCTAATATAACCAGCAGCCTCTTTTAATTCTTTTTCCATTTGTTCATTTGAAAGATTACTAGTTGATGTAAAGTATACTTTAGCATAACTTAAATCACTTGATACAGTACATCCTGTGACAGTAACTGTTTTTAAAAGTTCATCACGAGATTCATTAGCAAGAATATTACTAATTATTCTGACCATATCACTTGCAATTCTTTCACATTTTATTTTACTCATTATCTTTTAACCTCTACAAGTTCAAACATTTCTATGATGTCGCCTTCTTTGATGTCACTGTAATTTTCTAATGTAATACCACATTCGAAACCTTTTTTTACTTCTTTAACAGTATCTTTTTCTCTTTGAACTGATGCTATTTTACCATCATATATTACTGCACCATCTCTAATTACACGACAACTTGATGCATTCTTAGCAATACCATCAGTTACATAACATCCTGCGATATTACCAATTTTACTGAATTTAAATATTTTCCTAATTTCTGCAGTACCAAGAATTTTTTCTTCAAATTCTGGATCAAGCATACCTTTCATGGCTAGTTCCATTTCTTCAACTGCTTTATATATAATTGTATAAAGTCTTATATCAACGCTATATTCTTTAGCAACATCTTTTGCTGTATTAGTAGGTACAACGTTAAATCCAATAATAACTGCATCAGATGCATTAGCAAGGACTACATCACTTTCTGTAATAGCTCCAATACCACTTCTTATTACTTTAACTTTAACGCCTTCTACATCGATTTTTTCTAGAGAATTTTTAACTGCTTCCTCAGAACCTCTAACGTCAGCTTTAAGAACTACATTAATTTCTTTTTGTCCAGCATCAATTCTTGCGAATAAATCGTCTAGCGTAACTGCTTGTTTTTTGAATTTATTTTCACGAGCTGAAATAGCTCTTTTTTCAGCAACATTTTTAGCTTCTGTTTCAGTTTCAAAAGCCATGAATTTATCACCAGCTGACGGATTTTCAGATAGACCTGTAATTTCAACTGGAGTTGCAGGACCTGCTTCAACAATTGATTTTCCAGAATCGTTTTTCATAGTTCTTACTTTACCAGCGCCAATACCTACAACGATTGGATCACCTATTCTAAGTGTTCCATTCATAATAAGTAGTGATGCAATTCCACCAACTTTTTTATCAACTTTAGATTCAATAACTGAACCAACTGCATATCTATTTGGATTTGCTTTTAAATCAGATACTTCAGCAATTGCTAAAATAGTTTCTAGAAGTTTATCAACACCTTCACCGGTTTTAGCAGATAAGTTAATAAACGGAATATTTCCGCCCCAGCTTTCTGGAGTAATATTTATAGCTGCCATTTCTTGATATATTCTATCAACATTAGCATCTGGTTTATCAATTTTATTAACTGCAACTACTATCGGAACATTTGCAGAAAGTGCATGATCAACAGCTTCTTTAGTTTGTGGCATTACACCATCATCAGCAGCAACAATAATAATTACGATATCTGTAACACTTGCACCACGAGCACGCATTTCTGTAAATGCAGCATGGCCTGGTGTATCTATAAATGTTATTCTTTCATTATTATATTCTATTTGATATGCACCAATGTGTTGAGTGATACCACCAAATTCTCCGTCAACAACATGTGAATCTCTAATATAATCAAGTAACGTTGTTTTACCATGGTCAACGTGCCCCATGATTGTAACAATTGGAGGCCTTTTAACTAAATCCTTTTCATCATCAACAATTTCATATGAATCAAAGTTAGAAACATCTTGTGTTTCTTCCTTCTTTAGAACTTTATTATATTCTTCACAAATAAGTTCTGCAGCATCATAATCAATTGATTGATTAACTGAAAGCATTAATCCTAAAGAAATAAGTTTTTTTACAAGTTCAGTGGCACTTACACTTAATTCATTTGCTAAATCAGATACTGTCATGCCATCTTTAAATAGTACAATATTTTCATTAACAGTATTACCTTGTAATTTTTCTTTGTGCTTATACATTTGTTTCTTTAAATTATTGTAATCAGCACTTTCTTTAGTATTTTTATCTTTTTTTGCTTTAAATTTTTCTTTTTTCTCTTCATCATGGAAATTACTCTTAATATCAGATTGTTCCATGATTTCATCAACAACTTCGTCAATAGCATCTTCTTCTTCATAGGATGCTTCTTCATCAGTTGAAATAAGTGAAATAGCATTATCTAGGATAATGATATCATCTTCTGATAATTCATCATCAGCAGTTTTAACATCGATTTGCATTTCACGACATTTCTTTAGTACTTCTGCAACAGATAAATTTACATCATTGGCATAATCTTTAACACTCATCATGTTAAATCACCTCTTTCTAATTTATTTTTTCTAGCATTAAATCGTAAACCGAATCAGGAATTTCAGTCATTAGTATTTTTTCTAATACTTTTGATTGACGAGCTTTATTAATTACTTCTTTATCCTTCTTTAAATAAGCTCCTCTTCCATTTTGTTTTCCAGTTTCATCAACCAAAACTTCACCCTCTGGAGTTCTTACTACTCGAAGAAGTTCTTTTTTTTCACATCTTTCTTTTGTGATTACACAACTTCTCATCGGAATTTTTTTCATTATTCTTCCTCCGATTTATTTCCCTCTTTAGTGATTTGATCCATAGTTTTAACATCAATTTTATATTTAGTTAATCTTGATGCAAGTTTTACGTTAGTTCCCTTTTTACCAATTGCTAGAGATAAATTTTCATCATTAACAATAGCAAGGGCTTCCTTTTTAGTTTCATCTGTAATACTTACTATTACATCTTTTGCTGGTTGAAGTGCATTTTTAATAAACTCAACAGGGTCTTCATTATATTCAATTAAATCAACCTTTTCACCATTAAGTTCTTTAAAAATTCCAGCTATTCTTGAACCATGTTCACCAATACATGCTCCTTTAGCATCAACTTTTGGGTTAGTTGAATAAACAGCAACTTTTGATCTTACACCTGGTTCACGAGCTACGCTATATAAAACTACTGTTCCATCTTGAAGTTCAGGAATTTCTGATTCAAATAATCTTTTTACAAAACCATAATGTTTTCTAGAAAGAAGAATAAGTGGTCCTTTATTATTACTTTCTACTTTTGTAACATATACTTTTATATTTGAACCCATCTTAATTTCTTCACCAGGAATACATTCAGATTTAGCAAGAATACCTCTTGTTCTTCCAAGATCTATGTAATAATTATTTTGGTCTTCCATAGCAACAAGTCCAACCATAAGTTCAAATTCTTTATCAGCAAAATCAGCAATAATACTGTCTTTTTCTGCTTCTCTTATCTTTTGAGTAACAACTTGTTTTGCAGTACCAGCAGCTACTCGTCCAAAATCTTTTGGAGTAACTTCTTTTTCAATTGTTTCTCCAACTTTTATTCCAGGAACTTCCTTTTCAGCATCCTCTAATAAAATTTGGGCATCAAGTGGTACTTCTGGAGGTATTACTGTAATATTACCTTCTTCATCAGTAGTTTCTTCTCCATAATCATAATCATCAACAACAACTTGATATGAAAATACTTTAATTTCTCCAGTATCAGAATTAATATCAACTCTAACATTTGTTTTAGAATCAAAATTTTTCTTGTAAGCTGTTGTTAAAGCAAGTTCCATAGCTTCTAAAACTACTTCACGAGAAATATTTTTTTCTTCAATAATATTGTCTAATGCTTTAATAAATTCTTTTGGATTCATTCCATTAGCCATTTCTTCTTTTTTGCTCATTTTTATTTGTCTCCTCTTTCCTTACTAACTACATCCATAATAAAACTCTCATCAATGAAACTCATTTCATCAACAATCGGATTAATTATATTAGTTGCCATTACTATTGTATCTAGATCTATTCCTTCTTCTTTATCAAGAACTATTTCAAGAAAATTAATAGTTCCTTCTTTACGATAAGATACATCATCTACAATAATGTTTTCTTTACTTAAAACGTCTTCTAATTTTTGTTTTAAGTTTCTTAATTCGGTTTCTATAATAAATCACCTCTTATACAACAAATGAGTGGGTTTTAGCCCACTCAAAATCTGTATTCATATTATAACATATAATTTAGTTATTGCAAGTAATTAACTCAAATTTACTTCCTTAGTGTATATTATGCATTTTTTACATAAATTATGAATATTATTTATGTGATAATCATCTTTAGTTTTTTGTACATATATAACTATCAAATTGTCGTTAATATTGTAATTTTCTAAATTACTATTTTTAACATAATTTATCACTTTTTTATTAAAATTATATATCTTTACTTCTAAAACACATTTAATAAATCTTTTTGATAAATATGAACCTATAAAACTACCTGTTGCATAACCAAGTGCATATGATATAGGAATAATAATGTTATCAACATCTATAAGGATAGCTTCTTTTGCAACAAAGAACCAAACTAATACTTCGAAAAATGCAAGTATTGTTGGCAAGATTGTTTTTCCCTTCACTGTTAATAGCGTTTTATATGTTCCAAGCGATACATCAAAGATTCGAGCCATAAAAATTTTAATAACTACAAATAAAAGCATAATATCACCACCCTAGTGATATTATGCTTTCATTTTCAAATATTATTTACATTTAAAATTATTACTTTTAATATTTCTCATAAAAATGCGAGCTGTTTTATAGGCTTTATTATCTTTAAAATCATCTTTAGTTAGAGTATACTCTAAAATCATTTTATTTTTCTTATATTTTAAATTTACTTCACCTTCAAAGATATTATTATTTATATCTTTTATTAAATCATTATATATTTTTTTAGCCGCTTTATTATTTTCAGATGTAGGTAATTTAGCTTCATATAAATAATCAATAGTACTTATATTATTATTCTTTTGATGAATAACATATTTTTCATATATTTTTGCTCCATCAACTTCCTTATTAGATTCACATACAAACGTTTTCTTATAATACTTTAAAAAAGTTATAAAAATTATCAAAGCAAGAATAGCAAGAAATCCAACTACTTCAACAAAATGATTTTTAAATAAATTTTTAATATTTTCCATAGTCAATCACCTACGTCTAATATATTTTAAAAAAGAAAAGATTTCAATATTTATTTTAATTATTTTTTAGACTTGTATTT
>Ga0265300_10002941_pt1 | contig 14223 bp, 24 predicted proteins | sample AusTroGonzalo_MG_FD_193482 | JGI IMG/M metagenome (GOLD analysis project Ga0265300, IMG submission 193482) | Bovine rumen microbial communities from tropical cattle in Woodstock, Queensland, Australia - Gonzalo_03 | ecosystem: Host-associated > Mammals > Digestive system > Stomach > Rumen ... | reverse complement strand
TACATCGTGGAGGGTGAGCAGCAGGGCTACGAGGGCTTCGGCTGTTGGTTTGACGGTATGCCGACATTCGGTGATCTGGTGGATGCTATGATACGCGCCCGCTACACACTGTCTGACGAGTTGGCACTGCACCGCCAGCGTGACAGCAAGCCGGAGGAGTTCGCCGAGTACAACCAGTTTGCCGAGGCTTGCAAGGCAGAGGCCAAGCAGATGCTCGGTATCAGCAGCGCACCGGCAGAGAGCGAGAACCAGGGTGAGGGCGAATAAAGGCTGACGGGTTATGATTTTGCACCTGAATATGTACCCGACAAAGACATTGGCTGGGATAGTGGCAGGGTTTACGAGCGTCTTGTGCGAGAACCTACTGCCGCTATTCGTGGCCGTCATCGTCTTTGAGGTCATTGACTTCGTTACGGGTTGCATCAAGTCGGCGGTGGTAAGCAAGCGTAAGGGAGAGCGGTTTGCTTTTGAGAGTATCAAGGCATGGCGCACGATATACAAGTTCGTATTCATACTCATTGGTATCGTGCTGGCTGAGCTGCTGGATCAGACGTTCGGCAACGAGAGCCGCCTGAAACTCGCCAATTACTTCACCGCCTTTTGCTGTGGTGTTGAGTTCTGGTCGTTCCTGGAGAACGCAGCCGTCATCAGCGACCACCCTATCTTTCGTATGCTTAAGAAAGTGATGCGTGAGAAGGCCGAGGATGCTATTGGTGCAACATTTGACGATAAGGAGGCAGAGAAATGAAACTGCGATTAGAAAGACGCTGGCCGCGTGACGGGTACACCATTGGAGTACTCTTTATTGACGGTGACCGATTCTGCGAGACGCTGGAGGACACCGTGCGCAAAGGCAAGAAGGTCAAAGGCAAGACCGCCATACCTGCCGGAACGTACCGCATCCGCATGAACACCGTCAGCGAGAAGTTCAAGGATCGTGCCTGGGCCAGACCCTACGGAGGTATCGTGCCGCGCCTCGTGGCCGTACCGAACTTTCAGGGTGTCCTGATTCACCCCGGTAATACAGCCGCCGATACTGACGGCTGCATACTCGTCGGTAACAACCGCGAGAAAGGCAAGGTGCTGGATTCGCAGAAACGATACCGGCAGCTTATGGATGAATACCTCATACCGGCAGCGAGAGCCGGCGAGGAAATAACAATTGAGATCGTATGAACGAACAGGAACGCAACGACATGATACGCGAGTACTACCTGCGCCAGTTGGAGCAGAACGGCGGCTGTGCCGGGCCGATGCTCACGCTGGTGCTGCTGGTGGTGCTATTGCTTGTCGGATGCCGCACGACCGAATACATTACCGTGCCGGAGGTGCATACGGAGTACGTTTACCGCGACCGCGTAGATAGTGTGGCCGTACATGATTCGGTATATATAAAGGAACAGATGAAAGGCGATACCGTTACTCGTATTGAGTATAGGTATCGCGACAGGTTTCGGTATATCGAACGTACTGACACGGTTACACGATGCGATACTGTTTCAGTGGTACATACGCAGGTGGTGGAACACGTTACAAACAAGATGAACTCGGTGCAGTCGGCGTTCTTCTGGCTGGGATTGCTTGCGTTCCTTCTTTTAATCGGATATATAGCTTTCCGTATATTACGGTGGCGTTATCACTCATAAGTAATTAGGTTAGTAATTGGAACATGGTATTTCATGCACAGGGAACGGGCTCGCAGTGATGCGGGCCTGTTTTGTTGTATGAAAATCGGGTAAAATTGGGCTGAATTATTAAAAATGTTTAAAAAACTGCACTTTTTTCGTTGAAATAATATACCATATCAAAATATGATATATATTCGCATCAGAAACGAAAACAAAAACAACCTATAACAACAACGATTATGTTAAAGACTGAATTTGAAGAGAGAGTTAAGATGCCGGTACAGGATTGGGAGTTTGAGGCAATCAACGTAGTGTACAACAACAGCGATCTTAATAAGGACGAGTTCTGCAAGATGTGGGTATCAATGAACAAGAGCCGCGTACAGCAGTATAAGAAGGCAGAGGCCGAGAGGAACGCAGCAATAAAGTTGCTGGAGGCAGGCCAGAAGATATACGGAAAGCTGACCGTGGCATGGAAAAAGAGCGTTTATACTTTCTGCTTTGATGTACTGACAAGAAGGGAGGGCAATATCCTCAACCAGATCACTAATCAGGAGGCTTACGAGAACATGACCGCGTGGGATGCAGCCTTTGAGATTGGCAAGAGCATGAAGGCAATAGACAAGCAGTATTTCGGAATTTGAATTAACCCCAGGGAGGGGTAACCCTCCCACTATTATAAACCTATAACAACACGACAACTATGTACTACGTAATTAACAAGGTATCAGGAATGGCTTTGAGGTCATTCGCAAAGAGAGAGGATGCAGACAACTTTGCAGGCCGTTGCAATCAGTCAAACAACACAGATAGAAATATCGTATGTGAGCTGCGCGGAGGTGTTATGTACGAACTTTAATTATCAACCCAATAAACCTATAACAATGGCAAAGTTTAACATCGCATTCCCAAACACACAGAACCTCGCACGTTTTTTTAGCAAGTGTTTGTTTGATAATATCAATGACCGCGACAGATGTATGCCCGTTTTTTCACAGGTAAATGAAACCTACCTTATGTTTCTTTACGTGATAGTTGAGGGTGACCGCACGGAGAATGAGGTGAAGGCTATGCTGGCAGAGCGCAAAGTAAAGTATCTGCACGTTACTGAAATTAAGTATTAACCAAACAAACCTATAACAACAATGAACAACAACGTGTATCAAATGGTAGCCGACAAGATTGTCGAACAACTGAACAAAGGTATCATTCCCTGGCACAGACCTTGGAACGGAGTTACAACAGCTGAGGGTGGCGCAATCAACTATTGCAGTCGCAGGCCCTATTCACTGCTCAATCAGATGTTACTGATGAAGGGCGGCGAGTGGTTGAGTTTCAAACAAATTCAGGAACTCGGCGGCAGGATCAAGAAGGGCGAAAAGGGCAGTTTCGTAGTGTTCTACAAATCACTTGTAATCAAAGACGGCAAGCGTACTGAAAGCGACAGCGAGGCCGAGGACGTGAACGAGTTGAAGACAATACCACTGCTGCGTTATTACAACGTGTGGCATATCAGCCAGACGGAGGGTATCGAGAGCAAAGTGCCGGAGAAGGAGGAAGAACCCCAGCCCGAATACTTGGACGAGCAGGAGCGTATCATCGAGGCATACGTACAGCGTAGCGGCTTGAAGTTTCACAACGACAAACCGAGTAATCGCGCCTATTATGCACCCCTGACCGATGAAGTTGTAGTGCCGAAGCTGACGCAATACAAGGAACGGGCCGAGTATTACAGCACCACGTTCCATGAACTGACACACTCGACAGGAGCGCAGAACAGGCTTAACCGTAAGGGTATCACCAGTGCGGAGGCTGCGTTCGGCAGTGAACTTTATTCACGTGAGGAACTGGTTGCCGAGATGGGTGCTGCGATGCTCTGCAACGTAACGGGTATTGATTGCGCAAAGGCGTTCAAGAACTCGGTGGCATACATTCAGAGTTGGGCTACACATATCAAGAACGACCCGAAGATGTTTGTTATCGCGGCAGGTCAGGCAGAGAAGGCCGCCAAGTACATACAGGGCGTTGAATGCTGATTGTTTAACCGGCGGGGCTACGGCCCTGCCCTTAACTATATGAATTATGAACGTAACGACAGGAACGAAACAGGGCCATATTGTACAGGTGTCATGGCCGGACGGACGGCGCGAGTATTACTCCAGCATCGCCGCATTGGTGGCGCGTGAGGGCGAACGTCTGGGCGTGCAGGGTAACACAATCAAGTGCAACCTGTCACGCAAGGGTGTGTACGAGAGCAAGCGAGTGCGGGTTGAGTACGTGCCTATATGGATCGCGGTGCGCGGGCCGAGAGAATAATTTGCATGAACCGAAACAACGTATTATCTTTGCTCCCGTTGTTACAACACAGACGTTCTTCGTCTTGTTGTTATAGGTTCGGAGGTTGCCGATGGGTAACCTCCTTTTCTTTTTTTTTCTTTGATTAACGATATGGGATTTCAAAATTTTTGTATTTTTGCAACAGCATTACAATATTAGGCGGGTATTGTAAAGCAGACATAGTTTGATTATAGGCCGGTACGAGTACCGTACTATATATTGAAACTGGCTTTGTGTTCCCGCCTAAACCGCACAAAGTCGGTTTCTTTTTTTTGTAGTGCCGGGAGCATCTGGGACGGCTCAATACACCACACGGATGCTGACACCACAGCCCAAGCGGGATAAGGGGCAGCGTGAATTTGCGAGGCGGACACGCAGGGAAAGTGACTACACCAAATATCCGCCAGCGTTGAAATCGGTAGTCAGGTTTCACGCCGATACTCAAAAGGCTCTAAGGTTATGGCGCATATGAGTTGAGCGAAATCCCTACCAGACAAAACAAATTGTCTGGGTAAGGGGAAATTTTGCTCAATCTTAACGGATAAGGTAAAGCGTATATGTAATACAAGTAATATGAAATATAAGGGGCAAGAGTTCTACGGAAACCCGCCATTATTGTATGTTCGGGATATAATCAGGAAACGGAAACTGCCGATAGTTCCGCGTGACGTGTACGCATACTGGCAGGAACGCAAATGGCGCGTCAGTTCGCTTGAAGAAGCCGTAAAGATATACTATAAGGAAAAACACACCAAAAACACCCCAAAAGTATTACTTCCTTATTCAGAACAATTAAAGGACCGCCGATGGTTGGCTTTTCGTGAACGGGTATTCAGGGAACGAGGCCGTAGGTGTGAACGATGCGGAAGAACTGAACAACTGCAAGTGCATCATCTGGAGTACAGGGGTGTACGTCTTGCGTGGAAATACAAAGTATCGGAGGTTATTGTATTGTGTGATGCCTGCCATTCCCGACTGCATCATAAAGACAGCGAGGCACAACAACAGGAGCGACACCTCCGCACCTGTTGAAATCTCGGTGCAAAACTTGTGGAAAACCGAAACGTGGTTACGTTCTGTAACCAGCCGGAAATCCGTATCTTGTATCTGTTTCCATTTATTAACCTATGAGAAAAATGTTACTCGGGGTGGCAATGGTAGCCGCCCTGTTCTGTTCCTGCAGTCAGGAACAGAACGAACAGGAGAGAGTGAACGAGGTAGCCGCACGTATCGGCTGGGACATCAGGCAGTCGGGCCTCATGACGCGAGCCGTGTCGGGTGATGACGTACAGCAGAAGATTCGCGCACAGTTACCTACCGATGCGGAGCTTAATGATGCGGGTATCAAGATTACACGTCAGGCGGACAACACGCAACTGGATGCCCGGCTCGGACAGACGCAGACATTGAAGATAGGCGCGTATTCCTGTACGTTCCGTTGGGAGCCGTCAGGTATCAGCAAGTCAGGCGGTGTGATACAGCGCGTTCCCTCGTTTGACATCAATGCGCAGTTTACCGTCACGCCGGACGTGGTGCAGTACACGTTGCCTGCGGTCTTTGACTGCGCGGCACTGGCATGGGATAACACGCTGTTTGAACTGAAAAACGGCGACACGTCACTGGATGCGATATGGCAGCCGACAGACGATATCAGTGTGGTATTCATCCGAAACCTTGACAGCATGGTAGCGTTGAACTTCACGCTTGTACCGAAGGATTACGAGAACTATTCGGAGGTTTCGTTGACGCTGACGCGCGGCAATGTGGAGTACGGGCATTATTACCTGTTACGCTGTCCGGGCAGCAGCCAGGAGGGAGTGACGAGTGTGGCGTTTGAGGACTTTCTTGCAGGTACGTTGTAACCGGCAGACCTATCACGATTAAAAACACCGCCGTAGGACGCATTTATTTGCGCTCTGCGGCGTTTTCTTTTGAAACGTGATAACTTTATAAGGGCGGAAAAGAAATGCCGTTATAGGGCAAAAATTAAGTCCAGCATCCGGCGGTTGAGTTTGTCAACCTTCCGCGTGTCGGGATTGATATATACCGAGGTGATGCGCGAGCCGTACTGATGACCGAGGGCGGCGGATATCGTTTCCATTGATGCACCGAGTTCGTTGTACGCAATCGTAGCCCAGGAGTGACGGGCATAGTACGTTGATAAATGGTTGAACGGCGGCTCTGGAATGAGTTTCTTTAACCCTGCGTTGATATGCTGCGTATAGTCGCGGCTGGAGCGGTAACGGTCAGCGATGCAGAGCAGGTGTTCCTCACCTCGGTACTGATTGATGAGTGCGGCAGCCTGCGGCCATACACGTATGTCATACAGGCGGCCTGTCTTTGCACGGCGGTATCGGATGCGGTTATCGGAGTAGTCGGATGCGGTCAGGGCAAACAAGTCCACGATATTGATACCCAGCAGGCAGAACGAGAGAATGAACATATCGCGGTATTCACGTGCAAAACCAATGCAAGGGAGTGAAGCCAAACGGCGCAGCTCGGCCAGCGTCAGGGAGCGTTTCTCCGTTTGCGCGTACTGCATCTTATAACGGCGAAACGGATAATTGGCAGTGTACCCTTCATTTATCGCCCAATTGAGTACGGCGCGTATGTTTCGGAAGTGAACGTTACGGGCATTGACTGACGGCGTACCCGGCTGCATATCCTTATCCAGACGGCGCAACCATTCGGGCGTTATATCTTCAAGCGTCAGGCGGTCAGCATGAGGGCAGAGCGTTTCTATCTTACGCCAGGTGCAGGCGTATAGCTCCTGCGTGCGTGCCTTACGGCGTGACGCCCCGAAGTCCGCGAATGCCTTACCGAACGTGACGGTTTCCTGTTCGCCCTGTTCCTCCTTGACGATGCGGTCACGGATCTGCGTAGCTGTCATGCGATGCAGCTCCCCGTCAGCCTCCAGGCGTAGCAGCATATTCTCTATGTCGGTACGGCGGCGGTCAAGGTAGTTCGTTATCGTAGGGCCTTGTGGCCATTTGGAAAGCGGCAGGCGGCGCGGACGTTGATTGTCTGCATCCCACTGATCCGGCAGGAGCTTGACGGAAAGCGTGAGGTAGGCCGTCTGTCCTTTACGGCAAATACCGAGGCGCACCGGGTAAGGCCCAGTGCCGGAACGGGTATCGAGGTACAGACGCAGTTTCACTTTTCTTGCACGTATTTATGTCTTATAATGCCGTTTTATGTCGCCGATTGTCGCGGTCGGATAAAACAGAAAAGCGGCCTGAATTGCGTATCAGACCGCTTTCCTTTGTGGTCGGGGTGACTGGATTCGAACCAGCGACCACACGCCCCCCAGACGTGAGCAGTCCGCGCGTATCTCTCTGATTATAAGAGCGTATCAAGGAGGCCCTTGATTGTTTGCACAGTATTTGCACGTAAACGGTCTTTTTCCGACTTCTCACGCATCATCGGGCCTTCGCCCAGCAGCAGCCATTCCGCACTCACATTATAGTCACGGACGATGTATGAGAGCCAGGCTGTTTTGAGTATGTTCCGTTCCGGGTCTTTGCGCTGGTAGTATGCGAGGCGTTCGTTGATGTCGTAGCGTTTACAGAACTCGGACACGCACGAGAGGTCGCCTTTCATTATCAGTTGTTCCAGGGCGAAAAAGAACCGCGTGCTTACCTGCGGTGAAATGATGTCGTTCTTCATATATTGTGGTCTTGGTTACTTCTGCATATTTTCTATTATCGCAAGCAGGCGGTTATTCTGTTGTAGAGCTGTTTCAGTAAGCCTCCTTTGTGCTGCAACTTCCTCGATCAGCTTTTCGGAGTTCACCTGGCTATTGTTTACGGCAACCTCCTTGCTGCCGGATACTGTTACGGCTGCCGGCGTTCCTGTTGGGTAAAACATAGACATATCCCTGTCTATGGCCCTGCATATCTTTTCCAGCGTTCCCGACTTTACGTCCTTTGTAATAAATAAGGCGGTGAAGTTCTGATGTGACATTCCGAGCCGTCTTGCTATTTCTACCTGCCTGACACCCGATTTGTCAATGATTGCCTTTAATTCCTGCCCTGTCATAACTTTTAAAAAATCTTAAAAAGCAAAGAAATCCTTGCCTTCTCGGTATAATGTAAAAGAAAACCTTTATTTTTGCAAAGAGTTTTAGAAAATGATTTGCAAAAATGTTTCTAAAAAACTTTGCAAAGATACAATAAAAATCGGATAACAACTAACCTATAAGAGCGATATGGAGGCAACAATTGTTAAACTAACTCAAAAGCAATTACAGGCCCTTGATGACGCCATGTATGAACGCCTGGTTTATGAGTGCGGCTACTGCGATAAAGAGTGGTCGGAGGGTGAGCTGGAGCTTGAATTTGACGGTGTGATTTACACCTTCGAGTATTACGGTGAGTATGAGAGCTGGCAGACGCGCAGGGCAGACTGGTACAGCCCGGCAGAGTATGACGAGCGTTGCCACTATGAGATAAAGGCTGCCTACTTCTATGACGAGGACGACGAGCGCATAGAGGTCGAGACAGGCCGCGAGAACGGTATCACTTTTTAATTAACCTATAAAACAATCAATTATGGAAAAAATGGATGTTATGATGAGAGCTTTGGCAGTAGGCACTTCTGCCGCTCATTTGTATGCAGGTAAGCATGACGTTGAGATTTCAACATCAAACGCAAGTTATGGATTCGGTGTTACAGTTTCCCTGTTCCCCAGGGATAAGAACCGTGAACTGATACACGACAAGAAAGAGGACGGCAGCGAGGAATTAAGATCGCATCGCTTTGATTTCCGCGAGTGGGACAGCCTGGATGTATTGATAAAGCAATTCCGCGCTATGAATAAGTTTTTGAACAACCCCAAGGCGATAGGACTATGAAAAAGTTTTCAAGCGTATGGCTCATCGTGAGCCTGTTCGTGCTGCCCTGCACGCTCGATCTGGAGAACGGATTTTGCATACTGTTTATCCTCGCTAATTGGTGGGGCAGTTTCAGGACGTTCAAGCGTCACAACCCCGAGTATATCAACAATTAACCGATAATGATTATGACAGAGAAACTATTGACAGAGAAGGAGGCGGAGATACAGAAACGTAACGCCGCCATAAGGAGTGATTATGCCAAGTACCGGGCACAGTTCCCGGAGGCAAGTGTATGGCGCATCTGCACAGAGCTGGCACGCAAGTACAGACTGTCCGCGATGCAGATTCGTAACCTGACAAAATGATGTGCAACGAGCAGCCGCAAGTAAGCAAGGCCGGACGCTACCCTGTTATGGAGGCCGCACGCCGTATGGGTTGTGACCGCCGGACGCTCTGGCGTTACGCCGACCACCTGCGCGTTCATCCGCACGTCAATGCGATCAACAACCGCCAGTATTTCACGGGCGAACAGCTCATCCGAATTTGGAGAGCAGTAATGTAAAACAGAAGAAATTAACCTAAAAGTAAAAATTATGAGTGAAACAAAGAACACAAGCATCTACGCTAAGCTCGGCCAGGTGATGAAGGCTATTAAGGCTATCGGCAAGAACCAAAGGAACGAGAAACTGGAGTTTAATTTCCGTGGTATTGATGACTTTATGAACGAGCTGCATGACCTCCTGGCCGATGCCGGTATCATCATCATACCGAGTGAGAAGGAACATATACAGGAGCAGTACACAACGAAGAACGGCACGGCGCAGTTCCGCACCCGCCTGCATATGTCATTCACGTTTGCCAGCACCGAGGACGGATCATCCGTTACGGCTGACGGCTGGGGTGAGGCTGCCGATACAGGCGACAAGGGTTATAACAAATGTAAGAGCATCGCATTGAAGTACGTGCTTATGCAGATGTTCCTCGTGCCGACGAAAGACCTCGCCGACCCCGATGCTAACGCACCCGAGCCGGTGGTAGTGAAGGCGGAAGACCCTGACCTGGAACTCGTACTCCAGCTCGTCAAGGAGGCCAAGAGCGTAGAGGCCCTGACGAAAGTATGGAATGACAATGCCGGCATGAAGAGCAACAAGGCGTTCTACGCTGCCGTGCAGGCAAAGAATCGTGAACTATCAGCCAATATGGGAGCATGAAACAGATAGCATTGGTACAGTCGCCGGTGGAGTTCATAGAGAACCGCGCCGAAGGGTTACACTCCTATCTGCTGGGTATGACCGAACTGACAGGAGTAACCACCATACTGAAGGAGGTTATCTTTCGTGACAAATACTCTGGTATTGACGAGGACGTGCTGCGTAACGCCGCCAACCGAGGTACGGCTATACATATAGGCATACAGGGTTGGATGACGGAGAACGTGGACGTGAGGCTGCCGGAGGATCTGACGCAGTACCACACGGACGTGATAGACGCCCTGAACGCATGGCGCAGTAACAGCGAGCTTGTATCACGCCGGGCAATAGCCGTCGAGTACCTGGTATCAGACTGCAAGACAGTCGCCACACAGGTGGATGTCGTAGAGCCGGACGGAGAGGGTGTGTCGCTGGGTGATATCAAGACAACCAGCACGCTTGACGAGGAATACCTGTCATGGCAGCTATCCGTTGAACGTTGGCTGACGCAACGACAGAACCCCGGCTTGAAGGTGACACGCCTGCTGGCCTATTGGTATAACCGCCCGCGCAAGGAGTGGACAGTGAGGCAGATACCCGACAAGGGCGATATAGAGGTAGAGCGGTTGCTGGCCGCCTGGATCGCCGGTGAGTTTTGGGGAATGCCGATGCCGAAGGATGCGAGCGTACCTGCACCCGTGATGTCAATAGCCGAGTGGTACGCGGACATGGAAGGCCAGATAAAGCAGCTCTCCGCCAAGCGTGACGAGTTCCGTGACCGCCTGCTGGCTGCTATGCAGGAACACGGCATTACACAGATCAAGACAGACGGGTTCACCTGCTCGCTGGTCGGCGCATCGGAACGCCGCAGCGTAGATACCAAGCGTATGCAGTCCGAGCATCCCGAGCTGGCTGAACTGTTCAAGCAGTACGAGAAGGTAGCCCAGATAAAGGAATCAATAAAAATCGTGCTGAAATGAAAATTACCGTCATGACGAAACAAGGGAACAAAGCTGATATTGAGTGCGCCGTTGTTCCCAGGGAGGGTGACAGCATCATAACCTATGGTATGCCCGAATTATACGAGGACTGCGATTATGATTCACCCTCCTGGAAGGTGACGAGTGTGATGCACTTTGTCGAGAAGGGAGAGCAAAAAGGTATTATGGTACATATTAAAAACGATGAAGAATGAATAAGATAATTTTGACCGGCAACGTCGGGCACAGTGCCCAGAGCCGGGGAACGGATAACGGAGGTATGGTAACATTCACGCTGGCCGTGAACGAGCGCAGACGCAATGAACAGGGCGAGTGGGAAAACGCACGCACGGACTGGTTTGACTGCGTGCTGTACACAAGCAAGAAAGAGAGTTCCGATAAGATTGCACAGGTATTGCCGAGCGGTACAAGGATAGCCGTTACGGGCCGTATGTATTCGCGTGAGTACGAGAAGGACGGACAGAAACGTACCGGCTGGAGCGTGCGTGTGGATGAGTTCGAGATACTGCAGATGAAGGAAACGAAGTCTGACCTGCCAAGCTGATCCGCTATGAACCCGTTTGAAGAAACAATAAAGACATATCTGGAGGGCCGGGCACAGTCCGACCCCCAGTTTGCCGAGAAGTACGCCAATCCGAAGAAAAGCGTCGAGGAATGCTGCAAGTACATTATCGGCTGGGTGAAGGCAAGCAAACGTGAGGGTTTCAGCGATGCCGAGATATACGGCCAGGCCGTACACTACTACGATGAGGACGACATCAAGATAACCGAGGTGAAGGGCGCGAAGGTAGTCGTGAATCATACCATAGAGCTGTCCGAAACGGAAAAGCGAGAGGCGCACGAGAAGGCCCGCCGTGAGTATGAGGCCGCCGAACTTAAGAAACTCCAGGAGGCCCGCACGAAGGCGCAGCAGAAGAAAAAGGCAGAGCCGGTAGCGGCCATGTTGGATTTGTTCGGATAAGCTATGAAACCGAGGAACAAACGTGAGGCGGCGGTGCTGGAAATGGCGAACGCTATGCCGGCCCTGACCGCCGCGCATGAGGACTATCTTAAGGCTCGCTTTGAGAAGGTGCTGTACTACCGAATGAACGGTGATTGCAAGTGTTCGGTATGCGGCCATGAATGGCGGGAAATGCCGAGTACGGCCCGTTACTGGCGCACGTCATTGCAGAACGCCCTGGGGCTGGCCGAGGATTATTGCCCGGCGTGCGACACGACACTAAGCCCGAAATACTGGCGCGGAAAGTGGCGTGATATAAAGAAGATGAACCTTCAGGTCATGGACACTTACAGCGATTACCAGGTATTCCGCTTTGCGATGATGGAACGCTGCGTATGGGAAGACCAGCCGACACGTTACACCATGAATGAGGAATACCAGATATGGATTGATCCGCAGGGCCGTGAGGTGATAGCGACACGTCCGTACACAAGGGCAGCCTTTATGTTGAGCATCCGCTACGATGAGCCGTACACGGTGGGGCATCATAACTGCTCCTATACAGGCTCGTATTACTATGAGGATATGTTTGACGGTGCTGCCGGTTGGTGCTATCCAAAGGTCAAGGTATCGCCTACGCTCAAACGTAACGGCTGGAGCAAACGTTTTAACCGATTGATGGCCGAGGCCCGTTATGTCGTGGCACGCGGCCTGCTGACGAATAACAAACTGGAGACGCTGGCAAAATGCGGAATGAGTGCCGGGACGATGTGGCATTACGCCAGGCATGAGGAACACCTGGAGCAGTACTGGCCGCAGTTACGCCTCGCGATCAGGAACGGTTACAAGATACATGACGTTCAGATGTGGGAGGATATGATACACGCCCTGTCGGAACTCGGCAAGGATATCCGTTCACCGCATTACGTCCTGCCAGCCGACCTGCAAGCGGCGCACGACCACTGGACACAGAAGTTACAGGAAAAGGAAACCCGCGAGGCCCGGCGTAAGGCGGCGTTGAAGGATAAAAAGTACTACCTGGCACACAAGCAGTTCAAAGACCTGCCGGAGAAATGCGGCAAGTTGCTCATACGGCCGTTGCTTACAGCATCCGAACTCGTCATGGAGGGCGAAGCCATGCACCACTGCGTAGGTACGTATGGCAACAAGCTGACAAGCCTTATATTGAGTGTGCGTGACATGAAAGGGTACAGACTGGAAACGGTAGAGGTGAACCTGAAACTGTATCGCATTGAGCAATCCAGAGCGGTAAACAACGGCATGACCGAGCGACATGACGAGATCCTGAATGCCGTTACGAAACTCATGCCGGAGATACGGCGTTGCAATAAAGCTGTGTGATGTGACTAAAATTTCTACAAACAACGTAACGATGTTTCTAAAAATTTGTATTTTTGCAACGGGATTACTGAACAACGCTCACGGCACTGGGCGGAACGACCTATAAATAAGGGTTGCAAAGTAGGTGACAGACGTGCCGGTCAGTTACCGAAATGTAACCCTTTATTTTTGATAAATAATCAATGGAAGGTTTTGTAACCATACACCGTAAGATCCTGGACTGGGAATGGTACTCTGACGCAAACGTTATGAGGGTATTTATCCACTGCCTGCTACGTGCCAACTATCAGGAGCGTAGTTGGCAGGGTAATATCATCGGGCGCGGACAATTAGTTACCAGCGTGAGCAAGTTATCCCAAGAGCTGGGATTAACACCTCGTCAAATTTCGGGTGCGCTGGATAAGCTAAAAAGGACAAACGAAATAGCAATCAAAACGTCAAACAGAAATACCACTATAACTATCTGTAAATATGACGATTACCAGACTATCGGAGTTGATGAATGTAAAACAAAAAGTAAAACAAAAGGGCAAACAAACGTAAAACAAAACGGGAATCAAACGGAAAACAAAGGTGAACAAATAAACAATGAAAACAAGAATAACAATATAACAAATAAACAAATAGATAAAAATACTACCCCTAAAGGGGATAGTACAAAAAAGCCCTCTTTTGATTTCAGACGTGAACTAATAGAAACCTATCAAGTACCCGACTACGTTGTAGATACCTGGCTGGAGATACGCAAAAAAAAGAAGGCGAACAACTCAAAGCTCGCACTTGACGCTCTGGTACGTGAGGCTGGCAAGGCCGGGATATCCGTTGCCGAGGCTGTAAGGAAAGCCGCCGAGAACTCCTGGCAGTCATTCCAGGCGTGCTACATTAAAGAGAGGGCTGGTTATAACAGGAACAACCCCCTGCCTACTTCCG
>Ga0265300_10002939_pt1 | contig 14226 bp, 10 predicted proteins | sample AusTroGonzalo_MG_FD_193482 | JGI IMG/M metagenome (GOLD analysis project Ga0265300, IMG submission 193482) | Bovine rumen microbial communities from tropical cattle in Woodstock, Queensland, Australia - Gonzalo_03 | ecosystem: Host-associated > Mammals > Digestive system > Stomach > Rumen ... | reverse complement strand
CCGCTCTCGGTATAGGTGGTACCGGTGCCTGCTGTCCAGGTATAGGACACGCAGGCCATCTCGGTGGTAGCCGTATGCGCTGGATTATTGATTGTCAAATGCAAGGTATCAACTTGAATGCAACCGTTCGCATTCTCGTGACTGTAGGTATAATCACCACTCTCAGTATAAGACTCGCCATTCCATGTAAAGTTCTCACAAGCCACCTCGGTTGTAGCAGTATGAACAGGATTGCTAATCGTCAGGTGCAAGGTATCCACCTGTATGCAACCGTTCGCATCCTCGTGGCTGTGGAGGTAAATTCCGCTCTCGGTATAGGTGGTACCGGTGCCTGCTGTCCAGGTATAGGACACGCAGGTTGTCTCGGTGGTAGATGTGTGCACTGGATTGTTGATGGTCAGATGCAGTGTCACGGTGCTGTCACAGCCTGCCGCATTAGTCAGTGTATAAGTGGCGGTATTGTTGCTCTCGGTGTAGGTGATACCATCAATCCAGGTGTAGCTGCCGCAAACTATCACTGTTTCCACCACATTGGTATCAGAACATACCCCAAAATAGGCCGTGAACGAAGTATCCTGCGTCACCGTGATAGTTCGCGGATTATTCTTGTTGCCATCGTTCCAGCGGGAAAAGATGTAGCCAGGGTTAGGGGTGGCTATCAGGGTGGCGGTTGCATCTGGGACATAGGTGCCGGCACCGCTCACTTCGCCTCCAGTGGTTGGATTAGACGAAGTGACAATTTCAAAACCTGGTTCAAAGGTCGCCTCATACCATCCCCCAACACCATCTATGACAGTAAAACTATAGATTGCATCTGTAGAGACAATAGTCCCATTATGCTTCCAATTAACGAAAGTATAACCGTAATTAGGTACGGCAGTTAAGGTGGCTATTGATCCGTGGAGGTAAAAGTCGGCACCATTTGTCCGACCACCCCATTCCGGATTTACAGATGTGGTGATTTCATAATAATAACAAAAATTTGCCACATAATTAGCATCTTCGGTCACTATAAAACTGTATTTGTCATTTGTTGAAACGACCACTCCATCCTTTGTCCAATTCACAAATCGATATCTTTCATAGCCATCGTTATTGCTCATACTACCATCGGTATATGCTTGTAAGGTACAGGTCTCTCCATGATAATATGTTCCAGCACCGAGACATATGAATATACCACTATCCTGCGGGTTGGTTGTGACTGAAATATCATAGCTATTCACATTAAAATTTGCCACATAGTTTCCCGTATCAGTTACCAAAAAAGCATACGTAGAATCTGTTGATACAACTTCACCGTTTTTTGTCCAATTAGCGAAGGTACTGCCGTCATTGGGGATAGCAGTAATTATACATGTGTCACCTTCATAAAAATCGCCTATCCAGAAATCTTCTGCTTGGCTAGAATTGGTGCCGGCAGACTCCAAATAACCTCGAATCATCCAATTACCATACCAAGTAACATTAGCTCCCCACTCTTGATTGCCATTTTTATATCCCACCCAGTGAGCATTGTCAGGGTGGTCATTATTGGTACTATAGGCAGCTACATAAAACCCAGTAAAATTATGCAATACAATCCATAAGTTTTTTGTAGTGTCAATTTCTAAAGAAGGAAGAATTGGTATTTCTGCAAAACCACCAATTCCCGAACTATGAAATGGCTGTTGATAAATTAGAGAGTCAGGATTATCGGAGCCACCCTGATATATTAACACCTCCCCGTAAAACCTACTCCATTCCCAAAAAATAACTTTTGTTAGTAACAAGTTTTGTTGCCCAACCAATTTTTCTGATGGAAACATCACACCCCAAGAGTTCATTTCTTCTCCTCCGCAAGCGCAATCAACAATTCCATTATCGTATGACAACAGTGTAGTATTCGAATTGCCTCTAACCGTACCGCCGATAATAGGATTACAACCTGCATTTATCCTTACTTTTTCTTCACTGAAATGAGCTTCCAATTCTCGGTTTTGAGTTACTCCGAAGATATAGCAAGAATCCGAAGAAATATATCTCCCATTTTCTGTCCAATAATCAAACTGAACGCCTTCGTTCGGGGAAGCCGTAACTGCGCATTGATCAGAACAATTATAAGCGCCTCCTCCCGTAACGTTTCCCTCAACAGAATTACTTGTTACGATAACAGTAAAAGCCGAATCAACTTCACACCGTGGAATGATATTAAAAATAACATGAGTATTATTGTTGAATTCATATCCAGTAACATTATGGGCATTTAAAACATAATAACCGTTTCCCAAACCAGACCATCCCCAATTGAAATGCAAGAGGTCAGATGAATCATATCCATCACACACCCACCCATGACCAGTGTGTTGCGGTATTTCCGAAACACTGTTAAAATATAAAGGACATAAAGTATTAAGATTATTTTTTATTCTTTCTAATTGCTCTTCTTGACTCCAGTCTTCCAAATCATCCCAAGAACCAACTGAATAGTTGAAGTAATGAGATAGTGCATACGGAACATCATAAGAAAACGCAGCTGAACTATTGCCACTGTATGCCATATGCACCGCTATGCCGCAATGCCACAACAATGTAGCCACAGCATTTACCTCTTCTTGTGTAGAATTCTGACCCAGTTGATTTGGCATATTCTCCCAATTGTACGTGGTCTCACCGAAGTTGACACCGTTCCAACTTCCCGTGCCATGCGATGGATATCCCCAATAATGCATGATCATTCCCATAGCAGTCGCCACACAACCGACTTTTGCATGACCGCAATCTCCGTCTGAAAATTCCGGACACATAACATTGTAGTAGCACCCTTGACCCCAGTTTGCAGTAATCAGAGGATCCACATGGTTATTATTTCGCGTATTTCTCAGATGCCCCGAACTCCTCACCTCCTGCCACCGCTGGGAGGTAGTTTCATCTTCTTCCGTTAAATTATTGATACCATATGCAATCTGCTCTACAAAACCTTGTAGATATTCTTGCATTTGGATTGGGATGTTATGTATGTCAAACTGACCTTCGTCTGAGTAGCCAAGAATGGGCGTGGCGCAGCGGTCCGCAGCCACCATCACAAAGCCATTAGCCGTGTTGAAGACGTAGAAGGCGGTGTCGCCTTGGGCTGTTCTATATGCTGTCGTCATTTGTAGGCTACTAGAACTCCGCAACCTATTGCTGGTGTTGGCATTCAAAAACAGTAGCCCCACTTCCTGTGCCTCGTTTGCTGTTACATGCGTGGAACTCTCTTGTTGGGTTCTATTCTGCTGCGCATCTGCCCCCTGTGGCAATAATGCTACAACAATAAGTATCAATAAGTACCAAAAGTAAATCTTCTTCATATTCTTGGGGTTATGTGTCTATTCTGTGAGTTATATATCTAATTTCAACTATTTTTTTCTTTACAAAAATCGTGAACTTCACATTATTCGATTCTGAGGTTCTGGAAGACCTGTATCACAAATAAGAAAGCCCACGATTTACTCGCGAGCATCCTCGTTTTTCCTTTTGTGACACATTGAAAATTTCCAGATTTCAGAATCTCAAAGAAAAGCGAAAACGCTTTTATGTCAATATGTTATACTATCAGTTTTGTATTTCGATAAGGGTTGGGGTTTGGTGAATTATTTACTTTTTATCTTGATATTTCGCTCTGATATATATTGTTTTACGTATTCCGCAATAGCAACGGTTGAAACGTCATATATTGGATCAAGCAATGAGAAATCATCCGGTTTCCTGAAATAATTGTCATTCAAAAGAATACCATATATGGTTTTTGAATGAATACTGTGACGCGAGAATCGGCCTGCATATGCTACACCCTGCTCCAGGTCATAACCAGCTTTCAAAAGAGCGTAAATGTCGTAATAATCGCGGAACGCACTCCTAACCGCAATTGTGAAAAGTTTCATTCCTAGCAATTCTTGCAGAGATGGCGTTACGATGTTGTTGTAAACAAAACCTTTGCCCAATTCGGGAACAGAATTTTCAGGACGGAAGAAAGATAGCTTAACATCACCATTTACAAAAATTTGGAGCTGACTTCTACCCAGAAATTCTTTTCTGCAATCGGGATATACCTCCGAAATAGCATTGGAAATGGCAGCAAAATCAAGTTGTGGACGTTCTTTCCGAATCCCAAGCAACTCAAAGTCCAGATCCTCGCTTTTCCGATGCTGCATTTGAAGAGACTGTGCTGTGCCTCCACACAGATAGAGATCTTTGACAAACTCCATCTGCGATACTGTCTCAAACACAGGAACAGTTTCTGGTTTAAGTCCTCGCTTCCAGTCTTGGTTTGCCATATCGTTTCAGGTATTTGTCGGGTTTCTTTATGTCAAAAAACATAACTGCCAAAAGCCAGTTGATGATGTCATAGTAGGCACCCTGCGAGACAAGTCGTTCCCGCCAAACATCACGTAGGTAGTGCATCGGATAGATTTCACTCAATTTGTGAAGTTCCTCAAATTCAAGGTATAATAATGCTTTTTCTATAAGCAATTCATCGTCAATGGCCTTTGGATTCTTGACATACGACCATGCGCAGCCTTGTTTTTCCAAATGCCGCCACAAGAGACTCTTTTTATGCTCCAACTCACCTTTGTTGAATTTGTTGCTATTCATAATGTGGCAAAAATACAAAAAAATATAATATACATGGGGTCGTGATAAGAAATTTTTGCGTCTCTACAACATCAATATGTTATGATTTCAGTTTTGTATTTCTGTCTGCAAAGATATACAATTTTATTAAAAAGGGTGGCAATTGTGGAAATTATTCATAATTACGCTTTCCTGAAAACGAATGGACTACAATTGAGAATCAAGAGTTTGTAATTTTGCGGTCGAAAATTTCGACCGCAAAACTCTCCAAAACAAATGATGTCAAAAACTAATTAACCAACTGTTTCATCCGTTTGATTTCTTCGGCAAGGGTGTCAAATTTGTAGCGGAAGCCCGTATCTTTGGTGGAGAACAGAGCCAGGAACTCCACATTCTTGTTCTTCTCGAACAAGGTGGAGACCGCAATGTTATTCAGGTAGAAACCATCTATGGTGGCCTGCGCCATCACCTTCTGAATGGCCACTTTGTATCCTTTTTCGTCTGTCACAATACCACTACGGTTCAAGAAAGACTGTCCAGCTTCAAACTGCGGTTTGATGAGCAACATCAGCTGGGCATCTGGCTTCATAAAAGTTTTAAAATACGGGAAAATATAGGTCAAAGAGATGAACGATACATCCGACACAATCCAGTCGAATGTCCGGTTTTGCACATCCTCTGGCGCCAGCTCTCGAAAGTCTTTATTTTCAATAGAAAAAACCTTCTCATTGTAGCGCAAGGATTCGTGCAACTGGTCCGTGCCCACATCCACCGCCACAACAAAGGCAGCCCCATGTTGCAGGGCACAATCAGTGAAACCGCCCGTGGAACTGCCCACATCCAAAACCTGACGGCCTTGAAAATCCAGATTGAAAACCTCAATGGCTTTCTCCAGCTTCAAACCTCCCCTACTCACATATTTATTGAATATGTCAATCAGCACCACCTCATCAGTATCAGCAATATCCTTGGAAGCTTTGGTTTCGATTTTACCATTTACTGATACCGTTTTCAGCTTGATGGCATCCTGGGCACGCTCGCGGGAGGAGCACAGGCCGTTTTTCACCAGGTATTTATCTAAACGCATAATCAGGGGTTAGGGGTTAGGGGTCAGGGGTCAGTGATTAGTGATTAGGGATTAGGGATTAATGGATTACAAGATTACAGGATTACAGGATTACAGGATTATAAGATTACAGAATTTGGATTAAAAAAATTTAGGAGTTAAGAACTACTGACCACTGATCACTGACCACTGACCACTAATTCCTAACTCCTAATTTCTATTCCCTAAAATTATTTTTTCTTAGGGGTGTTTTTGAGAACGTCAACGAGGAAGTCCCAGAACTTGCCCACAGAATCAATGTTCACTCTTTCGTCGGGTGAATGAGGATGTTCGATGGTCGGGCCGAAGGAAATCATATCCCAGTCGGGATAGCGTGAGCCGAAGAGACCGCATTCGAGACCGGCATGGATAGCCATAATGGCGGGATCCTTGGCAAATTTCTTCTTGTACACGGTCATACAGGTCTTCAGAATCGGGGATTCCATATTGGGCTTCCAGCCGGGATAAGCACCAGTCAGTTCAATGTCGGCACCTGCCAGTTCGGCGATAGCCACCATCTTCTGTCCGAGGGCATCCTTAGCGGAGTTAACAGAGCTACGGAGCAAGCAGCAAACTCTGAGTTCACCCTTCTCGGCATGGAAGATAGCCAGGTTGTTGGAAGTTTCTACTAAATCCTTCATAGAGTCGCTCATGCGCTGCACGCCATTCGGAATAGCGAACACCATGTTCACGATGCGTTTCTGGGCGTCGGCATCCATCATCTTCTTGGGAGTGTCAACTGCGGTCACTTTCAATTCCATATCGGGTTCTGTAGCGGCAAATTCAGCTTTAATAGTATCCGTAAATTTCTTCACAAAGCGTTTGTAAGCAGCAACTTTATCTTCGGGAAGAACCACAATAGCCACTGCCTCACGCGGGATAGCGTTACGCAAGCTACCGCCCACCACTGAACAAATATGAGCCTCATAACTGTCGATAGAGCTCTTCAGCAAGCGGGTCATCAGCTTGTTGGCATTGGCGCGCCCCAAGTTGATGTCCATACCGGAGTGACCGCCCTTCAAACCTGTAAGGAAAAGTTTCAGGGCTTTCATGCCTGCAGGAACAGCTTTTTCTTTATACTTCATGGTGAAGTTGGCATCCAAACCACCGGCGCAACCCACATAAAGTTCACCTTCGGTTTCGGAATCCAAGTTGATCAGAATCTTGCCGTTGAGCACACCTGATTTCAGGCCAAAAGCACCTGTCATACCAGTTTCCTCGTCCACGGTAGCCAACACTTCGATAGGACCGTGAGCCACATCCTTGGAAACGAGAACTGCCAAGGCAGCGGAAGTTCCTACGCCATTGTCAGCACCCAGAGTAGTACCGTTAGCTCTCACCCAACCCTTGTCAATGCGGGTTTCAATAGGATCTTTGGTAAAATCGTGTTTCTTGTCGCTATTGGCCTGGGGTACCATGTCCACGTGGCCCTGCAAGATAACAGGAACGCACTTTTCCATACCTTTGGTAGCGGGAGCGCTGAAAATCAGATTGCCGGTTTTGTCCTGTTTGCAATCGATTTTGTTTTTCTTGGCCCATTCTTTCAAAGCTTCAGTTAATTGTTTCTCATGTTTTGACGGATGAGGAACAGAGCAAATGTTGCTGAAGATTTCCCATAACTGTTTGGGATACAATTTTTTAATTTCTTCGTTCATAGTTCTTTGAATTTTAATATTGAGAATTTTTGAAAATAAACTTCTACAGTGAAATCTGTCCGTCGCGCATCTCAATACAGCGATCAGACAGTTTAGCCAATTCTTCGTTATGGGTAACAATAATGAAAGTTTGATGAAAGCGATCTCGGAGTTCGAAGAACAGCTGATGCAATTTTTGGGCGTTTTCAGTATCAAGGTTTCCTGAAGGCTCATCGGCGAGAATCAGGTCGGGATTATTGGCCAACGCACGGGCCACCGCCACACGCTGTTGCTCGCCCCCCGACAGTTCCGAGGGTTTATGCCCTACCCTGTCGCTCAATTTCAGAAATTCCAGCAGTTCGGACGCACGCTGTTGCGCCGCCTGCTTGGACTGGCCAGCAATCAGCATGGGCAACATCACATTTTCGATGGCCGTAAACTCCGGCAAAAGATGATGAAACTGAAAAACAAAACCGATATGGGCACTGCGGAAATCCGACAACTGGTCATCAGACAGCGTATGGATTTTGACGTCATTAATGATAATCTCCCCCTTATCGGGTCGGTCAAGCGTGCCTATCAAATGCAAAAGTGTGGACTTTCCAGCTCCGGAGGGCCCCACGATGGTCACCACTTGAGAAGACTGAACCTCTAAAGAAATATCCTTTAGCACTTTCAGTGAGCCAAAGCTTTTATCCACATGACTAACCTGTATCATGGCAAGTCTAAATTAATGATTCAGCACAGGCAAAGACCTGTGCTGAATCAAACGTGCTGCAATCCATTAATTTTGTCTGCAGTCAATTTTCTTATAAGTGCCAGCTGGAAGTTTATCCGTAATTTTGTCGGTTTGATTGCCGCATTCTTTGGCAGACATCGTACCCTGGGAATAAGTGGTTGTTGTATCATCCTGGAAAGTGACAGTACAAACACAAGCTCTCTTACAAGATGCCATACCTAAAACGATGGCTCCCATGGCTAATACACAAAGTAATTTTTTCATTGTTAAGATATTTTAGTTAAACATACAAAGGGCAAAGATACAAAAAAAAATCAAACCATCACAGTCTTTCTCAAAAAAAAAGGCAAAAGCACTTTTTTTTCATTCGACGTCTTTCTTTTGCCTCCTTTCGTCTCACATTCCCACACTAATTGAAGAACTGTTTCACACGGCTGAAAAAGCCCTGATCGTTCTTGCCTGGTTTCGGTTTAAAGTTCTCGGCATCCATCAATTTTTCGATAGCGGCCTTCTCATCCTTGGTCAGCGATTTAGGTGTCCATACGTTGATATTGACGATCAAGTCACCAATAATGCGGCTATTCAGTTCAGGCAAGCCCTTGCCTTGCAATCTCAAAATCTGACCACTCTGCGTACCGGCAGCAATCTTGATTCGTGCCTTGCCTGTCAGTGTAGGTACTTCGACCGTAGCCCCCAGTGCCGCCTGCGGGAAGGAGATATAATAGTTTAAATAAATATTGTTGCCGTTACGTTCAAAGAGTTCGTGTTCCTGTTCCTCTATCAGCACCAGCAAGTCGCCGTTGACTCCGCCATTGGGAGCGGCGTTGCCTTTGCCACGCATAGTCAGCTGCATACCTTCGGCCACACCTGCCGGAATATTGACGGTCACCACTTCCTCGCCCTTGACGACACCATTGCCGCCGCAATGCGGGCACTTGTCCTTGATCACCTCACCTGTACCACCACAGGTACCGCAAACAGTCACCTGCTGCATCACGCCGAACATGGTGCGCTGCTGCGACACCACCTGGCCACTACCCTTACAGGTAGGACAAGTGGTCACACCGCTTTTGTCCTTAGCGCCCGTACCACCGCAATGCTCACAGGGTATCAGCTTCTGAATCTTGATTTTCTTTTCAACGCCGGTATTGATTTCCTCCAGGGTCAGTTTCACCTTGATACGGATATTGGTACCGCGACGCACCCGTTTGGCTTGGCCGCGGCCACCGCCGCCACCAAAGCCCGAGAAGCCGGAAAAACCGCCTCCCGAAAAACTGGAGAAACCACCTCCGAACAAATCACCGAAACGTTCAAAGATGGTATTCAAGTCAAAATCAACATTATAGCCACCGCCAGCAGCTCCGCTCATCCCCGCATGGCCAAACTGGTCGTAGCGGGCTTTCTTGTCCGGGTTGCTAAGCACATCGTAAGCCTCGGCCGCCTCCTTGAACTTCTCCTCCGCTTCCTTGTCTCCCGGATTACGGTCGGGATGGTACTGCATGGCTTTCTTTCGGTATGCCTTTTTTATCTCATCTGCCGTTGCGGTTTTCTCCACGCCCAGCACTTCATAATAGTCTCTTTTTTCCATACTTTCAATATGTTTTTCAAACTCCCTTCGCTATTTCGTTTCCTTATTGAACAAAGTCCTCGTCATCAAGCCTTAATTCGCCACCACCACTTTCGAGTAACGGATTACCTTGTCTTTGATCTTATATCCCTTCTCCGTCACATCCATCACCTTGCCCTTATCTTCTTCTTTTTGGGCTGGAAAATGTGTAATGGCTTCATGGTAGTCCGTATTGAAATCCTCGCCCTTGGCTTTGATTTCTTCCACATCAAAACGTTTCAGAAGCTGCTGCAATTTATTATAAATCAGCACAAAACCTTCCTTGATAGCCGTCACCTCCTCCGATTTCTCGTTGGCGGCGATAGCTCTCTCAAAATCATCAATTACAGGCAATAAGCCCACAATCACCTTCTCGGAAGCGGTAGATAATAAATCAAGTTTTTCCTTATTGGTACGTTTTTTATAATTATCAAATTCTGAATAAAGACGCAAAAATCTGTCATTCAATTCTTTATACTTAATATCTAATTCTTCCAGTTCCTTTTTCAGCCTCTCCTCCTCATCAGATTTCTTCTTTCCGAAAAATGAACGGTTTTTCTTCTTCTCCCCTGCTTTCTCCTCTTCTTTTGCGTCATTTTGTTCCGTTTGAGTGTTTTCAGTGTCATTTTCACTCAAATCCGTGTCATTTTCCACCTGATTATTGTCAGAATCACCCGACAAATTGTCATGTTTTTGCTGACACTCCTGTTCGGAATTCATTTCCTCATTCGGAATCTCATTCTCTTTTTCTTTCATAATATATTGATTTTTAATTTATTAGCAATAACATACATTTAAACACACTCTATCCTTGGCAATTTTCGTGCCAAAGATAGCAATACATAACAAATTTATGATAGTAATGTAACAACCGTTATTCCGGTTGGGAAGAAATATCTGCGTTGCCTTGCGAGGCCTTCGACTCCAATTCCATCTTGCCGAAGCGCAGGGTGATGCCCACACTGATGGAACGGCTCACATACTTGGTGTTGCTGGTGGAGATATAATAAGGATTGTTCTCCTCGCTGCGTCGGGCGTTCCAGTTGAAGAGGTCATTCACGTTGACATAAACCGACAGTTTGCGCTTAAAGAAATCGGCGTTCAAGCCAAAGTCGAAAGAATAGGTAGGCAAGGTGACACTGAACAAGGTTTTTCTAGGTGACCGATAGCTGAGGGAAGCGTGTACTTCCAGCATCTTCCACAACTTCGACCAGAGATTCAGACGAAGGCTATAGCCCAGATTTTTGACTACCTTGGTCTCATTGTCACGGAACAAAAAAGTTGAATAGCTGTAATAAATATTGGCATACATGCGGATATTCATGAACGGTTTGGGACGCCATGTCACATTCAGTTCACCCCCTGTATAGTAGCTTTCGCCCGAATTATACGGTTGGGTAAACGTCACCACACGGCCAAAGACCGGATCATAAATCACGTCGGTCATCGTGTTGATTTCGTTCTTGGAGTTGCGGAAATAAGCGGATATACCCACACTGCCGAACTTCTGGAAGAACTTGGTCCAGCCCGCATCCAGCGAATGGGTGTAAGTGGGCAATAGATTCGGATTACCCATAGAGAAGGCATCCTCGTCATAGGTATGGAAAGTGGTTATTTGAGAAGACGAAGGATTTCTGACCCTGCGAGTATAACTCAGTTTGAAATTATGCATTGATTTCGTCCGATACGACAAATGAAGGGAGGGGTACAAACTCCAATACCCCTTGACCACATTGTCCGTAGGAGAATTCTGGATGTTCAAATCATAATGGATATACTGCGAGCGCAAACCACCCTTGATGGTAAAACCACCGAATTTGTGCTCGATAGTGACATACGCGTCAAAATCGCCCTCAATAGAGTTTGCATCATAGTAACGCAAGGAATCCAACGCATACCGTGAATCCGTTCCTCGTACCAGTGTGTCATACTTTCTCAAGTCGGTTGAGCGACCGACATCCCCACTTATGCCAATGCCGATTTCACCATTTTCATGATAGGGAATTGTATAATCAACACCTCCGTCGAAACTATAGGACATGCTTCTTGACAAACCGTATTTGGTTTTATTCATATAGTCCTGCGCGGCATAATCACGGTCAAAATAGGAATTGTTTCTGTTAAAATGTAAGCTTCCTCCGATATTGGCTTCTATCTTATGACCTTTCTTGTCGAACTCATGATCGAACCACACGCCCATATAACCACCAGCGCCCACACTTTTATTATCATTGAGGGTTGTATAGTTGAATAGCTCACGTCCTGTAGACAAGAGGTATTCATCCCTTGAAGTAAACGATTCGGAATTACTCTTTCCGAAATTAGGATAAGTGCCCAACCAGAAACTGAGCGTGTTCATGCTGTCGATTTTGTATGAGCCATTGAAATTCAAGTTAAAATGCATATTATGGCTGTTTGATTGGCCGTAACCATAACCATAACTGGCGGTGTCCAATCCACCATCAGGAGCATCCACCAGTCGCAACGCGGTAGATTCGCTTTTGCTTTTCCAAAGAGAATACCACATGCCTGCATACAAATTGAGCGACCATTTCTCGTTAGCCCACACATACGACACCCATGGTCCCACATCAGGTTTTGAGGAACCACGGACACCAAAACTGACAAAACTGTTCTTCTTGATATTGCTGGTTGTCACAATATTGATGATTCCGCCGTCGCTTTTCGCGCTGTATCTGGCAGAAGGATTGGTAATCACCTCGATACGTTCCAACGTATTGGCTGGCAACTGCTTGATAAACTCTTTGAGGCTTTCCTCGTTCAAATGCGAAGGTTTGCCGTTCAGCCAAATCTCCACAGAGGAGACCCCTCGCAGGGTGATGTTACCCTCAACATCCACTTCCACTCCTGGAGCGTTCTGCAGCGCATCGGCAGCGGTTCCCGTCTGAATCGAAGGATCCTCTGCAACATTATAAAGCGTCTTCTCCCCTTCCATCATGTAAACCGGTTTAGTCGAGGCCACCGTCACCTCCTGTAAATGCGTACTTTGGCGAGGCATCTGCAACACACCCAAATCTTTTTCCGACTCATCCCGTTCTATATGCAAGGGCAACGACAGGATATCATATCCCACCAGCACTGCTTTCAACACATAATCGCCTGCCGGCACTATCTCCAAAACAAATTGTCCTTCAGCACCCGTAAAAGACATGTACAATTCGTTAGTGGAAGAGTCGTTTTCCATCAAACTGACACGTGTGTAAAAAAGGGGGGACTGAGAAGCACCGTCCACTACCGTCCCTCTCAATGTGCAATTTTGTGCCTTTGAATATCCACCTATTATCAGCAGAAGTACACACAAGATATTTATTTTCAAGCACTTAAATTTCATCGGTTTAATCTTTCTTTATTTAAAAAAGTTTGCAAATGTACAAAAAATAAACTAATCCATTTGTAGTATCAGACAAGATTTTCCTTGTAGACTTACAATAAATTTAAATATACCATTACATGAAAAAAAAACGTATTTTTGCAGATTAAATTGTTACGAATGAAAAAAATTGGCGTTTTGGGGGTCGGGCACCTCGGACAAATACACTGCAAATGCATCAACGAGAGTGATAAAGCCGAATTATGCGGCATTTACGATGTCAACATTCTTCATGCGCGAGAAGTAGCCCAAAATCTTGGAGTTCCTTATTTTGAGCATGCAGAACAGCTTTTGGCCATCTGTGACATCGCTGATGTGGTATGTACCACTACTCACCATTACGAAATGGCAAAACTGGCGATGCTGCACCACAAGCCTGTCTTCATCGAGAAACCAGTCACCGCCACCATTGAGGAGGCGGAAGAGTTGCTCCAGTTGAGCAAAAAGCTGCAAATTCCCGTACAGGTCGGACATGTGGAGCGTTTTAACCCTGCTTTTACCGCCGCCAAAGCAAAAATCAGGCAACCGATGTTCATCGAGGGGCATCGACTGGCACTCTTTAACCCCCGCGGCAACGACGTTTCCGTAATTCTGGATTTAATGATCCATGATATCGATATCGTCTTAAAAATCGTTAATAGCCCGATTGTCGATATCCAAGCCAGCGGTGTAGCCATTGTCACCGACACTTTCGACATCGCCAATGTGCGTCTCACCTTCGCCAACGGATGCGTGGCCAACCTCACCGCCAGCCGCATCTCCATGAAGAACATGCGCAAAATCAGACTTTTCCAGGACAATGCCTATATCAGCATGGATTTACTAGAGAAAAAGACTGAAATGATTCATATCGAGAATGTTACCGAAGAGCCCAATGATCCTTTCGCCATGATTCTCGATTTAGGTGAGGAAAAAGGCAAAAAACGCATCATCATCGACACCCCCAAAATCGAGGCCAGCAATGCCATACGCAATGAATTAGAAAGTTTTATCCATTCAATTGATAACCAATTGATTCCGGAAGTAAGTCTACAGGATGGTTATAATGCGTTGAACACTGCTATCGAAATTATCAAAAAAATGAATCACAACATACAATAAAATTCTCAAAATTCCGTTGTCATACAAACATGAAGAAATTTATACTCCTATTTAGCA
>Ga0265300_10002938_pt1 | contig 14231 bp, 4 predicted proteins | sample AusTroGonzalo_MG_FD_193482 | JGI IMG/M metagenome (GOLD analysis project Ga0265300, IMG submission 193482) | Bovine rumen microbial communities from tropical cattle in Woodstock, Queensland, Australia - Gonzalo_03 | ecosystem: Host-associated > Mammals > Digestive system > Stomach > Rumen ... | reverse complement strand
GTATTCAACCTGGCCGTTGAACTTGCCCTCTGCCTCAGCATTGTCAATGAATTCCTGCAGGTTGTCCAAAGAACCAACTCCTACGGTAAGCATGGGTTTGGTGAGCGGCTGCTGTTGCTGGGCGCGGTCTCCGAATATGTACTTGGCTGAATCAGGCTTGATGTACATATCCACACTGTTCATGTTGGAGTAGATGACAAGTTCGCTTACATAGCCCTTGTCAACAAAATCCTTGAACTCAGTATATGTGGCGGTTCCGGAAAGCGATGAGTTGTCATCCTTTAGAAGGATATATCCCAGGCCTATGAAAAGGATGATATAGAACCATGATATGCCCTTAAATCCGCCTTTGTTCTTTTTATCGTTATTGTCTGCCATAAAAAATGAAAATGTCAGTAGGGTTTGTGTCAAGGTGTCAGTTGAGGTCTGGTATCTCTTCCAGGACGGCATCGGCCCAAAGGTGCTCCAGGTCATAGAACTTGCGCAGTTCAGGAATGAAAATGTGTACCATTACATCACCGTAATCCATGGCTATCCAGTGTGCATAGCGGGTACCCTCCGTAAAGTCCGGCTTGCGGCCCTCCTTAACACGGACGGTTTCACGTATAGAGTCTTCTATAGCTAATGTCTGATTAGGTGTATTTCCCTGACAGATAACAAAATAACGGCATACGGTATCCTCTATGCCGGTCAGGTCTGCTACTGTAATGCATTCACCCTTACGCTCCTGAATTCCTTCAATGATGCTGTCTATGATACTCTCCCTCTTTTTCTTTTTTGCCATTCCTAACTGATAAGGTTAATCTGATTTTACAAAAGTAGTCAAAAAGTTGAACGCCCCGCGTTTTGTATCGGCATTTCTTTTTTCAAATGTAAAATGGCAAAAAAGATGCCAAATAATTTGGAACTCAGAAAAAAGCAGTATCTTTGCACCGCTTTTGAGCAATGTACTGGGCTATGGTGTAATGGTAACACTGCAGATTCTGGTCCTGCCTTTCCTGGTTCGAGTCCGGGTAGCCCAGCCACTTAGAGAGACGCTTTCGCGCCTCTCTTTTTTATGGCTGGGCTACCCGGACTCGAACCAGGAAAGGCAGGACTGGGCGGAGCCCAGCCCTGCTTCCTACCTTTTTTTAATTTGCTCCGCAAATGCGCTCCTTTCAGTCGCTTGGCGGCCCTCCGGGACCGCTCTCGCTCGCATACTCGCTTCGCCCCAATACCACCGCACCTGCGTAAATTCAGTCTTCATCGCTTCCGTACCAGGATGTCTGGGGGGTGAAGCTTCTTACTTTTATTTGGCTGGATTGCAGCAGTGACGGACTGTAACTGATTCCGATATCTTCTGTTGTTGGTGGTATATATGTTTTTTTCATCATTCTTAATTTATCTGTCCTGTACCTAATTTTATGTTTGACGTATATTGGATTCCGGCTTCCCATGTTTGTCCTGACATGGAAATGAAGGTTTCTTTAGTATTCCCGCTGACAGTGTATTGAATGCGGAGTCCGGCACCATCGGCCAATGTCTGGGGAATCATGAACAGGGTTCCGCAATATAGTGATTGCAGGGCGGTTCCCAAATAAAAGCTTCCGTCGGTCAATGTATATGATGCGCTACCTTCTACATCGTCCCAACCGGTAGAATAGTAGTATTTACCTTTATTCATTACATTTTCAAGCACAACGCTGTTAATGTTCAGTTCGCTCCCTAAACTGGAACTGAGTGTGTTTGATATTCGTAATTGGAAATCAACGGCGGCACATGCATGGTCAAATTCAAGGGAGACCTTGCCCTTGCTGGCACTGTATGATACGGTATTGGTGGCTACAAGCAGGTCTTTCTGGCTTGAAGCTGATTCTTCAACTGTAAAAGATACATAGTCACCAGAGTATATGTATGTACCACCATTGTATGCACGGAAGGTAATGGGAGTGTCATTATCTACATCCGGCCAGTTGACGGGATTGGGAGTCCATGTATCACCGTTTTTTGATATGCTGAATACATCTTCCCCATAATTCATGCTGAAAGCCGTCAGCGTTGATGTGGTTATCGCTGAGCCGCGGGTGGAAGAAGTAGCCCTGTCACCATCCATTACCATTGGGTTCTCAACAACCTCTATTGATATTTTCCTTACAGGAGCAGGGTCCTCCTGCTGGCTGTCATCTTTTGAGCAGGCGCAAAAGCAGGCTGTAAGTGTAATCAGTATAAAAAGACCTTTGTTCATAGCAGCATACGGTTAGAAATTAATATTGATTACATGATCTGTGTCATCAGTAATTGTTACCGGTTTCTTTATATTGTAAATACCGGCATTGGCGGCACTGTAATAGCATATCAGGATAGTCTCTTCAGTCTGCTTTTTCCAGACGGTGAACTCCTTTCCTATCTGGCCTGTACCGCGGCACTCACCATTCACAAAGACTCCTATCATATCCTGATCTTGAGGCGTGAACGGCACATCGCCTTGAATCTGCACAGTGAAACTTTGCGACAAAGGATATTTTGGACTGCCGCTTCCGAACGGTAAAACCTGATCATAGGTGTCACCTATGGTATAGCTTGGCGTAAAATTATGGAAGCCGGGCATAACGAATATCTGTTTCATACTTGCACAGTAGTACCTTACTTCCATCTTACCCTCAGACTGGCTGTTATCACCAGCCACTATGACAGGAAAGTAAATACCGTTATCGTTTACGGTACGTCCGCTCACACCCCGGCATTCGCCACTTAGGAAGAGAGCTATACTGTCCTGATCTGTTGAATAAGGCACATATTCCTCATTAAGTTTCAGGATTACATACATACGGCTCTCATACTTGTTTGACTCAGGATTCTGCCAGAGGGGAGCCTCATCGTGCCAGGTCCAGTCAACTTGCCATGACGGTTGTCCTGAGGCAGAAAAGGTGTATCCCGGTTCTCCCTCATCACTCTCTTTTGAACAGCCCCACATGATCGTGAGGGCTGTTGCAAACATCATAATAATGGTTCTTATCTGTTTCATTTTATGTATTGTTTACTTCCGTTATGAATATAGAGTCCTTCCTTGACAGGTTTCTCCTGCAGTCTGATACCCTGTAATGAATACCATGCGTCATCATCCTGAGTCAGGTCAATGGTTATAAAGCTTATGTGTATGGGTTCATTGGCATTACCGCTTATGCCATTGACCTGATACTCCATTACATTACCCGTGGTGGCTATAATCCGGCCGTCACGCTCTATGGCGAATGACAGAGGTGCGTCAGAATCACCCTCTATGCTCATGTAGAAGAGTTCTGAGGTCTGAACTGAACCAGAGCCCTTTGTCAATATTGCCTCACCGCGAATCTCAGATTCAGAAAGGGCAATCAGCTTGTCGCCGTCCTGAATGTCGATGTCATCAGCCACGGCTGTGAGCGACATGGTGTTGGCGTACATTGCCAATGGAACTCTCATGCTTGACCTGTTGCCTGATGACAACATGCTGCCGAATGTAACATTAGGCTCATAGAGCGGATACATGAATGATGTCTCTGTAGAATCCTTGCGGTAGAGGAGGTAGCCCTCACCCGGTTTCATGTACCTGAGGTTTCCTTTCCATTCCTTGGAGCCGTTGGCACCTACGGTAAACTGGGCAAACTCTGTCTTGCTTTTTACAATATCACCCTCTTTGGCCTGATCCAGATAGTCTGCCAGTGCAGTTTCAATGGGCAGGTTGACCATAGGTGTGTAGCCTATGCTGTTCCAGCCGTTCTTAACCTTTACGGTACGCTGTGAAGGCTGTGTAAGGTTGCTTCCTGTAATCTCAACATTTACGTTGTCGGTTACCTTGACCCTATAGCTGTTGCCCACACTCAGCCTTATGTTGGCTATGTCATCCGTACCGAATATCATCCATTTGTGGTTCTTGTAAACCAGAGCTACGTTATTGGACTCATCAGCCAGGAGATCGCCGTCCTGCCATTCAAACGGTTTCAGGAGCTTATCAACGCCATCCCTGAAATTGTTGTTATATACATTGAATGAAATCCAGTTCCATCCGGGCTGCAGTTCCAGCGTCTGAAGATACTGGTTATCAGCACGGAGTATCAACGGCTTCTTTGATGAACCTACAAAGTGGTTGGCGCCAAATGTCACGGATTCAGATGGCGTGAGTATCATTGTCCGGCCGGTTTCACTGTGCCATAGCTTGAAGGTGAGCGGCGTTCTGTCATCCTTTTCATTGAATATGGTCATATATACCATTGATTCTGCGGATTCCGCGTTGTAGCTGACTCTGGCTGTACCCATGCAGCGGCCGTAGGAATCAAATGCGCCTACAATGTCACGGGAATCAGTTATGATGTCATCCTTTATCTGTGCACGTGCCACTATATTCATGGAGAACTGTTTTTGAGAGGCAGGAACATACCAATCCGGTTCAACGCCCTGTACAATCAGATTGAGTGCAAACGGTTCAGAGAGGCCGTTCTCATCAGTAAGATAAATTACATAGTCATAGGTTCCCACATTGATATCCTGACTGATGGTGAAATCAACGAACACCTCTGACTTGGGGTCAATGACATCCTGTATCACGTCTGTAGTGAGCCATTTGGGCAGATTCTCTATGGTGAAGGTATGTGGAGAGCCGCTTTCATTTATTATCCTAAGCTGGAACCGGTCCTCAAAGTCATCAGTGAACATCTCCATCTTGAGCGTCTTTTGTGACCAGCGTAGAGGATTGCGGTCAACAAATGCCTCAGCTGTGGCGGGTGATGCCATGTAGTTGCCGTTCATATCGGGCATATCATAAACCGTAACATAAACCTGACGCTTGTTGATACGTGAATCCAGTTCATCCAGATTGATGAGTAACTGATTGTCACGGCCTACAAAACTGAAGTTCAGGTTACGCAGTTCCTGATAAGCCTGCATGGGAGCGCAAATACTGTGGTCAATATGGTTCATTACATATTGGAGCGGATCACAGAATATGGTATCCGTGCGCGATGTCTTCTTGCCTGTATCCGGATCATAGTATATCTTCTGGCTCAGGCCGTAGGGCTGGAGTGTATAGTTGTTGTCCAGCATACGCTCCTGGCGGTTGAATCCCGCAAATGTTATCAATCCTTTCTCACCGCCTCCTACAGACTTCTCACTGTAACGCTTTATGAGGGTAGGCGGCAGGGCCTGTTCAAACAGGCATATGCCGTCAATATAACCTGTAAGCGGATTGTACTGATGGAGAACATCGTCATTGGGACCTGTTTCAAACCATACCATATTGCCTATGTAGAAGTTGTTACCGGTCATACCGCCCAGATTCTCTGTTGAGAATGATGCCTTAAGCTTATTGTCAATATAGATGTTTGCCACCTGTCTTGAACGGTTTACGGTCATGGCATAGTGGTGCCATGCATCATCACTCTGTTCCGTACCCAGGATATATTCAGTTCCGTTTGTTCGATACAGGAGCGTATCACCTTCAAATCCTATGAAGAACTTGTTGCGTGCATCAGTGTCAGTAGCGCGTCCGGCACCGTTGCTGAGCAGGGCACCACGTCCCTTGACGTCAGTCTTGAACCAGAACATGAGAGTGTAGTCCTGCTCATCTGTGCGGCTGAATCTTTCAGAACGCAGTTTCATGCCTTTCACCTCACGGCCCGGTTCGTTGTAGTCAAGATGGAGTGACATTCCGCGAGGCTGAGCCCATGTGGCCCCTTTGAGTGTAAGGTGAGCTCCCTGGGCATAGTCATTGGCATAAATACCCTTGCCTTCATTCATGGGATAATAGTCAATGAGTCCCATTTCATAACCGGTAAGCAGTTTCTTGCCGTATATATTCAGGGTGGTTGCGTTCAAGGCACGGTTCCATACACGTGCCTGAAGCATACGTCCCTTGTAGAACTTGCGGTCATGTACATCTGTCTGGTTGGTGGAACCGAAAATGAGCGGGCCGTAACCTTTATAGACTACACTGTCAAGATGATTCTCAAAGTTCTCACCGATAATAGAGATGCGCTTGTGACTGTTGTCAAGGACAAGTGCTACCTGACTGTAGGAGTCAGTGCTGACAGCTGAATCTCCTGTCAGTTCTATTCCGTCAACAATAACCTTGAGCCGTTTGTCGGCAGTCAGCCACAGTTGCAGTTGCTTGCCGTCAGTACCATGTGAGAAAATGGGCATTGCCTGAAGCGTATCAAAGGGGTTGATCATAACCTCAACGGTTATGTCCCTGTCGGCAAAGTTACGGCGGGCTTCACTCTGTGCATAGCCTTTACCGCCGAACAGCAATGCCGGTTCTTCCTGGATGGCTGTCTCATTAGTCTCTCCCATAACCTCAAAGTTTGTGGTTGCCTGCAGATAGTTATGCTCTATGGGCTCGGAGAAATTGAATATGATATTATCGCCGGCACCCAGTATCCCGTCCTTGGGCTCAGGTAATCCGAACAGTTGCGGACGGCGGGTATCCTTGATGCCTGAAAGAACTTTTGACGAGTTGGTAAGGAAACTGTTGCCGTTGCGGCAGAACAGCACCGCCCTAAGGTCATACGCTTTCTCCATTACCTGTCCCTCACCGTAGAACTTGGTCTGTATGTACCCGTTCTCAGGTATCATGGCTTTGGTACCCGATGCGTTCAGGTAAGCCGTGGAATCAGCATAGAAACCGCACAGGTTGGTCCAGTAGTCATCACCGCGTGTGGATTCCTTGTACTGGAATTCAATGTGGTCAAAGTTATTCTGGTTCTTGTTGAAATTGCTTATGATGACAGGCATATACCAGCCGCGGATTGAGTCAAAAGGTGCGTCGGTGTTCATTATCCACTTGTCGCCCGGTGTGGATATCTGTACTGATCCGGCTTCACGAAGGAAATGTACTGAGAATGAAACCTCATCATAACAATCTACGTCAGTCAGTGACATCAGGCCTACGGTAAGGTCTTCATAGTCAAAATCCTCTGCAGCCCTTACCTCAAGGGTCTTCTCAGTCACCTCACCTGGTATGGCTTTTACGGTTACACCGTCTAAAGTTAACGGCAAACCGTCAACAGTCACTATGGCACCCTTGGGGTTCTTCTTGCTATCTAAGTAGAGGTTGTAGTATTGCAGATTACCTCCGATGGCCTCGGGCTGCTCACTCTCATTTGTCATGTAGAGCTTGAAACGGGCCGGCTCGTCAACAGGCACACCGCTGATGCTCTGCTTATCCATCTTGATGACAGGGTTCTCAATCTTTTTGGTGCGTTCGTCAAGCACGGAACCTGCATGGTAGAACTTGGACTTGCGCTCATTCTCCCACGGGCGTGCGGTAGCTCCGCCGCGAGTACGGTAGATAAAGCCACGGGGCTTGATCATATCATGGACAATGTCATTGGAGCCTACATCACGGTCAATGAAATATTCCACATAGTCAACGCTGTTCAGGAAATTCTCCTCAACAAAGATATCTGTCTTGCCATCTACGGTAGTCTTGTCGCGTGAGTCAATAGTAGATGCGTAATAGACATCAAAATCCAGATGGGATTTCTTGTCCATTTTTATCGTGAAACTCTCCTTGCGATTGTACTTTCTTGTCTCAGAATTCTTGGGAGTGACACCGAAAGCCAAAACGGGTGTGAGATCCAGTTTCCACTTTATGCCTACAAAATTGATGTCATATGATGAAAGTGCACGACGGCTTGTTTCTACTCTTGCATAGGATTCTCCAAATTTCAGGGTCTTGGAGTTGTTCAGCAATGAGAACACCAGTTTGGCCGCTGTCGGTCCGAGAATACCTGCTATTGAAGAGAAGGCGGCTTCTGCCCTTTCAGCGTGGCCGTATGCATCGGGATCATCCGGGTCAGGGTTGGCAAAATAATTATGCGTGTAGTCAGAGAATATCCAGTTGTAGGCCGTTGTGTTGGAATACTCTGCAGTAAAGTCCTCACTGTATGATACGGAACCGCCGCCATCCATCTCAAAGTTCTTCATCTTGTTGGTGGCTTCAAGTTTCTCCTTCTCGTTGCGGGCTATCATGCTTATCCATGTGTACATGGCTTCACAGAACTCCTTTACCTTGTCTTCCTGAACTCCGCTGTAGTTATCAGGCAGTACAATAAGGTAGTTGATGCCCTCCTTTGCCTCCTTGACGGTGGTGTTATAGACATATTCCCATGACTCGTCACCGTCAATATACTCCTTCTTGGTGTTAAGCATGCCAAAGTCCTCATCTTTAGCATCACGCAGTGACAGATAGACAGGCTTGCCGGTGGCATTGGCCTGTGCCTTGGCGCTTGCCTCATCACCGATGAACATCAATGACTGGCACTGCTGGGCCAGATTGGGGATAAGCTGTTTGACTATATATTGTTGTGAATGGACAAAGGTGGAGTTTACCTTCTGGCCGTAACCTATCACCTCATCCCGTACCAGGTGGAATATGTTGTTGTTTTCATCCATACCGCTGGCAATCTCAATCATGTTTCCGGCTTTCCGTGCACCGGCGTTGGCCTGATATACTGAATCGTTGATGGCTCTCACTGCTACAACCGGACGGAGGAACATATTAGTTTCCATACCTATGTAGAGGTCTGCGTCAGCACCCACCATGGTACTGCCGGCATCGGTGGAGATATCTTCATTTGCCGTCATTGTATATGAGAAAGCACGCTGGCCACTGCCTGAAAATATGAGGTCAAAGCTTGTGTTGAACAGTGATGAGGCGTCATTGACTAAACCATATACGCCTAATACGGCAAGAACACCTGAAAAATTCTTAAAACCTGAACCTGCAGAAATGCCTAATGTCAAGCCTGCCTTCCAGGACATGTCCATCTGGTATGCCAGTTTCAGGGTAGAGCCCTTGCTCAGTTTGGCCGATGAACCACCACCGGGCGGGTCACGCAGTATATCTACCAGCACAGGTGTGTTGACGCTTAGTATATCCTTGGCGCCGGGCCTTGTATATTGGCTGAATGTATATCCCTTTATCGGCTCACCCTCAAAGGTGATACCGTCACGAAGCATGGTAAAGGTGACTGTGCACAGCGCATCCTTGCCTGTCAGGAGATACGGCAGCTGTGCTGCCCGCAGGATATATGTACCCTCACCGTTGCTGTCAAGCGTGAGAGTGTCACGTTGGGTGCCGCTGATGAGACCGTTACGGATTGTTACAAAACCACCGCTCAGTTTTACCACATCAACCGTGTCACTGTGTTCATCATTATTATAATAGTACCGCTCCACAGCTGAGAGCCTGATGGTATAGCCGCGGTCAGTGCTGAACACAGGATAGCCGAATGTGTATTCTGTTTTCACTATCTGCTTGCTGGTCTTGGAATCTATTGTCGTAACAGGATAGGCAATTGGAATCTGCTGCTTCTCACCTACTAAAGGACGCATGGTGTAGCTCTTGTCTCCAAAGTATTCAAACTTGTCATAGCCTATCTGCTTACGCTCCAACAGCACCGGTGAGCGGTAGATGCGGTTGTACTGCGCATGGTAACTTACATCCACGTTGCGTACAGTGTCCTTGTCCGCATTGGCCCAGGCACCCTTGAAATGGTCTGTGTGCAGGGTTATGGAGTCTGTCAGGTCAATTACATCGCCTGTCTGCCCATCCTGGAACAGGGTGGCGTAGCCGCGGGCGGTAATCTGCTGTATCTTCCACTTTACAGGTGGCAGTTTGACCATATACTCACCTGTATGAACATCGGGAGTTACCTCCATGCGGTGCTCAGTGGTATGAACTCGTGTCTGATAGGCATATTTGTTGTCATGAGCATTATGGATGAATACCTCATCACGCTCTTTTTTGGTGCGGTCCGTTATATCAAACACCAGGCGTGAGGCGTTGTCACCTTCAAGCACGAACACCATCTTAAGGTCATCACCCAGGTTGTTGCGGCTCAGTGAATTGCCCAACGGAATATCTCCCTGGTCCTTGCCACCGGCCACACGGCCTATTAGCGTTACGCGGGTATCATCATAGAAATAGATGTTGGCAACGTCAATCGTAAAGTCATATTTTGTCTTTGTGGTGTCATAGTCCGGGTGGTAGTAACCATGCTGATAGAATGTGTGTCCGTCTTTTACGGCCTGTATGCTGTGCTTCATATCAGGAAGCATGCGGAATGAGAACTTACCCTCATGGTCACTGGTCACTTTGCCCGATGCGTTGCGTATCTCACGTCCATCCACTAAAAATGACACGCCCTGAACCGGTATGCTGGTACCGGTGTACATTACGTACCCGGAGAACTTGACACTCTTTTCAATGAGGAACTCCACGCCTCCCACGGTGTTGCTTCCCGGTGTGGTGCCGAATGTTACGGAACGCACACCGTCATAACCGGAAACCTTGGGTAATACGGAATATGAACTCTCGCCGCCGCCATTCCAGTAGGGCAGGCTGTCTTTCATGAAATAACCGCTTTCATCGGTCTTTACCTCAACAGTCATCTCATCACTGCTGATGTAAACCGGGACATTGGGGATACCTGTGCCGTCAGGGAAACGCACGTAACCTGATACTCGTCCGGTCTGTACGCAGTTGCCTTTAACCCATTTGGTATCATCATAGGATATTCCCTCACAACTGTTTACACCGCGTACAAAATACTCATAGGTGTGTACGGGTGATGTGCTCTTGTCCTCATACTGCATGTCCGTAATCTGTGTGGCCAAACGTACGGAGTCGTTAAGCTGCAGGTCGCGGCGCCACACCTCATAATAATCAACGGATCTCTCGTCAACATTCTGCCAGGTAAGAAGCACTGAGCTCTGTAGCGTAGTTGCGGTAAGTGAATCCTTGTTGATATGTCCCAGATTCTCATAGTAGAAATTATCCTGGGGCAATGTCACCTGTGACACGTGGCCTGATACGGGTGTTGAGAAACTCTCCTGTTCCATACAGGGCTTGCCGTCTTTCCAGCACCAGTTGTCAGGGGCGGAATCTGACTCTTTACCCTGAACGGTTCCGTATGTCTCTGAGTAGAGGCAGTCTTGAATGATACCGTACAGATTTCCTTCACTGCGCATGAATGTGGCAGGAGTGGGGTACATGTACTTGAAATCAGTATATGACGGATTAAAGTAGCTGTTGCTCAGAATGGCAAATGCCGTTTGGCGGCGGAAACCTACAAAACCGGCCATACCACCGGCATTACCGCATTCAATCCTTCCGTCATACAGGCAGTTGCTGATGAAGAGGGATTTGTTTTGGGATGTATTGTCCTTATTGTCAACCAATGCCACTACTCCTGATGAGGTGGCGTCTGAATAATAGATGGAATTCTTTAAGGTTATTGAGGACCGGCAGTTTTCAATAAATACCGTTCCTTTTGCAACGCTTCCTGCGATGCCGCTTATGAATTTAAGGTTTGAAGTTATCTTTCCGGTAATGGTCAGATTTGTGATGACTGCTCCGTTGCCGGTGTATCTGAAAGGAGCTATTACTTCTAATCCACCTAATGAAGAGGTGGTGTTTGTAAATGTGAAATTGAGCGTATGCCCGTTACCGTTAAAGTTTCCTGTGTAGAACTCATCACTATGGAATCCTATCATTGAAGGTGATGGGTCCACCTTGAATTGTACGGTCCAACTATGACTGACATCTGCTGTCAGGATGGCATTCAGTCCGGTTTCACCCTGATTGACCCTTGTGATGAACTCTTTAAGGTCATCATCACTTCCGATGGTCACAAAAATATCACCTTCACCCCTGCCAATGGGTGATTTGCTGCCATCAACAATAAGGCGTATCTGATAGGCGGTACATGAACGGTTCAGGGTGAGTTCGGCCTCGCGTGCACGGAACTGGGCATCAGTCAGCGTTGTCATGACGCTGTCAATGAGCTGCTCATTACTGTTGAACATCTTGACCTCAGCCTTCACCTTGGCACGTTCATCCCATACGTAGTTGTGCGATGCGTCATTTTCTTTCCAGTCCCATCTGACTTTGACCTTGTGTTCATCCTCATCACTCCACGCCGCGCTTGCATTTACAGGCTGCAGCAGTGACAGTGTGGCAAACTGTGGCTGCACATAGGCTACGGTGGTGTTTTTCTCAATGCCCCAGATCTCCTTGGTCATGGCGCGGAACACACGGTAGCGGACCAACGGAATACCTATGTTCCTGTCTATCTGTTTTGCCGTAAGTGCTGATATAAGCGTGGAATCCCTGAAGAAATACTCTTCTGTCCCGCTGTCATACATCTCTGATGATTCCAGATCCTCAAAATCCTCAATCTTTCCGGTAAGCGAGCGTTGAATCTGGAAAACGTCTCCATCTAAAAGGTCTTCAACGTCCGGTTCAGAAATTCTCCATTGCAGTCTTACGGCACCTAAACTATCTACGGTAGCTTTCAGCATACGTGGATTGTGTATCATGGGAACCTTTTCAATGGTCTTGACTATGTTGCCGTTAAGCTGCGTGGGCCAATCACTCTTGGGTAGGTAACTCTTATCTATTGTGGCAGACTGGACATTGGCAGTAATTGTCAGGTCTGTTATCTTTTCCGTGGCAGGCAGTTTTATGAAACTGAAATATGTCTCCTTGTCCATGGTGACGCGTGACAAAGCCTTAAGGTTTCCGTCTACATCAATATATGTGGCATCCACATAGTTGATGGGCCGGTCACAGGTGATGGGAATCTGTATGGTTGCAACATCGGCCGCCTCAGTACCTGGCATGGCGTCATAGGTCTCAAAACTGATTTCATCGAATTCCATCGTGCCTATGTCCTTCTTGTAATCATAACCGGTGCTCTTATCCAGATCCCACAATGTGGCAGATACATAGAAAGTTGCTTTCTTGCCTGCAAAACGGACGGGATAGTACCAGTCAAACTCTACGTAGCCGTCACCAAACTCCTTAGCCAGATCGCGTACTACATCATGCTTATCATTGGTTCCGCTTATCCAGCACAGCGGTTTCCACTGATTGTCATTGGTAATGTAGAGCAATGACTCGTCGGCAAGCAGGTTGCCGAAATAACCTGTTATGTAGTTCTTGGGAGCACTGTTTGTCTCATTGACGAATAAGCAGTTTACATCATTGCCGTCAAGGCGGATTCCGAAAGTTCCGGAGTGGAATGTCCTGCGCCCGGAGTCATCACACAGCTTTATCTTGAGGTGGATCACACCTGGTCCTTTGGAGTACCAGCTGAATGCCTGGCCAGGATTGTCATACGCTCCGTTAGCCGCTTGTACGGGCTGAACCATTAGGGAAAACAGGAAAACTGTGGCCAGCGTAATCATGCTGTGCCATTTTAGTCCTTTCTTAAATATTGCAGTCATAAACCTAAAGGTTTTGTAGTTATTCAAAATAACGACGGAGTCATCAATCCGGCAATATAAGGGTGACCCCGCGGTGTGTCATGCACACGCTTTCCGCAAAGTTCTAAAAAAAATTGAAAAAAAACAAAAAGATGGTATTGCTCAATTCTTGGAGCGGTAGAGGTCTAAGAGGCGGCGGGCGGCGGTGAATGAGGTTTGCTGGCCACCCAAGACCTGGGTCTCGTACTCCTGGAGTAGGGCCGATATTTCCGGATCATGGTAAAAGCCGTTCTTGAGTGACTCGTTTATGGTTTCATACATCCAGTACTTGGCCTGCTCGTTGCGGCGGTACTGGAAATAGCCGTTCTTCTTTACAAAGTCTATGTAGGCCCATACCATATCCCAGACCTCCTTGATCTTATACTCGTAAAATCCGGAGTATGTGATTACCTGTGGTGTCCAGCCGCTTTCCGATGGCGGGAACAGGTGCAGTGCGTTGCGGAATGAGCTGGCGGCCTGCTCGGCCTTTACGGCGTTGTCACCGTCAGCCTTGTTTATGATAATGCCGTCAGCCATCTCCATGATGCCGCGCTTGATGCCTTGCAGCTCATCGCCCGTGCCGGCCAGCTGTATGAGCAGGAAAAAGTCAACCATAGAGTGCACTGCGGTCTCACTCTGCCCTACGCCGACGGTCTCCACGAATATCTTGTCATAACCGGCGGCCTCACACAGCACTATGGTCTCACGGGTCTTGCGTGCCACGCCTCCCAGTGAGCCTGCCGCCGGGCTGGGGCGTATGAAAGCCTTGGGGTGTACGGCCAGACGTTCCATGCGGGTCTTGTCACCCAATATGCTGCCCTTGGTACGCTCTGAGCTGGGGTCAATGGCCAGTACGGCCAGCTTACCGCCATCCTTGAGTACATGCAGTCCGAATGCATCGATACTGGTGCTCTTTCCGGCACCCGGCACACCGCTTATGCCTATACGTACGGAATTACCGGTGTAGGGGA
>Ga0265300_10002928_pt1 | contig 14251 bp, 13 predicted proteins | sample AusTroGonzalo_MG_FD_193482 | JGI IMG/M metagenome (GOLD analysis project Ga0265300, IMG submission 193482) | Bovine rumen microbial communities from tropical cattle in Woodstock, Queensland, Australia - Gonzalo_03 | ecosystem: Host-associated > Mammals > Digestive system > Stomach > Rumen ... | reverse complement strand
CGATACGTTCATCGAACGCACCGACTGCAAGCGTACCCTTGCCCCAGCGAGAGCAACCCGTCATGGCGAGGTGCTTCACGTCAACACCTGCTTCGGGAGTCTTTTCGAGAGCGTCGATGATGCGGCTCACGCCCCAGGCCCATGCGATGATGGTGCCCTGGCCACCGTTGTAAAGCTGGAAGAACATACCGCCACCGCTTTCGGGAGCGACATCGTCCGGATTGAACGTAATCATGGCAATATCGAGACCGTCGGTCGCTTTGCCGAGGCTTCCGCAACCGCCGCCCATCATGCCGCCACCAAAGCCAATGAGAGCCGGCTTCGGCTTGTCCTTGGTGCCCGGGTTGCTGATTTTCACGGAGAACTTGCCAGACTTGCCCTTGTCGGTCACGTTGATGGTGAGCGTTCCACCGGAATAGCTACCTTCGACCTTTTCAGGGTTACGCGGCTTTGTACCGAACATGAGCTTTTCGTACATGGCACCGATTTCTTCACGACGGCATTTCCAATCCGCCTTGGAAGAAATACGCTTGCCATCAAGTCCCATGAACGGGTCCGGAAGCTTTGCGTTATTCACGCTGGAAGGAATATTGCCAATCTGGCATTCGCTGCGGTGGTCTTCCACAAACGCATTAGCCACTGGCTGCGGAGCACTTTCGCTGCTAGCAGGAGCCGCTTCACTTGAAGACGATGCCGGAGCGTCAGTTGCCGAACTGGCCGGAACTGTAGCCGAACTGCTGGAGCGATGGCGATGTCCGCTTGAACTTGTCGCTTCGGGCGCTGCGCTGCTGAGCGGTGCTGAAGCCGACGACCCCGCAACGGTCCTTGAACTTGACAAGCTATCGATAATGACAATGCTAGGACCATCATCTAATGCAGAAAATGACATCGAAGCCACGGATCTCAGCTCATCGACAGCACTTGAACTAGATACTCCCAAATCCGGCGTTACCGCGCTAGAAAGCCCAAAAACACCGGCTTCCGAAGAAAGCCCTGCCTGAGTACCGCAATCTGAAGTTAAACATTCCGCGGAAGACGTAGAATCGTCACCGCAGGCCCATAGACCAAAGGCAGCTACTGCCATTGGCATTAGTTTCATCCACTTTTTCATTTTTAACCAACCCCAACAACAGCCGTGAATTCGGCAGATTGTTGTCCAAAATGTAATATACATACATCTGTTCAAAAAATCACATTGTAAATTTTTTTTGAGCTTAGACGGATTGCAGTAATAAGTAATGAGCGATGAGCCTTGAGCATATATTTGAACGGCTATGCCGCGATTTTTTTAAACTCATAGCTCAGAGCAACGAAGTTGCGGCCCCAAAGCTCAAAGCGTCCTCAATGTTTACGATTTTTTACACGTTCAATATATTTTTATTTTTCTTAACTTAAATCCGCAAATTTACCCTTATTTTTGCATATTTACGAAAAAAACTATAAATACGTATCAAATTATTAGATAAATTGGGATTGATGGATCAGGCTAATTTTACAACGAATCAAGAGCACATCGTAAGCGTGCTCCTCAAGAAGAATCCGAAGTTGGATGAAGGGATTCTTAGAAAAGCCATAGCCTTTATCGCCGATGCCCACGATGGTCAGTACCGCAAAAGCGGGATGCCCTATACAGAACACCCTTATGAAGTGGCCAAGATTCTTGCGGACTTGAAGCAAGATCAGGCAACGGTACTAGCAGGCTTATTGCACGACGTGGTGGAAGATACACCGCACACCCTTACTGAAATTTCTGAACTTTTTGGCGAAGATACCGCTTTCATGGTCGATGCGGTGACAAAGATTACCGCCGTCCAAGAGGCTAGCAAGACTGCGCAAAAGGCAAGCACTTACCGCAAGCTCATTACGGCAATGGCGAAAGACCCGCGCGTCATCATGATTAAAATCGCAGACCGCATCCACAACATGCGCACCATGCGATACATGAAACCCGAAAAGCGAAAAATCATCGCCCAAGAAACGCTCGACATTTACGTGCCGCTCACGCACAGGTTCGGTCTTTATAAACTGAAAACAGAACTCGAAGACTTGAGCTTCAAGTACGTGAACCCGGACGAATACCAAAAGCTCGTCGATGCGCTTATCGAGAACAAGGAAAAACGCGAAAACTACGTGCAGTCCGTGATAGGCCCTCTGCAAATCAAGATGGCGCTCGAAGACTTCGACTGCACCATCCAAGGCCGCACCAAAAACATCTACAGCATTTACAACAAGATGCTCGCACGCGGTTGCGGATTCGAGGACATCTTCGACATTTTCGCCATCCGCATTATCGTCGAAACGATTCCCGAATGCTACCTCGCATTAGGTTACGTTCACAACCTTTGGACGCCGTTGCAGAGCCGCTTCAAGGACTACATCGCAACGCCAAAGCCGAACCTCTACCAGAGCATCCATACTACAGTTATCGGCCCCGAAAACAAGATGGTCGAAGTCCAAATCCGTACAAAGGACATGGACCTCACTGCCGAAAAAGGATTCGCCGCGCACTGGGCCTACAAGATGGAGACGCAGCACGAAGGCGAAGAACTCGCTTGGCTCGACCACATGGTCAAGTTGCAATCCGAAATCTCGGACTCCAAGGAATACCTCGACTTCTTGAAGGTCGATTTGAAGCCCGAAGGCATGACGGTGTTCACTCCGAAGGGTGCATCCATTGAACTGCCCGAAGGTTCCATCGTTTTGGATTTCGCATTCGCTGTCCATACGGAATTAGGGCTCCACTGCATCGGAGCCCGCATTAACGACAAAGTTGTAAGTCTTGACGAACCGGTACCGCACGGCGCCACCATACAAGTGCTCAAGAGCCCGAACCAAGAACCAAGCCCGGAATGGCTTGAAATGGTCAAGACGATCAAGGCGAAGCAGGAACTCCGCAAGTGGATGAAGACAAGCATCATCAACCAGTCCCGCAGCCTCGGTAAAGAAATTTGGACTCGCGAACTTCGACTTTTAAAAATTGAAAAAGACAAGAGGCCCAAGGAAGAAGATATTCTCCAGTATTTCGGCAAGACGAGTCTCAACGAATTTTTCGAGCGTCTTGGGCAAGGCGAACTCCCGCTCCAAGACATCCACCGGTTCTTGAATGGCGGAAATGACATTACCAAGGAAACAGCGGCATTGCGTTTTTATCCAACATTTGGAAAGGACAAGGGAAGCACGCTTACCGACGAAATGCCATTGATGATTGGCCAAGAGACGAGTCTCCTCATTCATTTCGCTAGTTGCTGCGGCCCAGTTCCAGGCGATAGAATTATCGGTGTCATGCGTCCGCAAATCGGTATTGAAGTCCACAAGAGTGATTGCCCTTGCCTCAAGGATTTGCCTGCAGACCAACGCCTCCCCGTTGATTGGAGTGCCGATGTCACGAAGCCTTTCACGACGCACCTCACCATCGAGACGGACAACAGAAAGAATCTGCCGCTCAGCATTTTGATGGTGCTCAAAGACGAGAACTTGTCTTTAGACAGAATGAGCATCGCCAGTGCCCAATACACGGGCCGCATCCGCATGGAATTCAAGGCATTCCGCAAGAATCAAGTCGATTCCATCGTGAATAAAATTCGACAAGTCGAAGGCGTCAGGAGGGTCGAAAAAGCATGATATCGTCCCTGCACCATTGCGATTACACACAAAAAAATCGTGCGTTCAACTGCCGCATGAGGAACCGTTATTACGAAGAAGTCTATTACGCGTTCCGTGCGCTGTTCCCGAACGAAATTGCCGATGCGAAAAACCCCACGCCCGAAGAAAACAGTGCATGGTATCAGCATTTGAGCAAGGACATCAAACGTTATGAACGACTTTTGATGACTTGTCTCGAATACGCGCAAGCGGCCATCTTTTACGGCAAGGCGGAAAACTCATCGCTGTACTCTAAAGACAAACGATGGGGTATTCTGCAAGAAGAAATTTTCCTTGTGCACTTTTTGCAGGAGCTACTTTCGACGACGCGGTATGTCATTGCAAGGATTGACACGGACAAAGTATTGCAACAATGGAGCGGAGCCATGCAGGGCATGAAATCAAGGCCTGTGGCTTATGGCTTCGTGAGCGACATTCAAGGAAAGTTGAATACCATGAATGCCGGAACTATTGACGAATTCAAGGAACTGTTCAAGCGAGTTCTCGACCGCTTCCAGATAGGCAACACGCTATTCGGAACCGTACAAGACTTGCAGAACTTTTACTAGACGAAAGAATATAGCTATGAGGTATGAGAAATGAGGAATAAGGTTGCTCGCAAGCTCGCTTTGCGTAAAATATTTGGCGCCATTGGCGCGATTATTCCATGCTCAGAGGCACGGAGTGCCGCCCTCATGCCTCAAAGGTTGCGTAAGCAACCGACCTCAAAGCCCCTAACCACTGTTTACTAACCACTAACCACTTTTAAAATGTCAGAATATATAATCTTATCAATCTTCCTTTTTCTAGGTGCGTTTATCGCGGCGGCGGCGACCGTCACAGGGCTATTGCTCGGCTACCGCACCAAGAAGACAAAGAACAAGATGGCTCCGTACGAATGCGGTATGGAAACCATCGGCAACGCCCGAATTCAGTTCAAGGTGGGCTACTACTTGTTCGCCTTGCTCTTCCTCGTGTTTGACATCGAAGCGCTGTTCCTCTTCCCCGTCATGATGAACTTCAGGGAAATCATGGCAGGGCATACGGCGCTCTCCCCTGCGATTGTCATTATTGACCTTGTCATCTTTATCGCGATTCTCGTTTCAGGCCTTGCCTACGCCTGGAAGAAAGGAATTCTCAAATGGGAATAATTAATTTAGCACCAAAGATTTTAGACCCGATACCCGGTGGAAAATACGTTGTCAACGCTATTGACTACGTAGTCAACTGGGCTCGTGCCAACTCCATTTGGCCGCTTACTTACGGTACAAGTTGTTGCGCTATCGAAATGATGTCGAGTTCCATGGCTCGTTACGATATTGCACGTTTTGGCTCTGAAGTGTTCCGCTCGTCCCCCAGGCAGGCGGACTTATTTATTTTGGCAGGAACGATTACCCGCCGCATGGCTCCCGCCATCCAGATGCTTTGGGAACAAATTCCCGGTCCCAAGTACGTGATTGCCATGGGCGCCTGCACCATTAGCGGCGGCCCGTTCATCTACGACAACTATTCTGTTGTCCGTGGTGCACAGAACTTGATTCCGGTCGATGTGTTCGTTCCCGGCTGCCCGCCGCGCCCCGAAGCATTGTTCCATGGGCTTTTGACGCTCCGCGAAAAGATTCTCAAAGAAACGTGCCGCAATCCTTGGCATGAAGGCGAACCGAAAGACGTATCCACGATGGACCGCTACCGCGAAGCCGCCAAGACTTGGGCAGCCCTCGAAGAGATGAAAGACGAGGAAATGGCCGAAGCCCGTGCGAAGTTCAAGGAAGAAAATCCGGACTACAAGAGTACCTTCAAGCCCATCCGCGTCAAGAAGCCGGATTTCCCGGAAGTCGAACGCGTGCCGTTCAAGCGCTTGGGCCTTACGCAGCAGGAGCTCTTTGCAAAGCTCCGCGCCAAGTTCCCGAACGTGACCGTGCATACCCGCGGTGAAGATACGCCGGAAGACATCGTTGCAAAACTGCCTGCGGATTGCCCGCTCGAAGTCATGCTTGAAAAAGAAGATTACTTGAACGTCGTTGAATTTGTCAAGAACGATCCTGAATTCAAGATGAACTACTTGATTGACGTGACCGCCATTGACTACGACGATCACTTTGACATGGTGACGATGCTCCGTAGCCTTGAAATTGGCCACAAGATTTTCCTCTGTGTCCAGCTCAAGAAAGACTTCTCGATTGAAGAAGACAAACGCCCCACATCGCTCCTTGCCAGCGTTCCCACCATCACGCACCTCTACCCCGGTGCCGAAGTCAAGGAACGCGAAGTTTACGAAATGTTCGGAATCAACTTCGAAGGACATCCAGACCTGCGTCACATCTTCCTCGACAAGGATTTTGTGGGATTCCCGCTTAGAAAAGATTTTACCCACCCGGAAATGATCAAGAGGCCTTTATGAGTTTATCCTTACCTCCGGGATTCCGCCTAGAACGCAAATCGAATACCGAAGAATTTTTCATCAACATGGGTCCGCAGCACCCGAGTACGCACGGTGCATTACGACTCACGCTCCGCATGGACGGCGAAACCATTGTTGAGCTGGTCCCGCACTTTGGCTATATCCACCGCGGTATGGAAAAGCAAGCGGAATCCATGAGCTATTTGCAGTACATTGCACTCAGCGACCGTCAAGACTACCTCACCGCTATCCAGAACAACTTGGGCGTTGTGATTGCACTTGAAAAAGGCATGAACGTAGGCGTTCCGCTCCGTGGCGAATTCATCCGCGTGATGCTCCAGGAACTGGGCCGTATCGCATCGCACCTCGTGTTCTACGGTTGCTTCGGCGGCGACCTTGGCGGACAGACTTGCTTGCTGTTCGGCTTCAAGGAACGTGAAATGATTCACGACATGCTCGAAGAAGTCACGGGTTCCCGCCTTACGACAAACTTCTTCAGGCCGGGTGGAAGCCGTTACGACGTTCCCGATACGTTTATCCCGCGCGTTAAAGCGTTCCTCGACCACATGGAAGACACGATGAAGGATTACGAAAGATTCCTTTCGAAGAACATCATCGTGCTTGAACGCAGCATCGGCATCGGCGTCCTCACCAAGGAAGACGCGATTGCTTACGGTTGCTCCGGCCCTGTGCTCCGCGCTAGCGGCGTGAACTTCGACGTTCGCCGTGCAAACCCCTACAGCATTTACGACCAGTTTGACTTTGACGTTCCCGTGTTCCATAACGGCGACTGCTACGACCGCTACAAGATCCGCATTGCAGAAATTCACGAATCCATGAAGATTCTGCGCCAATGCGTCGAAAAGTTCCCGACCGAAGGGCCGTGGCGTTCCAAGGAAAAACCGGTGCGCCTCCCCGTGGGCCGCTACTACAGCGAAATCGAAACGGCTAAAGGTCTTTACGCGACCTACGTCGTTGCCGCAACGACCGGCGAAAAGCCGTACCGCATCCACACTCGCGGTCCCTCTTTCCCGCACATTGCAGCACTCAACAAGATGGTTCAAGGCCACAAAATTTCTGACCTCGTGACCATCATGGCAACGTTAGACCCCGTGATTCCAGAAATTGACAGGTAGTTTATGTTTGCACCTTCAGTAACTCATCCGATTGGCGATTTTGTCCGTGAATGGGTCCCGCGCCTCGCAGAATATCTGCCGGCAAGTATCCAGTCCGACACGCTCAACAGCGTTATCGCCTTCCTCATCAACGCCGTGATTTGCATTATCGCGGTCTGCATCGTAAACATCGGTTCTGCCCCGATTCTCATATACATGGAACGCAAGGTGTGCGCCCACGTGCAATGCCGCTTGGGCCCGATGCGACTCGGCTGGCACGGCACCATCCAGACGATTGCAGACGTCATCAAGATGCTCTTCAAGGAAGTCTATGCACCGAGCGGAGCAGACAAACTCATGTTCTACCTCGCCCCGCTTATCGTGCTGATTGCGCCGTTTATCGTCTGCGCCTTGATCCCGTTCGACAAGAACCTCGTCGTGGCCGACGTTTCGATGGGCATTCCCTTGATTATCGCCGTGAACGGCTTTGGCGTGCTTGGCATTTTGCTCGGCGGCTGGAGCAGCAACAACAAGTATTCCTTGCTCGGTGCCCTCCGCAGCGGCGCCCAGATGATCAGCTACGAAATCTCGTTTGCGATGATTCTTTTGTTCGTCGTCATGATTTCGGGTTCCACGAACCTCATGAGCATTACGATGGGCCAGGAAGGAACGATTTTTGACTGGTGGATTTTCAAGATTCCGGTTCTTGGATTCATCGCGTTCATCTTGTTCTTTATTTCGAGTACCGCCGAAATGAACCGCGCTCCGTTCGACATTGCCGAAGCGGAACAGGAACTCACCGGTGGTTACCACACGGAATATAACGGCACCCCGTTTGCCATGTTCTACCTCGCCGAATACATCGCGCTCATCACGAACTCCGCACTTGCAACGACTTGCTTCCTTGGCGGATTCTTCCCGCCGTGCATCGGCATTGACGCGGTAGACAACGTCTTGAAGATGGTGCCTGGCGTCGTGTGGTTCTTTGCAAAGATTTACTTTATGGTCTGGTGCTACATGATGGTCCGCTGGACGTTCGTTCGCCCGCGTGTGGACCAGCTCATGGACTTTGAATGGAAATTCTTATTGCCCGTAAACCTTGTCTTGCTGGTAGCAGGAGCAGGTTTCATAGTGATTAGTGGTTAGTGGTTGGTGGTTAGTATATGCAAAAGCAACTTTCAATGACTCAATATTTTAAACGCTACCTCAAGCGTTGTATTACGGGACCGTGGAGCCTTATTTGCGGACTCTCCGTTTCCCTCAAATACTTTTTCAGTCCTAGACGTATCGTTACAGAACAGTATCCCGAAAACAGAAAAACACTCAAGATGCACGAACGCTTCCGCGGTCGCTTGCAGATGATAGAAGATGCAGACGGCAACAACCGCTGCACTGCTTGCGGCATGTGCGAACGTGCTTGCCCGAACGCCTCCATCAACGTCCTTGCCACAAAGAACATTGCCGGCAAGAAAGTTCTCGGGCGTTACGTCTATCACTTCGCAAGCTGCACCCAATGCGGCCTCTGCGTAGAAGCGTGCCCGTTTGGGGCCATCACCATGAGTCCTGAATTCGAAGTCGCGACCACAGACCCGAACGACCTCGAAATGATTTTAAACAAGAAGGAGGGACAAGGCTAATGTTCCCGAATTTGCCACTTTCTTTCCCGATGGAAGGCACGGATATCGCGTTCTACGTCGTGGCCTTAGTCATCTTGCTGACTGCGGTTTGCTGCGTCGCCGTCAAGAACATCTTGCAGAGTGCCGTGTTCCTGATTTTCAGCTTCGTCACCACAGCAATCCTTTACTTGCTCATGCATGCAGAATTTATCGCACTGGCGCAAGTGATGGTCTATGTGGGCGGCGTCGTGATTTTTGTGGTGTTTACGATTCTACTCACAAGCCACTTGGGTGAAGATGCTTTCACGACAAAAATTCCGCGAATTTTCACAGCGTTCGTACTTTCCATTACGTTTGTATTCGTGATGATCAAGTGCGTTTTGCCGATCCCGGACCTTGCAAACGGAACCGTCAATTCGCCCGCAGATTACTCATCGCTTGAAAACTTCGCCTTGCGACTGCTCGGCTACGACCAAAGCGGGTTCATCATCCCGTTCGAAGTCGTTAGCGTGCTCTTGCTCATGACGCTCATCTGCGCCATTACCGTCGCCCGTCGCGGTAAAGAAGATACCGAAGAGGAGGCCAGCAAATGAACCTTTTGAATTGCTTGATTCTCGCATTCTTGCTGTTCGGGATTGGCGTTTGGGGCCTGATGCGCCGCCGCCACTTGATTGGCATGCTCATTTCGATTGAACTCATGCTGAATGCGGCAAACATCAACTTTATCAGTTTCGCGTACTTCACCGCGCACGATGCTACCGCAGGTGCGTTGTTCAGTATCTTTGTCATCGCCGTGACGGCATGCGAAATGGCAATCGCGCTTGCGATTATCGTGACCATGTACCGCCGCCACAAGAGTCTTGACGTTGACCAGTTGAGGGACCTCCATGATTGATGATATTACTCTCGGCTATTCGATTCTTTTGCTTCCGTTCCTCACGTTCGTCGTGAACGGGCTATTCCTTGGTAACAAGATGCCGAAAGCGGCTGCGGCTCTCGCCGTCGTCTGCAACGGGCTTGCATTTGTCTCCGCAGGAATAATCGCATACATCTACTTCTCGGACTTCGCTCCGCAAAAGACGATTCTCTTCGACCATACGTTCATCCCGTTCGTGGGCAATTTGGTTGCAAGAATCGGCATGCTCATCGACCCCTTGTCCGTGATGATGCTCGTGGTCGTGACGTTCATCAGCTTCATGGTGAACATCTACAGTATCGGCTACATGCGGGAAGACCGAGCCGCAGGGCGATTCTTCGCGCTGCTTTCGCTGTTCAGTTTCAGCATGCTCGGCCTCGTCGTCGCGACAAACCTTTTCCAGATGTTCATCTTCTGGGAACTCGTGGGCGTTTCGAGCTACTTGCTCATCGGCTTCTGGTATCACAAGCCAAGTGCAGTGAGCGCATCCAAGCAAGCGTTCATCCTCACCCGCTTTGCAGATAGTTTCTTCTTGCTCGGCATTGTGCTCGTGAGCTACGTCGTCGGGAGCTTCGACTTTTCGACGATCAACTCGCTCTCCCTCATGGATTTCCAGAAGGATTTCATCAACCTCGGTCTCGTGACAATGAGCAAGGCCCAGGCATTGGTCTTGGGTTCCATCCTCATCTTCACGGGTGGCTGGGGCAAATCGGCCATGTTCCCGATGCATATCTGGCTTCCGAACGCGATGGAAGGTCCAACACCAGTCAGCTCGATCATCCACAGTGCAACGATGGTCGTCGCCGGTGTTTACTTGGTCGCTCGCCTCTTTCCGTTCTTTGCCATTTGCGATAACGCGCTCACGCTCATCATGTGGGTCGGCGCCTTCACGATGGTCTTTGCAGCCGTCATCGCTTGCACACAAAAGGACATCAAGCGAATCCTCGCCTACTCCACGCTTTCGCAGCTCGGCTACATGATGTTTGCGCTCGGCGCTTGCAAGATTGGCCAAGTCATCGCCGTCACCGGTTGGACCGCTTCGACATTCCACATCTTTACGCACGCCTTCTTCAAGTGCAGCTTGTTCCTCATTGCCGGTAGCTTAATCCATCAAGTCGGCACGAACGATCTCGATGCCATGGGCGGGCTCCGCAAAAAGATGAAGCTCACTTACGTTTGCACACTCATTTCGATTCTTGCGATTTCGGGCATTCCGCCGTTCTCCGGATTCTTCTCGAAAGACGAAATCATCCTCGCCGCATTCCAGGGACAGCATTATGTGGTATTCGGTCTCGCACTCCTCACGAGCGGCCTCACGACGTTCTACATGTTCCGCTTGTTCTTCCTCGCCTTCCACGGGGAACCGCGTCACGAAGGCGTCAAGGCCGGGCACGTTCACGAAGATTTCGCCATGACGCTCCCGATTGTGATTCTTGCAATTCCGGCGCTTTTGAGCGGTATCCTCTGCAAAGGAATTTTCGAGAATTTCTTTGTGCCAGGACAGTTGAATGTTACGCAGCTGATGGAGCTCGAACACGCCGAATGGCTCCCGTTTGTCGCAGTAGGCATTGCCGTTATCGCCCTCGTCATTGCTTGGTTGCTTTACGCAAGCCCGTGGGCCAAGATTCAACGCGCTCTCGACGAAACAAACCGCAGTGGTATATACAAGATTATTTACCACAAGTTCTACTTTGACGAAATGTACTACACGATTGTCCGTCAGTTCATTTTTGGCGGTGTCGCTCGCGTAGCACGAGCTTTCAACGATTACGTTATCGAAGGTTTGCTTGCATTTACGGTATGGTTTGTCCACAAGCTCGGAGACTTGGTCCGTTTGGCCCAAGCAGGCTACTTGCCGTTCTATCTGGGCACTTTGATTGTAGGCGTTCTCCTTTGGCGATTCTTCGGCCAGCTTCCCCTGTAGGCGTTACCCATGAATACAATACTTTTTAACTCGATTTGGGTCATCCCCCTCTTAACCGTTCTCGCCTGCGTCCTGATTCCTGTCAAATACGAAAAGGCGTTGCGGACGATTCACGTGACTTCGGCATCGATTGTACTTGCAATCGTCTGCTACCTCACTTACGTAGTCTATTCACTTTCGGGAACGCCAGGAGCCTCTGCGGCAGCCCCGCTCGTGCTTCGATTCTTCACGGACATCCCGTGGCTTTCGATGTTCAATGCGCACTACATTGTCGGTGCCGATGGCCTCAACATGCTGTTGCTCGCGCTCACGGCGTTTATCGTCTGGGCAGGCGTGCTCGTAAGCCTCCACATCAAAGGGAACCAGAAGATTTTCTTCGCACTCATCCAGCTCCTCGCGACAAGCGTTTACGGCGTTTACATGAGCTTCGACTTGGTGCTTTTCTTCGTGTTCTACGAAATGGAAGCGCTTTGCATGTACCTCATGATTGCCTGCTACGGTAGCGGCAAACGCGACTACGGTGGTAAAAAGCTCACCTTGACACTCGCGTTCGGCTCTTCGATGATTCTCGCAACGCTCTTCGGGCTCTTCTTCGAAAGCGGCGCGAACAGCTGGAACCTCATTGAAATTTCAAAGACGACGCTCCCGATGGATTTCCAGATGTGGGCATTCCCGCTCATGTTCATGGGTTTTGCCGTTTCGAGTTCGCTGTTCCCGTTCCACTTCTGGAGCCCGGACGGTCACTCCGCTGCACCGACTGCTGTTTCGATGCTCGCCGCCGGCGTGATGATGAAAATGGGTGCTTACGGATGCTTGCGTGTGGCCATGTTCCTCATGCCCGAAGCCGCAAAGATTTGGCTCCCCTATGTTGTCGCCCTCCTGATTTTCAACGTGGTGCTTGGCCCGTTCATTGCCATTCGCCACAAAGACCTCAAGTACATCACCGCTTACAGTTCCATCAGCCACTTGGGCCTCATCTTCTTAGGCCTTGCCGCCATGACGCCGATTGGACTTCGCGGTGCTAGCCTCCAGATGATTTCTCACGGATTCTTGACAGGCCTCTTCTTCGCCACCATCGGCATGATCTACGAACGCACCCACACCCGCGACATCACGGAAATGGGCGGCATCATGCGCAAAATGCCGTTCCTCGGCGTAGGCTTTGTGATTGCCGGTTTTGCAGGCCTTGGCCTCCCGGGCTTTAGCGGATTCATCGCCGAAAGCACGATATTCATCGGAGCCTTCCAGCAAGATTCCACGCTCACGCGCATCGTGACAATTCTTGCAATCCTCTCCATCACGACAACGGCTGTCTATATTCTGCAAACGGCAAACCGCATGCTTCACGGCCCGCTCCCGCAGAAATACGAAAGCCTCACCGATGGATGCTTCCGCGAAAAATTGGTCATTGTCGTTCTCGTTGCCTGCTTGTTGTTTATCGGTGTTTGCCCCGGCTGGATTTCAGAAATCTTGGACCAGAGCATCGCCCCAATGATAAGATGGTAGAACGCCGCTTCGCGGCTACAGACGAAAGACGAAAGAATTTAGCAGTGAGCGATGAGCTATGAACAATGAGTTAAATATTGGCGGCAAAGCCGCGATTATAAATGAGCCCAACGTGAATGTCGAAGACATGAACGACCTCATACCTCAAAGCGAAGCGAGCTCAAAACTCCTAACCACTTTTTACTAACCACTATGAACTATTAACTGCCTATGTACAACATACCTAATTCCATTATTCCAGACGTGTTGTTGCTGCTGTTCCCGTTCGTCGTAATCGGGATACGCCTTTTCGTGACAACGCAATCCAAGATTCCTTGGCGCATGGCGAACATCGGCTTTATCGCCATCTTTATCCTTTTAAACCTGATTCCGTTCGACAATGGAATCGGAAGATTCTTCATCAGCAACTGGAAAGTCGATGACTTCGGCGTGCTCATGCGTGAAGTGCTCATGGTGAGCGCATTGCTCGGCATGTGGCTTGCGAAGGATTACTTCGAACACGGCGGAGACGGCAAGCCGCAAATGCACCAAATCGCCGAATTCATCGGAGCAATCGCGTTCGCGACGTTCGGCGGATTCACGGTCGTCAGCGCCTGCGACTTGCTCACGTTCTTCCTCGGCTTGGAAATCGCGACCATCCCGATGTACGCTCTTGCCGCTTGGAACAAACGCGACCAGTTCGGTTCCGAAGCTGCCACCAAGTACATCTTGATGGGTTCAGTCGCTACGGCATTTGAACTGTTCGGTTTCAGCTACCTCTACGGTTTTGCCGGGAGCCTCCACTTCGACGAAATCCAAGCCGCTGTCGCAAACGGCACCAATCCGCTCCTGTGGGTTTCTGTGCTGTTCTTGTTCTGCGGAATCGGTTTCAAGCTCACGCTTTTCCCGTTCCACACTTGGGCTCCGGACGTTTACGAAGGTGCCCCGACTCCTGTAACCGCAGTGCTTTCCGTGACTTCGAAGGCAACCGCCATCGCGTTCCTCGTCGTGCTCGTCTATGGTCCGCTCTCCCCGATTCAAGACAAGATCGCCCCGCTCATCGCCCTCCTCGCTGGCGTCACGCTCTTTGTCGGAAACCTCGGTGCATTAAAGCAGAGCCGCCTCCGCCGTTTCATGGCTTACAGCTCCATT
>Ga0265300_10002925_pt1 | contig 14267 bp, 12 predicted proteins | sample AusTroGonzalo_MG_FD_193482 | JGI IMG/M metagenome (GOLD analysis project Ga0265300, IMG submission 193482) | Bovine rumen microbial communities from tropical cattle in Woodstock, Queensland, Australia - Gonzalo_03 | ecosystem: Host-associated > Mammals > Digestive system > Stomach > Rumen ... | reverse complement strand
CCTCCCCCCTCGCAGGGGGGAGGCAGGAGGGGGGCGTGCTCCTCGAAAAACCATTGACCAACAAATATAAAGGTCTGTTGACGGCCTCGTATGCCCCAGGCCTCGGCAAGTGGCAGTTCGACGTGACCCTGCAACTGAATGGTGGCGGACGAATGCCAACGGCCTATACGACCAACGAGGGCCAGCCCTCTTGGAGCGAACGCTACAAAGGTTATGAGCAGCTGAGTGCGCAGGTGACCCGTTTCTTCCGCTATTGGAGCATCTATGCCGGAGGTGAGAACATCACAGGCTTCAAACAGAAGAATCCTATTATCGGAGGCGATGACCCATGGGGCAGCAATTTCGACTCTACGATGATTTGGGGACCCATTCACGGCCCCATCTATTACATCGGTGTCCGTTTGAATTGGAACAAAATATAATTGAGAGTTTAACGTTTAAAATTTTGAGTAATATGAGAACAAGAGTATTATTTGTGGCACTTGCTTTAGCCACCGTTTGTTTTGGCAAAGACATCAAGACCGTAGTGCTGAAGACGCAACCGGAGATGCATTGTGCCAATTGCGAAAAGAAAATCAAGGAAAACGTCCGTTTCGAGAAGGGCGTCAAGTCTATCAAGACAGATCTCAAGACCAAGACTGTCATCATCGAGTATGATGCCGAAAAGACTAACGTACAGAACATCATCCAGGGTTTCAAAAAGATAAAATACGAGGCTTTTGAGGTTAAAAAGGACAAAGAAAAGAAATAGGCAAAAGATCTGTTATCTGTAGGCCAAGTTGGCGAAGATACTGCGTCTCGGTATAAATTTTATTTTGCTCTCGACTTTTCGGACTCCGCGAAGCGCCTGAGCACCTGCTGGAGCGCAAGAACTTTGCAAGAATTTGCAGGATTTCTTTAAATAGAGGCAGTCTGGGGGATTGAGGAAAAACAGGGTTACGATTTGGAAACCGTTCTTGCGTCCCGTTGGTAGCAAGCGGCAAAGCCGAGCGCTCAATTCCACATTCTGCTATAAATTGCTTTCAATGAACACATGACACTAAGCCAGCAGCCATTTTATGACCCAATGTCGAATGCAAAGGTACACAGAATATATGAGGCAACAAAACTTTTGAGGGATTTTTCACTTATTCTTCTTTGGTTTCATGATTTTGTGCTACCTTTGCACACATAATTTATAATAGAATTCTATCTTATGGCAAAGATTAATGTCCAGAATACGGAGATAACCATCGTTTCGCACAATGACGATGACTACATTTCGCTAACCGATATGGCTCGTAGCCAGTTGCAAGAGCACATTATCTTCCGTTGGCTCAGTCTGAAAAACACGATTGAGTACCTTGGCGAATGGGAAATGCTCTACAACCCCAATTTTAATTGTACCGAATTCGGTACATTTAGAAATATGGCGGGTAGCAATAACTTTGTTCTGTCAGTAAAAACATGGATAGAAAAGACAGGTGCCATTGGTATCTTTTCTAAAGCGGGTCGCTATGGTGGCACTTATGCCCATCGCGATATTGCCTACCACTTTGGCATGTGGATAAGCCCGAAATTCCAACTGCTACTAGTCAAAGAATACCAGCGTCTGAAAGCAGAAGAACAAAAGATGTTGGGCTGGACAGCAAAAAGAGAACTATCCAAGATTAACTACCATATTCATACCGATGCCATTAAGAGCCATTTGATTCCAGCAGAAATTACCGCTGCGCAGGCAAGTATCATCTATGCCGAAGAAGCCGATGTTCTGAATGTGGCCATGTTTGGAATGACAGCCAAGCAATGGCGCGAGGCTAATCCTGACCTCAAAGGCAATATCCGCGACTATGCCACCATTAATGAATTGATATGTCTATCGAACATGGAGAATATCAATGCTGTACTGATTAACGATGGAGTGCCTCAGGGCGAAAGGCTTGTCAAACTCAATCAGATTGCAATTCAGCAAATGCAGGTGCTGGAAGATAATGAAGGTAGGAAACTGTTGAAGTAAAACAATCATGTACGATCAGATTCGGGAAGATACGCTCTATACTATGCTTTATGCAGTAGTGACAGTTATGGCCATCATGGCTAGCTGTTATCTGCTGTTCCGTCGAGCTAACGCTATTGCCCCAGAGATTACGTCGCCAGTGCGCTTGCGCCGTTGGGTTGCTGCTTTCTTTGCTTCCATCGTTTTGAACCATGCATGGTATATGCCGATATTCTTTCTCAACTCAAGAGATGATGTCATGATGATTGACCTGATAGGTGGATTACTTGACTGTATGACATTAATTCCTTTGGCCATCATCGTACTGCTCGCCATGCTGCAAGACCGCCGCCGACCACTGTGGCCTGTCGCAGCGATGATGGCACCGGTTGTTTTGGGAGGGGTATTCAACGTTGCTACCCGCAGCTATGCCCTTCAGCCGATTGTATATGTCTATGCCCTGTTGATGTGCATGGGCTTAATTATATATATGGTACGCGCATCGAAACAGTACGGGCGCTGGCTGCGTGACAACTATGCCGACTTGGAACACAAGGAGGTGTGGCAGAGTTTCGTGGTGCTGGCCATTATACTGCTGGTGTTTGTTTTCTATGCGTTTGTAAGCGAAGGTCCGGCTTACCAATACGCCATGCAGGTGATCCTCATCGTATTTATATGCTATCTCCTGTGGCGGGTAGAGACGTTAAGCGACCTGAGCATATCTCAGCAGCCCTTTACTGCCGAAGAGGAAACTACCACCATAGAGAATATGGAAGACAACGGACTGGCACAAACCACTTCCGACATTATCAGCACATTGCTACAGCAGCATTGCATTGATACACATCTTTATTTACAGCACGACTTGAACCTTTCCCAGCTTGCCAAAGCCATTGGCACTAATCGCACTTATCTTACCAACCATTTCACCCATCAGGGTATCAGCTACAATATCTATATTAACAATCTACGCATCAATCATTTCATTAATCTCTATCGCGAGGCTGTCGCAGCTCAGCAATCCGTCACAGCCCAGCAACTGGCCCTCAACAGCGGCTTTCGCAGCTACATTACCTTCAGCCGTGCTTTCAAGCAGCGCATGGGACAGAGCGTAACCAGTTGGATGCGCGAATCAGCTCAGTAATATCTTCCTTATAATATCATATCCGCCGAGACATCAAAGATGGGACTCGGCGATATTTTTGTACTATTTCGGTGAGTAGAGGTTCAAAATCCGCTGTGGGAAATTATCAAATGTACAAAATGTTATCAAATATACAAAATCTTCATGTAGCAGGCTTTTGGGGCTTGCATGGTTGGTAGTTATTTCTTAACTTTGCTGCAGAGCAACAGATAATAACTTAAGACAATGAAGACAATGAAAAAGAAAAATCTATGGATGTTCGCCGCCATCCTCGTTTGCGGCACGACAATGGTGTTCACTTCATGTACCAGCCAAAACGACAATCCTGCACCAAGTCCGACACTCCCCAAAAGTTACAATCTCATAGCAAATGAGTACAAGGAGATTCTTCTTGACCCGGATTTAGAGGCTAAGTTTGCGAGCATCGTTCAGGACCAGGGCGAGTATTTCACCATCGACAGCCCCAAGCCAGGACAAAGACTTACTATCTATTACTATCGCCCCGATGATGTAGGGCTGGAAGAGAAGACACCCGTCGTGTACTATTGTCATGGAGGAGGCTACCTGACAGGCAACGCTACAATGTACGGCAACGACTTTCGCGAGATGGCCAACAGGCTCAGAGCCACAGTGTTTTCTCCAGAATACACGCTGACTTCCGATCCGTCATACAGTTATCACATAGAGCTGGATGAGGCTTATGCGGGCTTGACCTATATCCATGAACATGGTGATGAGTTGCATGTGGACGGTGATAATATCGTCATCATGGGCGAAAGTGCAGGCGGCGGATTAACCACCCGTATGGCGCTGTGGAACAAGGACAAGGGCAATGTGCCTGTAAAGGGTGCTGTGCTCATTTATCCGATGCTCGACTATCGCACTGGCGGCCCTGACGACCTCCATCCGGACGATATGACTGGCGAGTTCGTATGGCATAAAGATGAGAATGTCCTTGGTTGGGCCTATTTGAAGCATGGACAGGAAATTCCTGCCGACGAGTTTATTTATTACTCCCCGGCGGTGGCCACACCGGAACAGCTCAAAGGCTTCCCCAGTACTTTCCTCATCGTCGGCACCCTCGACCTCTTTATATACGAGGATCTGGCCTTCGTAGATCAGTTAAAGCTGGCTGGCGTACAAGTTGACTCGTTTGTGGAGCCTGGCGTACCTCACTCCTACAATGTCATATTAAACGACAGCCCTCAGACCATCCGCTTCAAAGATCTTCGAGACAAAGCCGTCAAACAGATGTTTGAAAGTGGACTCTATTAAGATAACAAACAATATGAAAGCAGATCAGATTATTAAAAGCGTAAGAATCTTCACTTCTGACAAGGCCAATCCATAGGCAACTGCTCTGGCAGTTAAGGATGGAAAGTTTATCTATGTAGGCAACGAGGCTGGTCTTTCGGCCTATGAGGGCGAAGTCAATGACCTCGGAGGCAAGTTTATAATGCCCGGCATCATCGACAGCCATGTGCACGTGACCACAAGCATTGGATTCGCATATATGGATCCAGGTGAATATATTGTGTGCTCATGGTGATGCTCTCGACACTGGCAGTCAGCAAGGAGTTTGAGGGCGCGCAGATGCTCACGTCCATCTTGCAAATGGGTTTCTTCCTTATCCTCCGGTTCACGGTGGGCATCTACCTCATCCCGCTCTTCTTGAAGAAGGCGAAACCCCTGATGAACGAAGAGACCCTGCTCATCACAGCCCTGGCCCTCTGCTTCGGCATGGTGGTGTTTGCCTCTGCAGTAGGCTTCTCGGCCGCCTTCGGTGACTTCGTCATGCCATCATGCTGGGCCAGACCATCCTGAGCACCTGCGGCTTCCTGCTTTCCGGCCAGTCGCTGAAGACCGCCATGCAGTGTTCGTTCTCGCTGACGCAGATCGGCGAGTTCGCCTTTATCCTGGCCACTTTGGGCACCTCTTTACACGTCACCAGCGATTTCCTCAATCCCTTCTTCTTCCCCGTTTAGCTTTTATTTTAGGTCTAATTGCGTTAATTCTCCAAAATCCGTTGTTCTTTACAAGCTTTTTTTGTAACTTTGCGCCCGAAAACATGAACTTAAAGCACTTAAAGAAATGAAAAACTTCAAAATCGTACTCTTAGCAGTGATGCTCATCTTTGGCGGAGCCTTTGCATGGGCAGCAAAAGTTGACAAGTCTGTCAACATCAAAGTAGGTAACAAAACCCGTAAGTATCGCCTCTACGTTCCTAACAAGGTGAAGGAAAACGCGCCCCTCGTGTTCTGTCTGCACGGCACGGGTGGAAATTCCGACGGCAAGCAGCCAGCTTTCGACGCCATTGCCAATTCGGACAGCATCATCGTGGTTTACGGACACGGTGAGAACGTTTACTTCCCCTTCTTCGGAATGAGTCTGCCCGGCTGGAACTCGACAGGTGAGTGGAGCAACGACATCGACTACATCCTGGCCATCATCGAGGATGTCGCGTCTAAGTACTCCATCGACCGCAATCGCATCTACTGTTGTGGATTCTCAAACGGCGGCATGATGACCTACACCGTAGCCAACCTCTTAGGCGACGTGTTTGCTGCCTACGCCTCCATCAGCGGCTATCCCATCAACGAGTTCCACCTCCACCACACGGGTGCCCGTCCCGTTCCGTTCCTACATATCCACGGCACGAACGACGACCTCGTGAAATCTTCCTTGGTCTCAAAGATCATCGACAACATGGTAGCCCGCAACGGCTGTAACCCTGTGCCGGAAACCACCACCAAGTCGGGCAAGTTCACGAAGAAGGTGTATGCTGCCGGCGAGGGAGGCTTCCCCATTGTGTTCTACTCGATGAACGGCATGGGTCACTCTCCTGAGACCAACGCCACAGAAGAGGGCAACGCCAGCAAGACCATGTGGAACTTTATGAAGCAGTATACCCTTGACTCACCCTGTGACCCCACCCTGAAATGGCGCCCCTGCATTGAGCAGGAAGGCTGGGAGCCAAAGAAGCACGGATGGACACTCAACTCTGGCACTACCATCTGCTCCTACGGCAAAGAACAGAACACAAACTCCAATGCCAACGTCTATCCCTCGTTGCAGTTCATCAAGGGTGACTACCGTCTTTCCTTCAACGCCATCGGCGAGGCTGGCAAACAGGTCACTGTGGAGCTGAAGCGTCTGGCAGGAAAGAAAGACGTGGTATTCTCAACGGCCGTCGAGGTGGGCGAGAACCGCACCATTGACTTTAATATCCCGGACGAATGGATGGAGTTCAAAATCACCTTTTCAAAGGACGATGCAGCCGATGACATCCAGATTACCGGCATCGAGGTTCACTCTGTCGGACAGGATGACACTGGCGTCAACGACATCCGCAGCAATATGTCCACATATACTGAAGGCATCTACAACCTCTCTGGTACCCGCATCAATGGTATGAACCGCGGCATCAACATCATCAAGACCCGCGACGGTAAGACTCAGAAAGTCATTGGTCGTTAGAAATTTTCTGGAAACAAATAGGCACTAATGATGATAAATTGTGCCTATTTGTTTTTGTAAGATGCTTTCATCCGAAGCCTCGCCGTCATGATGGGAGGCCTTCCCGTCCGGATGGGAGGCCTCGCCGTTCACATGGGAAGACCTCTCGTCAGAATGGGAAGCCCTCCCGTCAGAATGGGAAGCCCTCCCATCAGAATGGGAAGCCCTCCCGTCAGAATGGGAAGCCTCGCCATCTTTGCAGCATAGTGGGTGAAGCTTCCAAGCTTTGCATCCGTGCTCTTGTTGCAAAGCTTGGAAGCTTCACCCACTACCATGAGACAAATTCGAAAGCCATCCCCTATAGAAGGCTAAATCGGAAAAATGCTTGCACGCCTTGCACCTCTTGCACCCGGTTAGATGCAAGAGGTGCAAGGCGTGCAAGGTGTTTTCCTGTTTCGCCTTCCTATACGCACGCGCGAAGGCGCGCATGACCTTTTTTGTTCTAACGATTGATTGGGGTTTCATGTGAAAAAACCTTGTTGATTCCCTTATCTAATAAAAAAAATATTGTTTTTCGATAAAAAAGTTGCAAATTTCTTTGGAGATTCAAAAAAAGTAATTATCTTTGCACCGAAATTAATTATCGTTTAACAATAAAATTATATCAATTATGAACAAAAAGCTTAAAATCTACAGTACGCTGTTTGTGGTAGTACTTGTCTATTTAGTGGTAACCAGCGTTGTCCATTTCGACTCATACGGATGGGGCCAGGGAGGTCACGACAAGTTGGAGTTTGTGGACGAAGCTCCTGGGTTCGTGAATCGTGACACGCTTGAAGGCGGGGCCGTCAGAACGACGTCCTTACCTACTGTGGCATACGAAGTTTACGTTAAACCTAAAAAAGCATTACACCAGAAGGTTCTTCTCTCTACTGCAAAGAGCATCCAACGTTCCTCGGCGGGTGAAATACAGACTTACAAGGTAGAGATGCAAAAAGTGAAGTTAGAGACTCCTGCCTCTGAAAAGATGTTTAACTTCCACGTGATACTCGTCGTTGCTTCGGCCATTGTCATCATGATAGTGACCATCTGGATTCTCTGCATGGTGTATAAACTGATTCGCAGAATTCGCCGAGGAGATATCTTTGTGACACAAGTGTCCAAGTATCTTGAAACCACAGGCATCCTTCTGACTGTTCTTTACCTGTTCCAGTGGTTTTCTTCCTACGTGTTTACACAGTATTGCATCAATCATATTCAGTTGACCGACTATTATATCGTGTACAGAAATGAGGCAAACAGCATGTACATCCTCACAGGTCTGGCACTGATGATTATCTCGCAGATTATCCTCATGGGCAAGGATCTGAAAGAAGAACAGGACCTGACCATCTAAACACTGTGGCTTATGAGTATCATCGTAAATGTAGACGTGATGATGGCCAAGCGCAAGATGTCATCACAAGAACTGGCCGAGAGGATTGGCATCACACAGGCCAACCTCTCCATCCTGAAGACTGGCAAGGCAAAAGCTATCCGTTTCTCCACATTAGAGGCCATCTGTCAGGCGCTCGACTGTCAGCCCGGCGACATCCTGGAGTATCGGGAAGAATAGTACACAAGATCCTTTCACGGAAAAGGACTGCTACTCGTAGTCGTCGATGACTGAGTTCATGAAGTCCATCATCGGCTTTGCGGCACGGAACATGCGCTCCATCTCGTCGAGCCAGCCATCGCCCTCGAAAAACGAGTTTGAGACGGCGTGCCAGCAGCAGTAGTCTTTCAGGCGCAGATAGTCGACGTGCTCCCAGTCTTTCGGAAAGCCTGAGGGGCACGTCTTCAGCTTTGCCAACCCAAAGCCCTGGGGCTGGTCCCAGCTGTCGATGTTTGTCGGCTCCTTCGTGCTGCTGGGGGCGTCACTACCAAAATACTTCAGGAACTCCTCGTTCTTCACACATCTTAGCCACTCCGCCGTGTTCGCCATGATTTCGTTACGGCATGCTGTCAGAATGTTCGTAGGTAGCCAGTAGTTGCCCACGGCTAAGAGGCAGTGGTCAGGCTCCAAATGGATGTAGTAGCCGCCCCTCAGTGCCTTCTTGCTTTTGGCATTGATATAGGCACCGAGGTGGTTTTTATAGGGCGACTTGTCGGCCGAGAACCGCGTGTCGCGATAGAAGCGGTAGGTGCAGTCCTTCACCTGCACGTGGGCAATTTCCGGGTCGAAAGTAATAATCCGCTCTATTGCCTGCTGCACGCCCCGTTCAAACTCAGCCCTAACAGCCTCGTACTCCTTCTTGTGTTCCTGAAACCACTCGCGGTTGTTGTTGGCCATGACGTGCCGCAGAAACCTCAATATGCTCTTCTGATCCATTTTAATCTTTGAAGTTTGAAGTTTGAAGTTTGAAGTTTATGATTACCATTTTAATCTTTGAACTTTGAACTTTGATCTTTGAATTTTATGATATCTTTTCTCAACCACGAATTAAACGAATTTCACGAATTGGCTGCGCAGCCAGATTTTATGTTATCCGTTGCATCTTTGATGCTTCGTGATAATCTGTTCTGCATAGAAACATTCGTGTAATTAGTAAAATTCGTGGTTCTACCATTCTTTGAAGTTTGAAGTTTATGATTACCTTTATTTTGCTGTCTTGGTGGCACGGATAAAGTACACAATTAATAGTATGTACGCAAGGAGGGAGCACAGTTCGGACAGCGGATTAGCTAACCATGAGTCGTTGATGAGGTTCACACCGCCAAATCGCAGCAGTGCGCTGACCACGCCCATCAAGGCTCCGCCGGCAATGAATCCGGAGGCGATGAGTGTGCCACGTTCGCCGCGAGCGTTGTTGACGTCCTTGTCCTTAGAGCGTGTGGTGACAAACCAGTTCACGGCTCCGCCCACCAACAGCGGGATGTTGAGCTGCAAGGGTATGAACATGCCTAAGGCGAAGGGCAGTGCGGGCACTTTGCACAGCGTGAGGACGATGGCAATGGCGGCACCGATGGCATAGAGTAGCCAAGGAGCACCCACGCCGTTCATCAGCGGGTCGATGACTGCAGCCATGGCGTTGGCCTGGGGTGCTGCCAGCTGACCGGAGGCAAAGCCGTATGTCTCGTTAAGCAGCATCATAACGCCACCCACGGTGGCAGCACTCACGAGGGTACCGAGGAACTTCCAGGTCTCCTGCTTGCGGGGTGTGGAACCTAACCAGTAGCCTATCTTCAGGTCGGTGATAAACGCGCCGGCCATGGAGAGGGCGGTGCACACGACGCCACCCATAATCAGTGCAGCGACCATACCGCTGGTGCCTTTCAAGCCCACGCCTACCATTACGACCGAAGCTAAGATGAGTGTCATCAGCGTCATGCCGCTGACGGGGTTGGAGCCAACGATGGCAATGGCGTTGGCGGCTACGGTGGTGAAGAGGAAAGCAATGACGGCGACAAGCACGATGGCCACGAGGGCAAAGAGCATATTACCGTCCATCACCCCAAACCAGAAGAACACAAACGTCAGGAGGATGGTCACCACCGACGCAATGGCAATGAACTTGAACGGCAGGTCCCGTTCAGTACGCTGCGACACTGTCGCAGCCTCTCCACTACCCTTCATCTCCTTTGCGGCTAACGACACTGCTCCCTTGATAATGCCCCACGACTTGATAATACCTATGATGCCCGCCATGGCGATGGCACCGATGCCAATGGACTTGCCATAGCAGGTGAATATTTTCTCGGGTGACATCTCTCCCACGGTCATGGTAATAGACGGGTCCCAGGCGTTCAGCACGTCGCTGCCCCAGAGCAGGGACATGCCTGGCACCACAAGCCACCAGATGCTGAGTGAACCGAGTACGATGATGAGGGCATACTTGAACCCGATGATATAGCCCAGGCCTAAGACGGCTGCACCGGTATTGACTTTGAACACGAGCTTGGCTTGGTCGGCCAGCTGTTGACCCCAGCCCACTACACGCGAGGTGAAATCCTCGTTCCACCAGCCTAACGTGGCCACGATGAAGTCGTAGAGTCCGCCCACCAGTCCGGCCATAAGCAGCGGCTTGGCCTGGTCGCCGCCCTTTGCGCCGCTGACCAGCACCTGTGTGGTGGCTGTGGCCTCGGGGAAGGGATACTTGCCGTGCATGTCGCTTACAAAATACTTCCTAAACGGAATAAGGAACAGGATGCCGATGATGCCGCCCAGGAGCGACGAGATGAAAATATTGATGAACGAAGCGGACATTTCGGGATATTTAGCCTGCAGGATGTAGATGGCGGGCAACGTGAAAATGGCACCGGCCACCACAGCACCCGAACAGGCACCGATGCTCTGGATGATGACGTTCTCGCCCAAAGCCTTGCTACGCTTCGTGGCTGTGCTCACGCCCACGGCGATGATGGCTATGGGAATGGCAGCCTCAAACACCTGGCCTACCTTCAGACCCAAATAGGCAGCAGCTGCCGAAAACAGCATGGCCATGATGACACCCCACGTAACCGACCATAGGTTCACCTCGGGATAGACACCCTTTGGCGACATGAGCGGTTCGTACTTCTCTCCTTCTTTCAGTTCCCGAAACGCATTCTCGGGCAACTGGCTCTTCATTTCTTCTTCCATAATATATAATTCTAATCTTTGAACTTTGATCTTTGAACTTTATGATATCTTTTCTCAACCACGAATTAAACGAATTTCACGAATTGGCTGCGCAGCCAGATTTTATATTATCCGTTGCATCTTTGATGCTTCGTGATAATCTATTCTGCATAGAAACATTCGTGTAATTAGTAAAATTCGTGGTTCTACCATTCTTTGAAGTTTGAAGTTTGAAATTTCTTTTAGTCGGCTGACGCCTTTCTTGCGTCCCTTCGGTAGCAAGCGACCAGAGGTCGAGCGGTAAAAGCGGCAAAGCCGAGCGGAAGTTTGAAGTTTATGATTACCTCTTAGACTTTACCAATTGTCCGTGCGGAACGGGAATAGCGGCAGTCCTCCACCGTTCTTAACATTACCGATCTGGAAATTCTTGAAACAGTAGCGTACGGCGACGGGCTTTTTCACCTCTGGGCTGATGACGATGATGGCCTCGTCCCAATAGTCGCCGCCGGGACGCCAGAAGTGCTGGGCACGGGCGGTGTGGAACACGCGGTCGTCGCCGGCCACCTCGAAGCCGACAATCTGTTCGAACGGCGCCTCGCAGTTGTAGTTATCCTGCGTATGTATGAATACGGTGTCGTTCTTGATAGTCATGTCCTTATACGAGGCGCTCTTGTACCACAGGCCCTCCATACCGTAGTCGCGCACCAGTGCCGTGTAGGCCAGGCGCTCACCGACGGGCTGTTTCTGCGCAGGATGAATCTGCGTCGTCTCGTAGGGGTACACCAGGTCGTTGGTGCATACCAGCGAACTGTTGGGGATGATTGTCGAGGCACGGAACTGCTGTTCGCGAAGCTTGGCAGCGTCGACACCGTTGACATTGTCGTAATGGAACGGTGCTATCTCAACGAAATAGAACGGAATCTCGCCAAGTCCGAACTGGGCGCGCCACTGTTCCACCAACAGTTTCATGCGCTCTGAGTACTGGTTTCCCGGGTCGCCCACGTTCGAGCAGCCCTGATAGTAGAGAATGCCCTTCACGGTGTAGTTCAGGATGGGGTTGAACGTGCCGTTGCCCCATAGCAGCGAACGGTAGTAGTCGGTCGGCCACCGCTTGGCAATCTCCACGGAGTCCACGGGGTCGTTAGTGAACTTCTGGAGGTTCTCTTTCGTCAGCCAGCTCTCCACACGGCTTCCGCCCTTGTTGGCCTCAATGAGTCCGACGGGGATATTGAGCGTTCGGCTGAGCAGACGGGCGAAGAAATAGCCCGTGGCCGAGAAGTCGCCCACCGTCCTGGGTGAGCACAGCCGCCATTCGCACTGGGCATCGTCCAAGGGACGGCTGCTCATGACGCTGGGCACCTTGATGCTGCGCACACCCGTCGACTGCATGGCATCGAGCACCATCTGGTTGTAACCCTCGACAGGGCACTGCTCGAAGCCTTTCACGGGCATCTCCATGTTCGACTGTCCGGCACAGACCCATACCTCGCCGATGAGTACGTCTTTCAGCGTAATGGCGCCGTCGCCGTCGTCGAACGTCACCGTCTGCGACGCCATCGATGCCTTCGATGTCTTCACCTTGGCTAACCAGCGACCGTCGTTGCCAGCCTTGGCCTCGACAGCCTCACTGCTCCACGATGTCGTGACCTTAACTGTTGCCTTGGGTTTGGCCCATCCCCAGAGACGGGCCTCCGTTTGCTGTTGCAACACCATGTTGTCTCCTACGAGGTGCGACAACCTTACCTTCGCCTGTGCTCCGAGTGCCAGCATGGCGACTACATGTATAAGAAATAACCTTTTCATTTCCTAACTCCTAACTCCTAACTCCTAACGGATTGGGCTGATGTCCGATGACGAGAAATAGAATTCTCGCAGTGGCTTGACGACGGGTTCACCGTTCAGTGTGACCGTCTCCTGAAGCTTGATGTCAGCCGACGAACTTCCTACCTTGACGAGGAACTTGCCGGGGCGAATGTTCCACTTTCTGGAATCGTAGAAACCGAACTGTTCTGTATAGAGCTTCACGCGGACCGTCTTGCTCTCACCGGGCTGTAGCGGCACACGGGCAAAGCCTTGTAATTGGATGGGGCGTATCTGCTGGTCATCGGATGTCGGCGAGATGTAAATTTGCGCGATTTCATCGGAAAAAACCTTACCCATGTTCTTGACATCAAACGAGAGCTGAAGGCTCTGGTCGGCCGTCGAGACTTCCTTGTCAGCCTTCAGGTTGCTGTATTCAAAGGTCGTATAGCTCAGACCATAGCCGAAAGGCCAGGATAATTTACTATTTACCTTTTCAGAGGGATAGTTGTAGCAGAAGGGCTCGTTGATTTCCGTGTTAGGATAGCTCACTGACAGCTTGGCCGACGGCGACACCTTGCCGTAGAGAATGTCGGCCACGGCATGACCGCCCTCCTCGCCCGGATACCAGGCCTGGATGACCGCCGCGCAGCGTTCGGCAAGTCCTGAAACGACCTGTGCACGGCCACCGAACATGACCAGCACCACGGGCTTGCCAGTCTTTATCAGTTCCTCGACGAACTGCTCCTGCTTGCCGGGCAGACGGAGGCTCTGGCGGTCGCGGTTCTCGCCGCAGAGCATCACATTCTCGCCGACGGCAGCGATGATTACGTCTGCCTGCTTAGCCATTGTAAGGGCCTCCTGCTTGTCGGCCTTCTCGCCAGCGTCCACCTTGCGGTGCAGTATTTCATACTCCCAGGCGCGTTCGTCGCCCAGCTCACCGTATTTGGTCTCAATCTCTTCTGTCCAGTCACAACCACGCGAATACATCAGGTTCACGCCTTCGGGCTTGTGGTCGGTCATACCCTCTAACAGTTTTACTATATGCGGTTGGTCAGGCACGTCCTCCCTTCTCTTCCAGAAGTACGACATGGCAGGATAGGTATAGTCGCCGCACATGGCCCAGATGGAATTGGCATTGGGACCGGTAAGGAGGACGTTGAGAGTCCCCTCCGTCTCCCCGAGGGGAGTGATGGGTAGGATACCGTTATTCTCCAACAGCACAATTGACTGCGTGGCGATGTCGTAGGCCGTCTGACGCTCCTCAGGGGTATCGAGAGTAATGTCCTCCG
>Ga0265300_10002922_pt1 | contig 14278 bp, 13 predicted proteins | sample AusTroGonzalo_MG_FD_193482 | JGI IMG/M metagenome (GOLD analysis project Ga0265300, IMG submission 193482) | Bovine rumen microbial communities from tropical cattle in Woodstock, Queensland, Australia - Gonzalo_03 | ecosystem: Host-associated > Mammals > Digestive system > Stomach > Rumen ... | reverse complement strand
CTTGCACAATCCAGACCCAGGCAGAGGCTGTTTGCGAACTTTTCGGTGGCGACAAGAATGCCATCAAGGTCATCGGTATCCGTCACGGCGAAAAGATGTACGAAACGCTCCTCACCAACGAAGAATGTGCCCATGCGATTGACCTCGGCAACTTCTACCGTGTGCCCTGCGACAAGCGCGGCCTGAACTACGACAAGTACTTCAGCAAGGGCGATACGGAACGCAACACGCTTACCGAATTCAACTCCAGCAACACCAATCTCCTGAATGTCGAACAAGTTAAGGCAAAGTTGCTCACCCTCCAGTACATCAGGGAAGAACTCGCCAAGAAGTAATGTTTAAATGTCACCCCGGCCTCTCATCCAGGGCTGTCACCCCGGCCCCTGTGCCGGGGTCACCTTACACGGAACCTTTTAAGTCATCCAGAAGCTTGTTTCTTTTAACGTCATCCTGAGGAACGTAGTGACGAAGGATCTAGTTACAGTACTCGTCAAGACTTAACTAGATTCTTCCGCCTTCGGCGTCAGAATGACGCGTAAAACAACGTGAAGGATCCAGTTACAGAACAAACCGAGGTCTTGACAAATAAAAATGAATAGTGTACATTTGTATAGTAATATTCGAGGATGTGGCTCTTTTTGCATGTGGGTCACGGGAGGTATAAAAAGGAATGTTGACATGTACGCTGGTAGAATCTATTTTAAGCCGAGGGAGATTATTCATGCTATTTGACATTGAGAAACTGATCGGCTTTGCAGCCTACATTATGAAACGGCTCGATACCGATTCAATGAAGTACATTATGCTGATTAAGTTGATGTACCTTTCTGACCGTAAGTTCGTGGAATGCTACGATAGCACCATTTCGAATGACGATTTTGTTTCGATGCCGAAGGGGCCTGTTCTGTCGCGCCTGCTGAACCTTATTCGCAATGATTCTTGCGAGGATTTCCAGAAAACCTGGAACGCTTATTTTACGACTCAGAATAATGACATCTTGATGAACGAAAACTTTGCCTTCGAAAAAATCAATAAACTTTCGAGAGCCGAGATGAAGGTAATTGACGGTGTCGTTGCCGAGTATGGGCATTGGGATCGCTGGGAACTTATTGATAAGGTAATGCACAAGTTGCCTGAATGGGAAAATCCGAATGGGTCTTCGCGTCCGATAAGTCTACAGCGGCTGATGGCTGAATTGGGTAAATCGCAAGAAGAGATTGATGCCGCCCTAGAAGAAAAGCGACTTTACGAACGGGAGCAGGCCTAATGCAGAACATGGAAGAAAGTTTCTCCCGCTTTGATGACAAGACAACTCACCGGTATTTTGTAATTACGCATGTTGATCCCAATGATGATGTATTGGTCGTAAACCGTTCGACCTATCATGGATTTGCTTCTGAAGAATCTACATGCATTTTGAATCCGGGTGACCATTGTTCTGTTACAAGGACTTCTTACATACCGTACAAGCATGCGAAAATAGAGAAATATTCTTGCATACCGAAGGACCGGCTTGAACGGGATGTGTCTTTGGAATTGTACGAACGTATGCGCGCTGGCGCAAAAATATCAGATTTCATTCCGTATGAATGTTATCTGTTCATCATGAACCATTGATTGTTTTTGTGCGGAATGGCGATGGTTTTAATTTAACTGAACGAGTTTTATTATGAATATTTTAGTTACTGGAGCGAATGGTTTTGTGGGGCGTAACTTGGTCGCGGCTCTCGAAAGTATTCGCGATGGTAAGGACCGTACGCATCCGGGTCTCGTGATTGGCGAGATTTTTGAATATGATATTGATTCTAAGCTGAGCGAGCTCGACGAATATTGCGCGAGTGCGGACTTCGTGTTCAACCTTGCGGGGGTGAACCGCCCGAAGGACAACAGCGAGTTCATGGCGGGCAATTTCGGTTTCGCTAGCAACTTGCTCGATACGCTGAAACGCCACAAGAATACTTGCCCGGTGATGCTGAGCAGCAGTATCCAGGCGACACTGGCGGGGCGCTTTGGCAACAGCGAATACGGCCGCAGCAAAAAGGCGGGCGAGGAGTTGTTCTTTGAATACGGTCGTGAGACGGGCGCGCGAGTGCTGGTTTACCGCTTTCCGAACTTGTTCGGTAAATGGTGCCGCCCGAACTACAATAGCGCCGTGGCGACGTTCTGCAACAACATCGCGAACGACCTGCCGATTCAGGTGAACGACCCTAATGTGGACATGGAGTTGCTTTACATCGACGATCTTGTCGCCGAGATGATTGCCGCCTTGCAGGGCGGGGAACACTACTGCACGTTCAACGGAATGGACGTCGTGCCATTGGAGTGTCATCCTGAGCGCAGCGCGAATAACGTCATCCTGAGCGAAGCGAAGGATCCAGGGCACTTGTATTGTTATGTGCCGACGGTCCACAAGATCAAGCTTGGTGAAATCGTGGATTTGCTGAAGGTTTTCCACGACCAGCCTAATACGCTCGTGATGCCCGAAATCCCGAACAACAGCTTCGCGAAAAAGCTCTATTCCACCTACTTGAGCTACTTGCCCAAGGAAAAGGTGTGCTTCCCACTCAAGATGAACGTGGATGCCCGCGGAAGCTTCACGGAGCTTTTGAAGACGGTGAATTGCGGCCAGTTCAGCGTGAACGTGTCTAAGCCGGGAATCACCAAGGGCGAGCACTGGCACCACACCAAGTGGGAATTCTTTATCGTGGTGAGCGGTCGCGCATTGATTCAGGAACGCAAAATCGGTACGGACGAGGTTATTGAATTTGAGGTGAGTGGCGAAAAGATCGAGGCGGTTCACATGCTGCCGGGCTACACGCACAATATTATTAACTTGTCTGATACGGAAAACTTGGTGACGGTCATGTGGGCGAACGAACAATTTGACCCCAACCACCCGGATACCTTCGGAGAGAAGGTGGTGAAGGCTTAATTTATGAATATTAAAACAGACTATAGCAATGTAAAATTCGCCGACAATGGCAAGCTGAAACTCTTGATTATCGTGGGTACGCGCCCCGAAATCATCCGCCTTGCCGCCGTGATCGACAAGTGCCGCAAGTATTTCGACTGCATCCTGGCGCACACGGGCCAGAACTACGATTACAACTTGAATGGTGTGTTCTTCAAGGACTTGAGCCTCAAGGATCCCGAAGTCTACATGGATGCCGTCGGTGACGATCTCGGTGCAACAGTCGGCAACATCATCAATTGCAGCTACAAGCTCATGGTCGTTTGCAAGCCTGATGCGATGCTTATTCTTGGCGATACCAACAGCTGTCTTTCTGCTATTCCGGCAAAGCGCCTGCATATCCCGATTTTCCACATGGAAGCGGGCAACCGTTGCAAGGACGAATGCCTCCCCGAAGAGACGAACCGCCGCATCGTCGATATCATCAGCGACGTGAACATGGCTTATTCCGAACACGCTCGCCGCTACTTGGCCGACTGCGGTTTGCCCAAGGAACGTACGTATGTGACGGGCAGCCCCATGGCCGAAGTTCTGCACAAGAACCTGGCTTCGATCGAGGCAAGCGACATCCACGCGCGTCTCGGCCTCACCAAGGGCAAGTACATCTTGCTGAGCGCCCACCGCGAAGAAAACATCGACACCGAGAAGAACTTCAACAGTCTCTTTACCGCCATCAACAAGATGGCCGAAAAGTACGACATGCCGATTCTGTACAGCTGCCACCCGCGCAGCCGTAACCGCCTTGCCGCAAGCGGCTTCAAGCTCGACAAGCGCGTGATTCAGCACGAACCGCTCGGCTTCCACGATTACAACTGCCTGCAGATGAACGCCTTCGCCGTCGTAAGCGACAGCGGCACGCTCCCCGAAGAAAGCTCCTTCTTCACGAGTGTCGGCCACCCGTTCCCGGCCGTGTGCATCCGCACCAGCACCGAACGCCCCGAAGCGCTCGACAAGGCCTGCTTCTTTATCGCCGGCATCGACGAAAAGTCCCTCTTGCAGGCGGTCGATACTGCCGTCACGATGAACGCTAACGGCGACTACGGGATCCCCGTGCCCGACTATGTCGAAGAAAACGTCAGCACGAAGGTCGTGAAGATCATCCAGAGTTACACCGGCATCGTCGACAAGATGGTGTGGAGAAAAGGGTAACGCAGCCAATAAAATCAGGCGAAAAATATTAAAACAGAGCAACGCTAACGCGTTGCTCTGTTTTGTTGCTGTTGAATTCGTTTGAACTAGGTCTAAAATGCGAAGTTGATTATATGACGTAGGAAGATGAAGATTAATTATGGAATGATTCGTGGAATGCTGCGGACGAGTCCAAAAACAAGTCTTGTACTGAGAGAATTTGTATGCCGACAATCTGCGTCAGCATTATGAACGACATCGTAAACCTCTGCGAACTCGTTGGTGTTGGATTTGAATATAGCGCAATTGGAACCTAGGGGAGTGAACCTAAAATGAGCGAAGGAATAATCAAGAACTTTTTTTATCGTTTTGACGGCTGCTTAAGATGTTTGAGAAGCGCGGATGAAATTTTTTTTTGAAAAAAGTTGGTTTTTATCCTTGTTTTTCCGTTAAAAATATCCTATATTACACATAGTGTGTAATATGTGTTGTGGTGAAATGTGTCAAAATAAAATTGGACGATGATCAACTGTATTACATGGAGAAAACAATGAATCAGGGAGTCTTTCAGCCTGCAAAACAGCGAAATCCACTAATTGTGTGGGACGATTTCCAAAAATACTGCCGGGGCGGCCTTTTGAGTTTGGTTTATATGAATGTACCGTCTGAGCTGGCGAATAGAGTTCTTAAGTTGTATAGTAATGAAGCTGTCGCTGAATGGGTTGCGTCGTTAAGAGATAGACCTAAATTTCACAAAATAGATCCCTTGAGATATTCTATAATGGGTGGACCGATTGGAACGCCTGTTTACTCTTATTTGGTTACTTATAATGGTAGAATTTTTTATACGGCATTATTTGAACGATTGAAAAATAATCAAACACAAATGATTCTAAAATCACTGAAGTTAGATGGAGAATATGATATTTGATTACTAATGATTTTCAATTTTTTGACTTAACCAATGTGAGGATACTCCTATGGATGTGTTAGAATGCCCGGTTTGTGATTCCAAAAATATAGAAATAAAAGAAATAAATAAAGAAATCTTTGTTCCGATGGCAAAGCCTGCCTTGCAAAAGATTCGAATTTGTCATTGCAAAGATTGTGGTTCCGATATACGTTTGAGTTCAGACTCCCAAGAGGATGTTGAAGCTAGAATCAAGGAAAGGGCAAATGAAAGCATGCCTTCGTTGATAAAGAAAATCAATAAAGCTGGTATTTCTGATGCTCGCTTAGAACGGGCTCTTGATTTGGCCGCTCATACCGTAAATCGTTGGAAGCAGGGAGCGCAAATTTCTGCGGCTGTGTTAGCGTTAACTCGACTGATTGCATCTCAACCCCAATTGGTTGAATTTGCCGAAGAGGGCTATGCTGATAGCGATATGAAAATAAATATTCAAAGGACCCAGGATGTTTATAGAAATGCATTTCATTATTGTTCTTCACTAACGCAGTTTTGCTTGCAAATGGATGAAGATGAGTCAATCGAAAATGAATTGAGAGATATTTTTTCAGATGATCAAGAATCTGAATATACATCTACTGGAGTCTGTGCGTATGAATATAGTGTCTAAGGTACTCTGTGAAGAAATTCGACAGGAGGCAAATGGTAAATTTATGCTTTTGGGCGTGTATCGCCCAAGCAAAATTGTAAACAATCTTCCGAAAGAAAATCGGTGGAAGGATCCGATGCGTTTTTTCCTTTTCGCCGGTGTAGAAATTGATCGAGCTAATGATTTTGGACAGTATTTAATTAGATCATCTTCTTCAAATGGAGAAAGCCTTATTCAAGATATTCCGTTGGTTATAAAGCAAGAGGGAGATTCGTATGTGCAACTTCCTATTTGTATTTTGATGAATATGAAGGGTGTGGGGGATATAACTGTTAACATCTATAAAGAAAATTCATCTGAGCCAGTAATTGAGTTGGGACGCTTTTCTGTAATCGAAAACGACTAAAATTCTCCATTCACTTGCTACAATTTGGGGGATATCCGTAAGTTTTTTTTGCTGAAGATCTCGCTTGTACAATTTGTGTAATTTCCTGCAAAGGTACGTTTGCCAAAAAATCGGTTTCGTCAAAATGTAATTGGTAAATGTGTATGCGCTCTTGTATTTTTTGGGGGGTGGGGCAGATGAATGCCTTTTGATGAAATTCAATCTATTTACTGATATATTTCTATGAGAATGCGTATAGAAACATCTGAATATTATGTAGCATACTTCGATGTCCTTGGCTACAAGGAATATTTTAATAAGGGCGGAGATGTAACACAAAATTTTATTGACGACCTTTGTTCTGCAATAGATGATACGATTGGAGTTGTCAATGATATGTTGTCATCGGATATATTGAAGTTGACTCAAATGTATTTTGAACAAAGGATTTTTTCTGATAATATTCTTGTTTGTTTAAAGAAGGGTAACACACCCCTTGAACCCATTAGAATATTAACATTCCTGCAGACGATTATTGATATTCAAAGAAAGTTCGTGTTGGATTATGGAATATTGTTACGAGGTGGAATTTCTGTAGGCCCTCTTTATATTGATGAAGCGCATCTTGTTGGTGATGTTCTAATAAAAGTTGTTTCAATGGAACATACTGTAAAGTATCCGTTTATTGCGATAGATGACGCTGTAATGGATGTTTTGTCAAAGATGGTTGTCGAATATTCAAATGTCCAATATTTGCAGTCTTTTACAACTTGGATTGGAAGTGTCTTTATTCGTTTTGAGGGAATAGCCTTCAAAATATTAGATTACCTGAATTATACTACTGTTCAAGATATTTGGCCCCTTATTAAAGGCCACGAAGATGAGCTAATAAACGCTTTGTCCAAGCAATATAGTAAGGATGCTAAAAATATTGAAAATAATTTGTATCAAAATAATGAAGAAATGCAGTACAAAGTGCTGAGCAGGCACAGAGAAATTATCAGAAAACAGATGGCTGAGTTCTGTAATTACGATGGAATAGATTTTCGTGACGAAAAGAAGGTTCTTGAACGTGAAAAAATCATCATGAAATACAAATGGGTTTGGGTGTATCACAATACAAAGTGTGCTCAAGTCAATAGAAATGATTTAATCCTCGACATGATGGTTTCATACGATGTTCGAATAATGAAGGATGTGTTTAGGATACCTTCGGATAAGCCTGCTGATGCAGTATTGAAGGAATCTCCTTCTATGTGATGATGGGAATGAAAACTATGAAATAATCATGGCTGGAAAGCTTGTTTTCGCATGCAATAAAAGGTGTTCTGAGGTTGTCCTCAACCTCTTTAACATGGTTTAAAACGAAACAAAACATCCCGGTCTCAACTGAGTCCGGGACGTTATCTATCTAGCAAAAGCGATTTTGATTACCCTCTGTAACCCTTCGGGTTGTTCTTCTGCCAGTTCCAGGAATCGCGGCACATTTCTTCGATGCCGTATTTTGCCTTCCAGCCGAGTTCATCGAATGCCTTTTGCGGGTTGCAGTAGCAAGTGGCGATGTCGCCTGCGCGGCGGGGCTTGATGCTGTACGGGATCTTGATGCCGTTTGCCTTTTCGAAAGCCTTTACCACGTCGAGCACGGAGTAGCCGTGGCCTGTGCCGAGGTTGTAAATGGCAAGGCCGCATTTGCGTTCGATGGCCTGGAGGGCGGCGACGTGGCCTGCGGCGAGGTCGCAAACGTGGATGTAGTCGCGGACGCCGGTGCCGTCAGGGGTGTCGTAGTCGTTACCGAATACGCCGAGTTCCTTGCGGAGGCCGACTGCGGTCTGTGTGATGTATGGCATTAGGTTGTTCGGAATTCCGTTCGGATCTTCGCCGATGCGTCCGCTCGGGTGGGCACCGATCGGGTTGAAGTAGCGGAGCAGCACCACGTTCCATTCGGGGTCGGCTTTCTGCACGTCGCGGAGGACTTCTTCGAGCATGGACTTTGTCTGTCCGTAGGGGTTGGTGCATTGGCCCTTGGGGCATGCTTCGGTAATGGGAATCTGCGCCGGATTGCCGTACACGGTGGCGGAAGAACTGAAGATGAGGTTCTTGCAGCCGTGGCTACGCATGACCCTGAGCAGCACGAACGTGGCGTTCATGTTGTTTTCGTAGTATTCGAGTGGCTTTTCGACGGATTCGCCGACGGCCTTGAGCCCTGCAAAGTGGATGCAGGCGTCAAACTTGTTTTCGTCAAAGACTTTGTTCAATGCGGCTTCGTTACGGACGTCTGCGTTCACGAAGGGGATGGGCTCACCGACGAGTTCTGCCACGCGGCGGAGGGATTCGTTGCTGGAGTTTATCAGGTTGTCGACAACGACGACGGAATGGCCTGCTTTGTAGAGTTCAATGATGGTGTGGCTTCCAATATAACCTGCTCCACCCATTACGGCTATTTTCATAATTGCTCCTAAAAAATTACAGCACATAATATATGAAATTTTATTTTAGTAGATTATTGGCATGAACGATTATTTCCAGTTTACGATTCTTGTTGTGTCGGTTGTGGTGGCGTATACGTTGTTGTATTTCGTCATTCACCCGCTTGCCAAGTTTATAGCTTCCAAGACTCCGAATAAATTTGATGATCTCCTGGTGAACAAGGGTGTCATTTCACGCGGCTTGATGTTTGTGCCGGTGATGATATTCGTGAATGCTTTCCCGCAGTTGTTGACGAGGGGGAGCTTTATTTTCGAGGTCTGCGAGCATGTGGGCAATATTTTGTTCACGGTGGTGGCTTTTTTCTTGGCGAGTGCCGTTCTGGATGTGATTGAATGCCTGAACGAGCGGAATGCGAAGATGAAGGTGCGCCCGTTGCACGGAATTTTCCAGGCGGTCAAGCTGGTGATGTTCTGTGTGGCGACGATTCTTGTGGCTTCGCAGGTTGTCAATAAGAGTCCCGTAATTATTTTGTCTGCTCTTGGGGCTATGGCGACGGTGCTGATTTTGGTGTTCCGCGATTCTATCCTTGGTGTGGTAGCGGGAATACAGATAAACTTGTCGGACCTTTTGCGCAAGGGCGATTGGATTGAAATTGAAAGGCATCATGCGGATGGTTCTGTCATCGACATTACGCTTACGTCCGTGAAGGTACGCAACTGGGATAATACGGTGTCGGTGATTCCGGCGTACGACTTGATTACGAATTCTTTCCGCAACTGGCGCTGGATGCAGGAATCTGGCGGCCGCCGCATTAAGCGTTCGCTTTACATCGATCAGCAGAGCATTCGTTTTTTGACGGAACAAGAAATTGATTCGCTCATGAAAATCGACATTTTGCGCCCGTACTTGGAACAGAAAATGAACGAAATTGGTCGCCTTCCGAATGAGTCAGAAAATGACACTGTTACGCGCTTGAATGGTCGTCACTTGACGAATATCGGAACGTTCAGGGCTTTCTGCACGGCGTATCTCCGCAGCTGCAAAACGATCGCGCAGAATATGACGTTGATGACTCGCCAACTGGCCCCAACGCCGACGGGTCTTCCGCTTGAAATCTATGCCTTTGCAAATACGGTGAAATGGGAAGAATATGAAAATGTGCAGTCGGATATTTTCGATTTCTTGATTGCGGCACTCCCTGAATTTGGGCTTTCTCTATACGAGTACGCAAACCGCATCCCGTAAGGGTAGATTATTTTTCTACATTCACGAATATGGATATTAATGAATGGCGCATTCGCATTGACGAACTTAATGATGAACTGATGTCGCTCCTCAACAAGAGGGCTACATACGCTGCCGAGATTGGAAAGATCAAGAAGCAGAAGGGCTTGCCCGTTTTTGACGAAGGTCGCGAAACGGCGGTCTTGAATCTGGTTGCCGAAAAAGCTGCTAAGCTTGGCGGCCCGCTTTCTCCGGAATCGTTCAGGAATATTTTCCAGGTCATCATGGAAGAAACTCGCAAGGTGGAAGAATAATGGCAGATGGTTTTAGCGGACGTCTCTCTTTTGGCCGCATTACGATGGTGGGTTTTGGCTTGCTCGCAAGTTCCATTGCGGCGGCCATCAAGCAGGCAAAGCTTCCGACGGTAATCCGTGCGGTGAGTTCGCCTTCGACGCTCAAGCGCGCTCGTGAACTTGAACTTGCCGATGAATTTTTCGAATACGACGAGACTGAAAAGTGGGCGAAGGACAGCGACTTGATTTTGCTCTGCGCTCCGATCATCCACATTCTAAAGATGATTGATGCTTTGGGCAAGGTTTCGTGGGCGGGTGTGTCTGACCGCAAGATTGTGGTGAGCGATATCGGTTCGACGAAGGTTGAAATTTGCAAGGCGGGGATGCGCCTGCCGGCTCCGTTCCGCTTTGTCGGTAGCCACCCGATGGCGGGTTCCGAAAAACGCACTTGCGAATACAACGATCCTGCGATTTTTGAAAATGCTTATTGGTTCGTCTGCCCGCCCGAAGGGACTGATGAATCGGTTTATGCTCCGCTTTTGGAGATGATCCGCTTCTTGGGGGCAAATCCGGTGGTGTTCCCGCCGGAACATCACGACCGTACGATGGCGTGGGTGAGTCACATGCCGCAGATGTTGAGTTCGACGTTGGCGGGCAATTTGCCGGAGCGTCTGCTTTCGCACAATTACCAGCATTTTGCGGGCCGCGCTTTCCGCGACATGACGCGTATTGCGGCTTCGGGCTGGGGAATGTGGCACGATATTGCGGTGACGAATCGCGACGAGACGACGCGTGCGCTTTGCGAAGTTCGAGACGGACTGACCAAGACGATCATGGCGATGAAGGGCCTTAATGTTGTGAAGGACGGTAAGCCGGCTTCGGGTAATTTTGAAAATGACGAGAATAGCGTGGCGGCGGATAATTCCCAGGCGCTTGCTGATATTTTCAAGGCGGGTAACGATGGCCGTGCGAGCTTGTTTGCTCCGGGCCGCAATAACACGAACTCGTTCTACGAAATTACGGTGCAGCTGAAGGACAAGCCGGGTGCGCTTTTGAGCGTGATGCAGCCGCTTGCCGAAGAGGGCATCAACATTCGCGATATCGAACTGATGAAGGTGCGCGAGAATGTGGCGGGCACGCTTTTGCTTGCGTTCAAGACCGAAGACGAGGCGGCAAGAGCGGTAAAGACGCTCCAGTACTTGGAATACGAAGTTAAAGAAAGACGTTAATTTGTTATTTAGGATTGATCGACGATGGAATTCTTGATGAACCCCGACCGTGAACGGATGAATTTGACATTGGTGATGGCGCTCCTTGTGAATGGCCGCACGGTGCTAGAAGATTTCGCTTGGGCGAGCGGCTGTGAAAAGTACGCCGAGGCTCTTAAAGAATTTGGACTGTCTTACGAATTGCAGGGGCACCAGCTGGTGCTCAATGGCAAGGGGTTCCAGTACCCGCTGCCGACGATGTTGCCGTTCAAGTTTGGCGAAGCGGAAAACGTGATGCTTTGGACGCTTGCAAGCAAGGACGAGGAACAGCTTTACACGTTCGCTGACGAAGTGGACGATGCCGGGATTGCCCGCGTGAATAACGCCAAGGAAACGTTGCAGAAGTATTTCAAGATCAAGGTCCAGAAGGATGAACCTGCAAAGTTTGTCTTTAACTTTTTGCGTGACGAACTGAACGTCAAGAAAGATTCGCTCGGGAACGTTTCGAGCGTGATGCGCAACAGGCTCTTGCTCCGCGCGCTGATCCGCAATGATTATTTGAATTTTGAAGAAAAGTCTACGGTGCATGACCAGTGGACCAAAATGCTCATTTACTTTGGTGCTGCGGTAAAGTACGAAGGCCGTGGCATGGAACAGCTGAGCGAATTCGAACGCCGCTTGATGATTGCGCAGGGCAAGAAGATTGAGCGTACGCAGTTCACGGAACTTTCGGAGACGAAGGTGATTACGGCGCGTGAATACTATGTGCCGGGCGATACCACAGAAGCGACTGCTTTTGCTGTGCTTGCGACGGTCGGCAATATGCCCAAGGACAATGTCATTAGACTCCAGAACGTGGACTTGAACAGTAGCCGTGCGGGTGCTTTGACGTGCCTCAAGCGCATGGGCGCGAACATTGAAACGGCAAGCCGTCGTGAAAAGTACGGTGACGTTTTTGGCGATGTCGAAATCAAGCCGTTAGCTTCGGGCAAGCGTTTGCAGGGGCGTCGCTTTAGCGAAGACGTGATTGCGACGGGGCTCGAAGAATACCCGTTCTTGGCGGTGGCGGCTTGCTACGCCGAAGGCGAAACGATTTTGCGCGTGCCCAAAGAAGTGCGTGTGGCAATGCGCCCTGTGAATGAATTCTTGGCGGTGAACTTGCGCAAGACGGGTGCCGAAGTCGGCGTTTACGATGACGGTCTTGTGATTCGCGGTTTGGAAACGATTGTGAACGGTAGCGATTTTGACGGTGGCGAGTCTGCACAGATGGGGCTTGCGTTGAGCGTCTTGTCGCTGGCGCTGCAGAACGATGAACCGGTCGAGAATTTCGAGAAGGTCGAAGCGGTGTTCCCGGGCGTTGTCGAAAAGCTCAAGAAGGTGCTCGTGGCCGAACACGCCGAGAAGAAGGAATAAAATTTGGCTAACGCCTGAAACAAACGCGAAACTTGAGGATGAAAATGAACAAGTCTTTCAGCAGCATTGGAATTGTCGGGTTCAAGGACAAGAGTGCCGATTTGGCATGTGCCTTGAAGCAGATTACCGCTTGGGCGCTTGAACATCCGCAAGTGAAGTTTTGCGCATTGGATTCCTTGAAGGAACTCGTGAAAAAGCCGATCCGCGTCGTGAAGGAAGCGGACCTGCAAAAGACGGATTTGCTGATTGCGATTGGCGGCGACGGCACGGTGCTTACCGCAGCGCACATGGCGCTTGGCCACGACATCCCGATTCTGGGCGTGAATGCGGGCCGTGTGGGATTCTTGGCGGAAACGCGCGTGGAAGGCTTGACGAAGACGCTCGACAGTTTGCTGGCTGGCGATTTTTCGACTCGTGAACGCATGATGATCGAGGCCGCTGTTTACCACGGCAAAAAGTGCATTGCGAAGCAGACCGTGCTGAACGAAGTCCACGTGCGTGCGCATGCTCCGGAACGCATGGTGAACGTGAACGTGGCTTACAACGATACTTGCCTCACGGAATATTGGGCGGATTCGATTCTCGTTTCGACGCCGACAGGTTCGACGGCTTACAATTTGGCGGCGGGCGGCCCGATTATCCATCCTTCGACGCCGGCGGTGGTGCTTACGCCTGTGGCTCCGAGCAGCCTTTCGGTGCGCCCGCTTGTGCTTTCGCTGACGGACAAAAAGTTGCGTTTATCTTCGGCGGTAAATTGTTCGCTCGACCTCGTTTTTGATGGTCGTATAACGCTTGAAATGAAACCGGAAGAATACGTGATGTTGTCTGAAAGTAAGCTGGTGACGACGTTTATTCGTCTGCGTCACACGGGCTTTGTGGGCGCTCTTCGCGAGAAGCTTGGATGGACGGGAAAACCGAGATCTGCTTGATTTCGCCCTGCTTTAAATCGCCTAATTCGTAATTGCAGAACTTGATGCGGACGAGTCGTAATACTTCGTAGCCGAGGTGCGCAAGCATGCGGCGGATTTCACGGTTCTTGCCTTCGTCCAATGTGATTTCTAGCCAGCAGTTTTTTTCGCCTGCGCTGTGGAAGGTTGCGCGCACGGCGTGCATGAATTCTTCTTTTTCGCCAAAGACGCGGGGCGGTACGTTGAAGCCTTCTTCCATTTTGCGGAGATCTTCGGCGGTGGGGTGACCCGCTACTTGTACGCGGTAAATTTTAGTGTGGGTTGGCTCCTTAACTGGATCCTTCGTGGAGTTTATCCCGGACTCCGTTCCGGGACTCAGGATGACGTCTGCCCACTTAGTATCATTCGTAAACAGCAAAAGGCCTTCGCTCGCGGCATCGAGGCGGCCGACGGGCGATATGTGCGGTACTGGCTTGCCAGGGTACATTTTGCTGAACCGTTCGCGGAAAAGGTCAAGGACGGTGGCACGCCCTTTTTCGTCGCTTGCCGTCGTGACGTATCCACGCGGCTTGTTCATCATAAAGTAAACGAACGCGTTTGCGGTAACGGCCTTGCCGTCCACAAGAATCTTGTCGTTTTCGTAAGCGGGAGCGTCCGGATCGCGCACGATTTTACCACGCAAAGAAACCCGGCCCTCGCGGACCAGGTTTTCTGCTTGGCTTCTGCTGCAAAAACCGCGCTTAGAAATCACACGGGCAACGCCAT
>Ga0265300_10002918_pt1 | contig 14289 bp, 19 predicted proteins | sample AusTroGonzalo_MG_FD_193482 | JGI IMG/M metagenome (GOLD analysis project Ga0265300, IMG submission 193482) | Bovine rumen microbial communities from tropical cattle in Woodstock, Queensland, Australia - Gonzalo_03 | ecosystem: Host-associated > Mammals > Digestive system > Stomach > Rumen ... | reverse complement strand
ACCAGATTGTACATTAGCTCTATTTGGCACAAAAAGGCCTGTTTTACGGCTTTTAGGCCTCAGATGGACTCTAGATCATCCGGAGAGCTAGGCGAGATTTCTGTGGAAAACCCGATTGTAAAAATCGATTGTGGATAACTTATCCACAAACGCGAAAAATGGCCGGACAGGAGGATCCTCAGGCAGCTCTGAGCCGGATCAGGGATCCTGGACTTTTTGACCAGATTAGACATTTAACTCTGTTCTTAAATTTGGTATATTGTGTGTGGGTTCCTACTATATAAATAAGAAGGGATGGTTTTCATGAGTAACAAGGCAATTCTTACAGTAGGCAAGGTTTACAAGCTGGCTAGTACTTTTGCCTCTAACTACAGAGTTCTCCGGGTTTGTACGGATGGAGAGGTATCAGCTATTCTCCAGCAGATCCTGACAGGCTGGACGTTCAAGGCTCATGGTACTAACTTGTATGAGGATGATTCCATAGACTGGGACTATTCCTCTGATGGTTACTTTGCTGAGGGTTTTTCTATTCCTAGGCCTCTGGCTCGGCCTTAATGGGAGGATGTGAAAAATATGGCTAAGGTTAAGTATGTTCCGGTGCATGGTTACGGCACAATTAGAGTTATCAGTTATTCTCAGTATCTTAAGGGAGACTGGCAGTATGAGGGAACTGATAACTGGTCTGGGTATGATGTAGCTTTTTCCTATGATCGTATGGAGTATGTTGCTGTTAAGATCCCTGAGGGACATGATGAGGAGGACATTGATTATGTACGTTATTAAGAACTATGCTACTGGGGAGATCTGGGAGATAGATGATTATGCTATGAGGGTTAATGGAGGCCATTATTATAGGAGAGCTTTAGAGGAGTTAAAATGGGCTGTTCATCATCATCCTGAGACTTTGCTCCCTGAGCTGGATGTATGTGCTGAGATCCTTTACAGGGATAAGTATGATAGGGATCGTCACATTGGATCGATTTATTATCATTTGACTGATACTCATAAGATGACATCATGGCACTGCTGGCGTGATAATGAGCCGTATCATCATTCCTGTTTCAAGTTTGTGAATAACTAATTGCTAGCCTCTGGGAGCTTTCGTATAATGCTCTCAGAGGCCTATTTTAAGGAGGTAGGTATCATGATGAACAAATATACTCTATATGCCCGGAGAGGCTATCTGTTATGCTCTAATGTTCATTTTCTGGTTATAGGAGACTGGATCCCTTATCATCCTGACATTGTGATTCTAGAGCATGGTATGTTAACTGACGGAGAGCTGGCACAGCTCAGAACTCAGTTATATGTAAATGTGTACCAGCATACAGGGTTACATACTGTCTCTATAACTGTTCCCTATGACAGTAAGTATCTCAGCAGACAGCCGGACTATACTAAGTTATTACAGTATATCGGTCATCTAACTAGACAGACTAAAGATCTTTATACAGGGAGGCTTAATGTAAAATGATAGAGGTTAATACATGGTACAGAGTCATTATTGATGGACAGGAGAGAATAGTCCGGATAGATAGCTATACTATCAAGTATGCTATAGTAGACTATTATGATGGGAGAGTATGGTATATCTCCCGGAACTTAAAGCTGTGTAAGAACTGGATTATTTCTAGGAGGGATAAATAATGGATTATAAAGAGTACAGCAGACAGAGGGATATAGCTGTTAAGCGAGTAAAACGTATGTCTGAGGCTGGCTATAAGCTGGATGTTAAGATCCCTACTGTCAAAGAGCTGAGATCCATGAGTCCGGAGAGAGCTGAGGCTATGAGATCAGCTCTAGAGATCTATCTGGATAGAGGAGCCAGCTTACAGAGAAAACGAGAGTCTGAGAGAATCCATTATTCACAGGAGGAACAGGCTGAGAGACGGAGAGAATACCAAAGGGATTATAGGAGACGGAGAGTAGCTCAAGAGTATGCTGGAGGCCGGAACAGTAAGTATGAGAGTTATCTAAAGGGTATTAAGACTCTTGGAGTAGATCTTAAGCCGTCTCAGTTACCGGGGTTCTTCCAGTATATGGATTACAGATTTTCTCAGGGTAACGCTAGTAAGAAATATGTGTTTGATATCTTTGTTGATGACTATAAGGATCTGCTCTCTAAGGGTTATAAGCCGGATCAGATAGTCGGAGATTATGAAAAGTTTATTTCTAATCAACTGGCTGTAGCTGAGAGAGCTGGTAGTATGCAAGGCTATTCTTTGGCTCAGGTAGAGGGAGCTATAGATAGCTGGGATGCCTTTAAGTCTAACAGATAAGGGATGGTAGGGATGGTAGTTAATTGGAGAGATCAGGACTGGGGAGCTATACTTAATAAGTATGGATTAGTTTCCAGAGGAAAGAAACACAGAGACAAGGAAGGGAGGGACACACTAAACATATACTCAGCATTTGATATAGAGACTAGTACTGTATGGCTTAATGAGGATAAGTCTCTGTATGATGTACATAGCTTTATGTATAGCTGGGCATTCCAGCTAGAGTCTTATACAGTACTGGGCCGGGAATGGGAGGACTTTTTCTCTTTCCTTAAGATCCTGTTACTGGCCTGTTCTGATGTGAAAGAAAAGCATAATCTGGCTAATGATCCTAAGTTGGTTATCTGGGTACACAATCTAGCCTATGAGTTTTCTTTTCTTTCCGGCCTTTATCAGTTTAAGGATGAGGAGTGTTTTTTCCGGGATGTGAGAAAACCTATTTACTGTAGAATGTTCGGAGTATTTGAGTTCAGATGTAGCTATATCCAGACTAATCTTAGTCTGGCTGTACTCTGTAAACAGATGGGAGTAGCTGATAAGCTCTCCGGACAGGTTTTCAACTATGATAAGATCCGTTATCCTTGGACTCCTCTAACTGAGTATGAGACTGAGTATATAATTCGGGACGTTGAGTCTCTGGTAGAGGCTATGAGAAAGAGAGTCTCAGGGAACGGAGATAACTTAGTAACAGTCCCTTTGACATCTACAGGCTATGTCCGGAGAGACTGTAAGGCCAGCCTTAAAGGGAGATACTATCAGATAGGAGAACTTAAACCGGATGAGAGACAGTACAGGCTACTCCGGAAAGCCTTTAGAGGAGGGAATACTCATGCAAACAGCCTGTATGCCGGAAAGATAGTCAAAGATGTTTACAGTTATGATATAGTCTCCTGTTATCCTACTCAGCAACTAACTCAAAAGTTTCCTATGTCTCCTTTTCGCTGGCTGGATATGAGACTAACTCTGGACAGGGTGTTTAAGTTTATCGGATTAGGATATGCAGTAGTAGGCCTGTATCAGTTCAAAGGCCTCCGGCTGAAAAAGAAAAAGACTCCTATTCCTTATATCAGTCTGGGAAGATGTGAGGCTCTAGACTGGAAACTGGATAACGGACGAATCTTAGAATGTAGCTATTGTGAGATAGCATTAACTGAGATAGATCTTGAGATAGTTCTACAGCAGTACACTTTTGATGAGCTGGGAATTATTGAGTGTATGGTAGCTCAGAAAGACTATCTCCCTGAGGAGTACAGGAAAGTAATACAGACATACTTTGAGAATAAAACTAAGCTCAAGGGAGATGATACAGATCAGGGAAAGTATCTGTATGTTAAGAGTAAGAACAGTCTTAACTCAGTCTATGGTATGTCTGCTACAGATCCTATCAGACAGGAGATCCTGTATGCCGGAGGAGCTTATACCAGATCCGGCTATGATACGATGACTAAGGAAGAGATAGCTAATGCTCTTAAGAGGACTCCTTTTCCGTATAGCTGGGGAGTATATACCACAGCTCTAGCGAGAGCCAGCTTACAGAAAGCTATAGATCTATGTGGAGATAGAATCCTGTACTGTGATACTGATAGTGTTAAGGTTAAAGGCCAGATAGATATCAGCCAGCTTAATAATAAGCTCCGGAGGAGAGCTGAGGCAGTCGGAGCTTATGCGGATGATATGAATGGTAAGAGGCATTATATCGGCCTGTTTGAGTTAGATGGATACTATGACAGGTTTATTACTCAGGGAGCTAAGAGATATGCCTATGAGCAAGATGGTCACATGGGAGTTACTGTTTCCGGAGTCACGAAAAAACGGAATGAGGAGACAGGCGAATATTATGCTGTAGAGGAGCTGGGAAAGCTGGAAAACTTCCATCCGGGTATGCTCTGGGTTAAGGCCGGAGGGACTATGGCTGTCTACAATGATGAGGATGATTTTAGTTACACGGATCCGGCTGCCGGCTCTTCTGTCCATGTAACAAAAAATGTGGCTATTATTCCTACTACTTATAAGATGACTTATGCCAGAGACTATGAGCTGTTACTAGGAGAGATTAAGCTGTACGGAGAGTACAAGTCTGAGAGGGAGTGATAAGGAATGGCTAAGATCTATAATCAGGCTGGCTGGGTTAATTGGAGATATATCATAGAGGAAGGGTATGCCTTTACTATGGTAGTAGGGCCTCGGGGAGTAGGTAAGACATACGGCTTAATGCTGGATTGCTTAGAGCATGAGAGGCCTTTTATCTACATGAGGAGACTTAAAAGCCAGCTTGAACAATGTGCTACTCCGGAGGGGAATCCGTTTAAGAGAATCAATACTGATACAGGCCGGAATATCCGGACTAAGCAAACTAAGGGAGGGATACTGTTCTTAGATCAAGATAAAGTAGTAGCTCTGGGAGTAGCTCTGTCTACTGTGGCTAATGTAAGAGGCTTTGACTTTTCTAACTATGACTGTATCCTGTTTGACGAGGCTGTAGCTAGTGAGGGAGAACGGCCTATAGCTCATGAGTTCTCTGCTTTTCTTAACTTCTATGAAACTGTAAACCGGAACAGGGAGCTACTAGGAGAAAAACCTGTACAGGCCTTTTTACTGGGTAATGCTAACAGACTGACTAATCCCTACTTTTCCGGCTGGCATTTTATGAAAACAGCTCTCTCTATGATTAGAGGCCGTCAGATGGTATGGAGATCCGGAGATCACAGTAGAATGATGATACTGTTACTGGACTCTCAGATATCAGCTAAGAAAAGAGATACAGTCCTCTATAAAAATGCTGACAGAGGTTTTCTTAACATGGCTCTGGATAATGCTTTCAGAACAGACGGAACTAATATAAAATCTATGCCTCTGAGGGAATTTAATCATATAGTCAGTATAGGAGATATAGGGATCTATAAACATAAGTCGGATAGGCTATATTATGTTTCTAGCGTAACTAACAACTCTAACTATTATGATGGTTACGGAATGGGATTAAAGATGTTCAGACAGGACTTTTATAACTTCCGGATCTTTTATCTAGTTAATAAGATCTTTATGTTTGAGTCCTATGAATGTGAACTAATTTTTAGAGAAATGTTTGACATGGTTTGAACAATTTATATAATTGTGTGTGGAGGGAGTCCCTTCACTCCCTACCAGATAAATTAAAGATGAGAGGATGGTTTTAATGGAACTTACAGGCATTCAGAAATTCAAGGCTATGAATGATAAACACTCTAATCTCCGGGACTGTGAGGGAATGGTAATTGCTCCTGTGGCTTTCCATACTCACTCCTATGAGGACTCTGACCAGAAACAGCATACAGTTCTGGTCATCCTCAACGGCAAGGATAACAAGATGTATAAGACTGAGGTACAGGCCTTTATTGATAAGTTCCTCAAGTATGATGAGTCCTTCGGAGATCTGCCGGATGAGGAAAAGCCTGATATCAAGGTTATCCTGAACACCAGCAAAAAGGGTAACAAATATGTGAACTTTGAGCTGGTAGAGGACTGATTGACAGTCCGGGTTAAAACTTTATAATTCCTGATAGGGATGGTTCCATCTTTCCCCAACGCAAGCCTCGGAAGGGCGGGGACGATCTGGCGAGATCTTGAGGAGATGGAACCATCTTTTATTATGTTTAGGAGGCTGGTACTATGGACACTTTTATCACTATCATTAAGGACTTTGGTTTTCCGGTAGCCTGTGTAATTGCTCTGTTCCTTATGCTACAGAATGAGCAAAAAGCACATAAAGAGGAGACTGATAAGCTAACTGAGACTATCACAGATCTTAAGATCACTTTTTCTCAGTCCCTCCATGAACAGGAGAGTAAAATGTCAGAGGCTATCAATAACAATACTCTTGTCATACAGAAATTACTGGACAAGCTGGAGGATCAGTAAATGAAAACCGGAAAAGAGTACTCAGATCAGGCTAAGAAAAGTAAGTATGATAAGCTCAAATACAGCCAGTATGACTGTCAGGCTTTTTGTGAGTTAGTTCTTAAGGATCTGGGAGTCCGGCAGAGTAACGGAGCTGTTTATAACTGGAAGGGATCTAATGATATCTATAGGAATGGTTGTAGCTGGGTAGGTACTGTTGATGAATGTATCCGTAAATTTGGCTCAGTCCCTCTGGGTGCATGGGCCTTTATGTGGGATATGACAGGGAATGAGAGACAGAGAGGATATTATGATGGTTTAGGTAATGCCTCTCATATCGGTATCTATATCGGATCTGATACAGTTAGAGACAGTACTCTTATTAAGACAGCCTCAGGAGCTGTTACCAGAGACGGAGTAGGGACTAGGCCTCTGAAACAGTTCCAGAAGATAGGCCTCCCTAAAATGCTTGACTTTGACTGTACTAATTCTACAATTAAAATTGAATTAGATAGAGAGGAGGTTAATGAGGTTTACTCTGCGTTATCTAATGCACAAAAAATAGTAGAGGGATGGTTAAAGAAATGACTATTACTGAGATCAAAGAACTCAAAGACATGGGTTTTACTCCGGATCAGATCATCAGCCTTAACGGATCCTCTCAGGCAGCTCCGGCAGAGGATCAGCCAGCTCCGGCAGAGGCTCCGGCAGAGGCTCCGGCAGAGGCTCCGGCAGAGGCTCCGGCAGAGGATCAGCCAGCTCCTGAGAGTCAGGATAATAAAAGGCTGGAACAGCTAGAACAGACTGTAAAGGATCAGAATGATAAGATTACTAGTCTTATCAAGCTGGTACAGGCCAGTAACAGACAGAATATGTCTCTGGACTCTAAGCCTGATGGAGATCTGATGAGAAAAACAGATGAGGTTATGGCTGAGTTAATCAGGCCTACCAATAAACATTAACAGGAGGTTTTTCTATGAGTGTTAACACGCTGAACTTTGAACAGGTTAGTACTGTTCTGACTTCCATCGTCCAGCAAGCCACAGGACAGGCTGTCCTGACTCCTACTGATACAGGGAGCTTTGTATCTGTGGCTCAGATTGCTCTGAGGGCGGACAGGGACTCTGTTATGAACGCTATCAGTAACGTTCTGGGGAGAACTATCTTCTCTATCCGGCCTTACTCTGCTAAGATGACCGGACTGATGATGGATACTTTCCGCTGGGGAGCTATGATGAGAAAGCTCTCTATTGCGGACTCTGACTGGGAGGATGATCCGGCCTATGACTGGCCAGCTCTCTGGGATAGTAATCAGACTCCTCCCTCCGGAGACGGACAGGCTATTGATCCTTGGACGATCAAAAAGCCTAACGTTCTCCAGACTAATTTCTATGGCTCCTCTGTCTACTTTGATGAGATGACCATCTTTGAAGATCAAATTGAGACAGCTTTTAAGGGGCCGGATGAGCTGGGATCCTTCCTCTCCCTGATTATGACTAATCTCTCTAACAGACTGGAACTGTCTAATGAGGGACTCCGGAGAGGCCTTGTAGCTAACGCTATCGGAGCTATTCTGGATGAGGGCCAGACGGATCGTGTAGTCCATCTGCTGACTGAGTATAACACTCTGACCGGACTCTCCCTGACTTCTCAGACTGTGTACCAGCCGTCTAACTTCGGGCCTTTTATGAAATGGGTGTATAGCCGGGTTGAGAATATCTCCGGCCTGATGACTGAAATGAGTACAGCTTTCCAGACTGTCATTACTAACAAGCCTGTACTCCGGCACACTCCGACTCAGGATCAGAGAGTCTATCTGTTTGCTCCGTCTCGCCAGCAGTTTGACGCTCGTGTTCTGGCTGATACCTATCATGATAGCTATCTGACTTCTGCGGATGTGGAGACAGTCAACTACTGGCAGTCCCTTAAGACTCCTGACAGTATCGACATTAAGCCGTCTTATGTGGATAACTCCGGAGTCCTGGTCACTCCCTCCTCTGCTGTCAGTCAGGATGGTATTCTGGGTATTATCTTTGACCGGGATATGATGGGCATGAGTCTGCTGGATCAGAAAGTCCTGAGTACTCCTCTGAACACTAAGGGACTGTATCGTAATCTCCATGTCCATTGTAAGCAGAGGGTTGTCTTTGATAATACTGAAAAGGGTGTAGTTCTCCTGCTGGACTAATGCCGACTCTGGGAAGGTTTTCCCTGAGCCGGGAACCATCCCTTATCCGGGGAGTAGATAGGGTTCCCTGTCTACTCCCTTTTCTTATAGGAGAGACTTTATGAATGTTTATCTGTTTGCCTACCAGAAAAAGAAAAACAGTACAGCTACTCCGGCTCTAAATACTGGGACTCAGTTTACAGTTAGACTCAAAGAGGAAACTAGTATGCTAGAGCCAGCTCTTATCTTTAATCCTAACTCTGCTGGTATGCCGGATCCCTTTACTCCGTCTTACTTTACATACGCATATATTCAGAACTTTGAGAGATACTACTTTATTACTGACTGGCAGTATCTCAACGCTACTTGGATCTGTTATCTGGCTGAGGATGTGCTGGCCTCCTTTAAGAGTACTATAGGTACAGAGTCCTTTTATGTGGAGAGATCCTCTTACAGCTATAACGGACATTTGGTAGATACGTTATATCCGGCTAAAACGGATGTGACTATCACTAATGCTACTATAGCCACAGACTGGAACGGAGTAGCTCCGTCCGGAGGTAGCTATATTCTGGGAGTTATCAATTATCAGAATAGTAACCATATCGGAGCTGTAACTTATTATGCTCTGACTACATCTAATCTCAATGCTATGATGAACTTTCTGTTCAGTAGTGATATCTTTAACGCTAGCTCTATCACAGAAATTGGAGAGGATCTGTATAAGTCCTTATTTAATCCCTTCCAGTATGTAGTATCCTGTATGTGGCTGCCCGGCAGTCCGTCCTTTTTCGGTAGTAATACAGCTACTATTAAAGTAGGATACTGGGATACTAATATCACAGCATATCTGGTTAATGCTGTAGCTGAGGTTAAATTTGTTACAGGTACTATCCCGGATCATCCTCAAATTAGTAGAGGAGCTTATCTCAACTTTGCTCCATATACCAGAATTACTATGTTCCTCCCTCCCTTTGGAGAGATCCCTATAGATCCGACTTTTACCAGAGTAGGAAAGTATCTGTACGCTAAAGTTATAGTAGATCCTGTTACTGGTCAGTCTACTTTGAGAGTAGCCTTTAGTAGCCAGTCCACAGGCAATTATACAGGGAAAGCCTGTGTAGAAAAAACGGCTATGTTCGGAGTACCTATCCAGCTAGCTCAGATCTTGTCAGACTACTCAGGAGCTATCAATACTCTAGCCTCTGGCCTGACAGGAGGTATAGCTGGGATAGTTACCGGAGCTATAGGAGCTACTGTCCAGTCTGCTATAGCTAGTCAGGCTCCTAAGGTTACTACTAACGGAGCTAACGGATCCTTTATCAACTTTGCTCTGGAGCCCGTTCTTGTTGTAGAGCATTATAAGATAGCTGATGAGGACTTAGCAGATCTGGGGAGGCCTCTCATGGCTAAGACTCGGATAGATACCATTCCCGGCTATATCAAGTGTGCAGAGGCTCATTTTTCCGGATCCTGTCTGGATAGTGAAAGAGATCAGATTAACAGCTTTCTCCTCTCAGGGTTCTTTTATGAGTGAGGAGGGCAAACATGGCTGTAGATCCTCCTGTACTGTATAACAACTGCTGGGTGTATCTCAGGGATATGATAGGTACTGGCTTAGGTTCCTCTCATCTGAATCCCTCAGACTTCCAGATCCATAATGCCTATAGGATCAGGGCCGGACTACAGTCCATAGGCTATGGGCCTAAGGCTATAGCCGGAGTTATAGGTAATGCTCAGGTAGAGTCAGGTATCACTACAGGAGCTATAGGGGCTCCGGGCCTCCTCCCTAACGGAGCTGAGACTCTATCAGATGTTCCTACTAGCTATATGTACCAGTATTATCTGGCTCCCTCCGGAGGCATGGGCCGGACTGTAGGGTTCTTACAATGGGATAGAACGTCCGGAGGTAGGAATGACTTAATTAACTTCTCTAATAACTATAATCTGGTATGGTATGACTTAGATACTCAGATCTTTAGACTACAGAGAGAGTATGATACTGATGATACCTATCACTTCTGGAGGCTTAACTATGGTAATGCTCTGACATGGGCCGTCTATAAAGACATAGAGAACAGCCAGTTCTCACACTATGACGCTGGAGAGTGTGCCGCAGTCTGGGACTCATGCTGGGAGCTGTCATCCGGTCAGGGCCGGGAATTTAGGAGAGATAACGCTAACTTCTGGTACCAGTATTTTATAGATCATCCTAATCCTCCTCCGACTCCCGGAACTGGCTTAGATCCTTGGATGTACTTCTTATTTAATAACAGAAAGAAGGTTAGAAAGAATGTCAAACGCTGGATTTGAGATCCCTGTAGGTTATGGAGATATCAATCTCTATAACGCTAGTATCTCTCCCTCTACAGTCCATGTTAAAAACGTAAGTCTCCAAAGATACTTTAGAAAGTATCTCTTTGAAAAGGCTATCTCCGTTTTTAAATGGACTCTGCCGGAGGACTGGGATGAGGACTACTTTAAGTATGTTCTCTATGGTTGTGGATATATCGCAGTTCTTAACACGCAGACTTTTGGGACTATCTGTCAGGGAGGAGCTTTAGGAGGTTATAACCTGTACTATAAGCCGTCTTATATCATGATAACTAATCCTTTGCTGAAAGAAGCTATTAAGGCTGATATCGGGAAGGATTGTGCTGTTATTAAGCTACAGCCTGACTACTCCGGGATTATGGATATAGTCGGTTATTATGCGGATATGCTGGCTCTCTCCTCTGAGGCTGTAGGTATGAATATGGTTAACGTTAAAAACGCAACTATATTCGGAGCTAAGAGTAAAGCTCAGGCTGAGTCCTTTAAGAAGATGTATGATGATATGTCCGGAGGTAGTCCGGCTATCGTGATAGATAAGGCTCTGCTGGATGATAACGGACAGCCTGTATGGTTCCCTTTTACTCAGAATATGAAAGAGCAATATATCAGCTCTGAGATTCTGGTAGACATGAGGAAGATTGAAAACCAATTTGCTACTGAGATAGGGATTCCTAACAGTAACACAGAAAAGAGAGAGAGGCTCATTACTGAGGAGGTAGAGGCTAATAATGTAGAAACATCTACTAGATGTGAACTATGGCTAGAATCGCTGAAAAAGGGCCTCAAACAAGCTAATGATATGTTCGGCCTGACTCTGGCTGTAGACTGGAGAGTTAAGCCGGATACAAGCTCTAATCAGGTAGGAGGTAATGATAATGAGTAATTCTGCCAGACTGTCTGTTCTCGGTATGTATATGTTTGATAACTCCCTGTTTGATGGACTGGCTGTTCCGGAAGAATGGGACGATGACACTAAGGCTCTGCTGGTAGATAATCTTGTTATGGATTGTGCAGAGCTTGAGGTAGTCTATACAGACTGGGAGTTCCTTAAGCTGGCTATTACTGCATGGTCACAAAAAGAGCTGATAACATGGGAACGGATCTATAACGCTAGTGTTCTGGAATATAATCCTATAGAGAACTATAACAGGACTGAGGATACTACAGTCCAGAACAGCGGAGCTGTTAAGCATACAGGATCAGACTCAGTACAGGGATCAGGATCAGACTCAGACGCTTTTACCGGATCTGATACGGATGCAGAGTCCGGCTATGATTCGGATGTAGGATCCGGAAAAGATACCACAGAGAACAGCGTGACCAGCTTTGATAGTACATCCTATCAGAAACATGATAAAACGGAACTGACAGCCGGGATAACGCATACTTTCAATAAGAACACTACTGTTACTCATACTAAGAACACTACAGTTACTCATACTAAGGGAGGAAAAGATACGACTACTTATGGTCATATCATTACCGATACTACAGGCAGCCGGACTACTGGTAATATCTCCGGGAATATCGGAGTCACTACAAGCCAGCAGATGTTAGAGCAAGAGCTTGCTATAGCTCCTAAGCTCAATGTTATTAACTACATTATTGAGTCCTTTAAGAATAGATTCTGTCTCCTTGTGTATTAAGGGACATTTTCTATAATGAAATCTGGAAGGAGTGAACGCTAATGTTTGAGAGGTTCCCTTATACTAATTTTCATGAGCTGAATCTGGACTGGATTATCCAGAAAATTAAAGAGATTGAACAGAACGCAGTAATGTCTGTAAATGGACAGACTGGTACTGTCATTCTCTATCAGGATCCTGATATCCAGTTCCCGGATGTGAACTCTAACACATGGAGGATGGTACGGACTGCCGGAGGAAATACTGTAGGGATCATGTTCCAGAATGGACTGGCTTATATCATGTCCGGGAATCAGGCCAGCCGGATCTTTACACAAGATAATCCTCCTCCGTATCCTGTTACCAGCGTTAATGGTAAGACAGGAGCTGTAACTACTTATGACTCTGCTTATAACAGACTGCCGGGAGTTACTGAGCAGAATACTAACTTTTACCGGACTGTAGATAAAGACGGAACTCCTGTAGATGTAGGTGTACAGGTAGATAAAAATAAAATTGAGAGAATGTCCGGCTCCGGCAGATATCAGGTATATGATACAGGGAATCCTCCTCCCTATCCTGTCACTAGCGTTAATGGACAGACAGGAGCTATAGTCCTGGCTATTCCTTTTGATAGTCCTCTGACTGACTCCGTATGGATGTCTACAGAGGCTAGTGAGGATCATACTGCCGGGATAGGCCGGGAGACTGTAGATGGTACTGTCCAGATCTATACTGTAACAGATGGAACTCATGCAGAAGCCTTTGTACACTTTGTCAGTTCTGACGATCAGTACAGCTATACTAAAAAGCTCCTGACTACTGATGATATTCCCTCTAGCTCTGGTGTAGTCTCTGTCAACGGAGCTAACGGAGTAGTCACTCTGTATGGCTCAGATCTGTACATTAACTCTGGCAGTAATAAAACTATTGATACGGCTATCTCTGATATCCTGTCCGATCTGGCTCCTCCTCTGGTTAACATGAAACCAGCCGTAACTATCCCGGCTGGAGAGTATGTCCAGATAGACGGAGTGTTCTATAAGAATATCTCCGGTGCATCCCTTCCGGCTAATACTACAGTCTCAATGTCCAGCTTACAGGCTGTTGATTCTCTCGGCCTTGTAAATGAGCTGTACAGCATTGAGGAAAGTATTGTAGCTGAGATATCTAATATCTCTGCTGGATCTATCACAGCAGAGAGTGTAGCTACAGCTACTCAGGTAGTTACTAAAAACAATTACCATGCTATCGGAATAGTAGGCTATAACCTGTCCGGAACAGGAGGCTCTAACTGTGGAGTTATGAGAGTCTTTCTCTCTAATATCTCCGGATCTAGTGCTACTATCAATGTCAATGTCCGGAACTTCGGATCATCTGATACAGGAGATATTACCTGTGCTGTCCGGGTTCTCTGGCTTAAGAGCTAATAACACAGAATACCTGTGTTAAATAAAAATAGGAGGTATATTATGGATAACTTTGCTGTGGTATCTGAGATCTTTATCGATGAGGCTGGTAATAGCTCTGTGACATCCCTTGTTTATCCTGATGTAGATGAGGGTAAGTCTGCTTTCTATGATAAGGCCAGATTTGTTCCTCTGTTCAAGGACAAGGGATATAAGGCTGTTACAATCGTAGATAAGACTATGCAGAATATTCTGCCTCCGGTTGTGAGAGAGAACTAATCTCTCCCGGATCCCTGACAGACAGGCTGGATCATCTGGCCTGTCTTTTTTCGCGTTTGTGGATAAGTTATCCACAATCGATTTTTACAACCGGGTTTTCCACAGAAATCTCGCCTAGCTCTCCGGATGATCTAGAGTCCATCTGAGGCCTAAAAGCCGTAAAACAGGCCTTTTTGTGCCAAATAGAGCTAATGTACAATCTGGTATCAAAGCTGTCTGCAAAGCTACAGACAAATCCATGTACAATCTGGTTGAAAATCTGACCAGATGTATAATGGTGGAAATGGTAAGAAATCTGACCAGATCGTCAAATACCTCTC
>Ga0265300_10002916_pt1 | contig 14312 bp, 22 predicted proteins | sample AusTroGonzalo_MG_FD_193482 | JGI IMG/M metagenome (GOLD analysis project Ga0265300, IMG submission 193482) | Bovine rumen microbial communities from tropical cattle in Woodstock, Queensland, Australia - Gonzalo_03 | ecosystem: Host-associated > Mammals > Digestive system > Stomach > Rumen ... | reverse complement strand
CCATACGACCCTCATATACATCTTTCAAATAACAGGTATGCAGGATGTTGGTATTATGATTTAGGTAATCTATGTTGATCTTACCGAACTTATCAAAGAGCATACGTACCTTATTCCATAGGAAGATATGTGCCTTATTGGTGAATAAATCAATTTGTAATGCGAGACGCCCGGACCTACAATACATAATAACCGTCCATTTCGGATTGGTGTCCTTATTAGACTCCGTAACCACCGAATCAGATACCCGCAAATCACCTCTCAAAAGCCAGGTAACAAACGGATTACAATCCAGATAATTACTCACCTCTCGTCCATTTATTATAGCACCAATCAATGCGTCTACAGCCATAGGCCTCCAGTTATTATAGTATACAATATATTTTTCCAAATTAGTTATGCTCCAAGCTAACGGGTTATATGATTTTGTTTTAACTTAGCGGATATACCATCCATAGTATAAAATATCTCAAGCAAATTTTTACCCGCGGTCTTCCCGCGTAGCCCGTACCGCTTTATTCTGCCGAGCGCATGTCTACTCGTGGTTGCGAGTACGTAATTCTCCGGAAATACCGTTATGTTGTTAATAAAACGATCGTTATCCCGTATATAATGTATAACCACAGAACCATACCCACTCGTATCATACAATACAGGTTCCACCGCGTATATCTTACAACCATGGGATAGGAAATATACCGATACCGGGTCCAGGTACCGGAATAACTCATTTACCAACGTGTCTATGTTTCTCATTTGAAATCCTCGTAAAATATCTTTTCAATTTCCCGCCGTCCAGGTCCGTCTTCAATGGCCGGGCATCCATCTCGGCCGGAGAGAGATAGAACGACTGCGGCATAATCCATTGACCGTTCCTATTTATGAGCCGCGCCTTCCGCCAGGTAATCAGCTTAATACCGCCCTGTACATCACCTAAAAACATGAGTACACGTCCAAATTTACAATATACGACCATACGCCATACCTGTTCATTGGACCCGGGAAACGGTAATGTGTTGTTCTCCTCCGATGTGACTACCTGCACACCACCGCGGAAGATCACACAATCGAGCGGACCACCTACACCTTTCTTGCAAAGCTCCCGCCCGGGCAACATCATACCCTCTAACAACTTGGCATGTTTCATAACGTTCTAATCACATCCGTAATCCACGGCTTAAAACTCCTACAACTGTTTTGCCGTGTATACCGCTTTATACCCTTATAACCATCGAGCAGGACCCGGGTATATATAAACAACTGACTATAATACAATTCGGCACGTACCCGCTTCCCAACCAATACCACCGTAGGACCACCGTCCACCTCAGGGTCCGGGTATATCTTTATCTTACCCTCAATACCCTTACATACCCGCTCAATTAACAGACTACATAACGGGTCACTATGTATTATATTACCTATCAAATCACCAAATATACCGCGCTCCCAGCCAACACCCATATCACGCACCCGGCTGTCCATCGAGGCATTTTCTACATATTCAGGTATCCACTCACGATTTGTCATAACGCCCACACCCGGTTCTTATAGCCTTTTATGCCCTTCTCTATTTTCGTGTATACATCATACATAACATCTTCAGTAACATAATAGTCCGCGGTAATTCGCTTATCACCATACCATACAGACCAGCTCCATGGCTCCAGTACAATCACACACCCTTCATGCGTTATACTTATACGATCACGACCAAAGCCTCTCAAACTGATGCAATCCCAAAATACCTGACCACTGGTATTAAAATGCATTGCATTACTAACCAAACCGCGCCCCCATGATCCACAACGTAAACTCGCAAATACATACGCAGGTAGGTCTAATTCTAAAAACCGTTTCTCTATCGCCCTGCTAACTACCCGGGCATCACATAAGTCACATAACCGCATTACACTCATACTACCTAGCCTTATCAATCCAATATAGCCTGCTGCTTATAATATACTTCCATTTATGTAAATCATTATACATTTCACCATGTATGCTTTCTACCCAGCCCGGATTCATTAAACCCCACCGATCTATAGTCATCTTAAATAGCGTACCAGCACAATATAGGTATAACGTATCATAATCAATCTCCGTTCCCCTAAAAACATTAGTAATTATAGGTACTTCTACCTCACTGTTGTTAAAATAACTACTATTAACTTTACTATATACATACGCAGGTATATTATAATTACCTAAGGTACATAATATAACCTTCCTGAATGTATCTATCTCAGTTCTATTTAATATACGAAATAACCTAGGATACGACCGGTCTATTACAGTAGACATATAACAAATCCTCTTATACATAGTATACAATATTTTTACTGTAAATAATACATACTATACAGGGACCAGGTCCGGACCTGGACCTCCTCCGGGCCCGACCCGGACCATGGCCTCCGCCCAGGCCTGGGCCCCGACCCGGGCTTTTCCCCTGCATACCTGAAAACTTTTGAAAATTTTACCCGGAGAAAAAAAGGCATGTGCCGGCCGTTCTGGGCAGTTTCGGGCAAATTCCGGCACAGTATTTTTCCCGAATTTTGCCCATTACATATATAAAGTATAGGGCAGAAGTTCAAGCCCTATAAAAAATAATCAAAAGGGGTTTGATTATGAATAAAAAGGAAATACAAAAGATACGGCAAAGTGAAACATATAAAAATGCGTGTAGGCGTGTTATTATAATTTTGCCTATCGGCTTTTAGCAGTCCTTCGCAAAATCCACTGCAAAACTAAATTGGACTGCTTTTGACAACAATGAACTACCAAATGAGTTATAGTTATAGACACAACAAAAACTGTCTGGGGAAAAGTTATCCACAGGCAAAAATTTCGGCTTCGCCGATTGTCGCTAACGCGACAATCGGCTCAGCAGGTGCGTCTAATACGCAACCGGAAGCCTACCTATACCCGGGCGTTGTACCGGGTATAGGAACTTACCTTGGCCCGGGTATTGAGGGTCAAGTAATAAGCCTACATAGGCCGGGCCCCTGTTGGGAAAAATCCACTGCGATTTTCCCGGGCGCGGCTGTCCAACTACTACCTTAATGCTACGATTACAGTCCTTACCGACTGGGGGGTACCCGGGCGTGTGCTCTGGGTACCCCCTCCCCTACCTAGGTAGGGGGGTGTCTGGGTGGGGGAGGGGGTGTAGGTATACAGGAGGTCGTATGCTACGTATTATATTAAAGAAAGTTAACAATGTATTGAGGGTATTACGGAACCGGGTCCGATACGGAGTCTGGTTTGGTAAAAGAGATTTTGCACATTTCATTGATTATACACATGATGAGACGTGCACGGGCTTAGATGCCTGTGATCATTGTTGTTACGAAGGTATATGCAGTGGTAAAGTACCCGGATCGAAATAGGCCCGGGTGCGAGTGGGGGGAGTCAAAAAGGGCCCCCCGGAAAAACAGGAGGTGTTTATGAGTAAACGCTTTTTCACGCTAACCGTAAAAGAGGCTGGCAAAGAAGAAGTTGTATTGAACGCTAATGATGTCCGTGACTTCGCAGCATACTTCAGAGTAAAAGAAGACACGGTAAACGAAGGCATAGTCAACATGCTCATAAAGGAATTAAAAGATACGATCTGTCGTTGTAAAGACATAACTGGTTTAATTCCAAGCGGTCTGACTCTAACAGAGACAGTAGGTTCAATAACACAAGAGCTCAAGCTTAACGCGAGCAAATAAACTTTGGACCCGGGCTTCGGCTCGGGTCTCTAGTGTAACAGAACTTGTGCATAATGTGCACAGATTCGGTTACATTATCGATGTAACCTAGAGATGGACCTGACAAGTCGTTAAACTGTCAAGGAGGCCAATTATGGCTCAATTAAGTATAGTAGCAAAAATCGAAGCGTACAACGCAATTCCCAATAGAGGGATTATTCACTTCGGGTATGAAGGTGTTGCCCGTAAAGTTGAAGCCGGCTGGTTAAATAAGGCTGCAACTTTCAAAGTGCTCAAAACCGGTCCGTTAACCGAAACGAGACGCGGTACCTTAACATTCCAAGGTGTTGTTCTTGAGAGCAGTATCGTATACATGCTCAATGGTAAACAAATCACCAAAGAGGAATGGTACAAAGCCGCCGGTATCGAGAATGTCAATACCCAACAATCAGTATTGTGCACATTCTCCTTACACAAATGCTTGGGAATATCTCAAGCATAAGGTGGTAGTTACGGGTCCGGGCTCAGTCCCGGGCCCGGGAGGTTCGTATGAGAGACTGGTTAATAAGCTTGATTATAGGCAGTTTGATAGCTGTATGTATCTGGAAATTGCTTGGTTTATTTGGTATAATTATAACCTACAAGATAGTGTAGCTAGGTATGCCCGTAATGCGGGTATACTCAGCTATATTAGATATAGCGTAGAGAAGACCGGGATGTCATTAAACTATCAAGGAGGCGTCATATGAACGCAAAAAATACAGTGGAGAATATCTCCGCATATGAAAAAATCGGAATGAGGAGGCCTTTCAAGTTTACCTATACAAACTTGTTCAAAGGTGGTCTCAGGAAGGTATCAGAGGTAACCGCAGTTAAGGTTGCACCGTTAGTCATGAGCAATAGAGGCGGTTTAAGCTTCCAGGCTTATATCTCTGAAAATAGCATCAAAACCAGCTACATCAACAAAGGCGAAGTAGTTAGCCGCGAAAGCTGGTATGCCGCACTCGGTGAAGAATGCCCAAAAGAAAACGAGGTTAACCCCTTGTTGCATTTCCGCATCGATAAATGCAGCGATATCAAAGCATGCTAGATAAAAAAGAAATACAGTACTTAGCTCCATGGGTTCCACCTGTGGAGCTATGTCTACTACATAGAGGTAGGCATCTGACCCATTGGTATTCCGGAACCGTGCATGTCTTTAAGTTCAATGTAAATATCAAATGGTTCAAAAACGTGAATACAGGTCAAACTATCTCTATGGTAATCGATGGTAATAAGTTATATAAAGTGTTGGGTGTTCCGTGTATCGAATTAAGTAAAATGATGGAAGACGGCATGACCATCGATAAACTAATAAAAACACGGAGGATCAAACATGTCAGACTTAAATGAGTTGATCAAGAGGGCTTATACACGAATACAACGCGAGCGTCTTAAAGAAATCTTGAGCCTCGAAAAAGACCAAATGCTGGCTAACTTACCAGTAAAGGAGAAACATGGCGGAAAAAAATAATGTACTCGATACATTAATTACAGCAGTGACTAAAGTACAAAATGGTAATCCCGTAAGACTTAAAGTCATACTGGATATGATATTTGACTATAATCAACTGCTTTTTCAACGAGCCCAGGCCCTCCAAGGCCCGGACCCGGTCGGCACATGGAACCAACGTGAGAAAATCTATAAAAGCCGACTAAATCAATCTGCACTCGTAATCAAAAGCTTGATCGAACTAGTGCAGGTTAACCAGGTAGCACAAGCTATTATATTGGATACTATTGACGACCTAAAGAAGGATGACTTCTTATACGGAGTCAGTCATAATATAAAGAAAGCAAGTGACTTGGTTCTAAGACATGAAATATTAATACGTAAGGAGAAAAAATGAAACGTACTTATGAAATCAGCGTAACCCTTAAAGTAGGTTCACGCTTCCAAAATAAAATGGTTAAGGAGCTCGAAAGGATCCCTAACTTCACATGCGAGTGTGCCAGAGATAAAAAGAACATTCATATCTATGGTATATTCGAAAAAGGTCATAAAATGGACGCTGCAAGACAGTTTTACCAGGTTTGTGCCTATTATAACTGCAGTTTGCAGCTCCCGCTCGAGTTCAGAAGAGACTACGGGTACAAAAACTATAAGCAAACTAGACGTAACCCGGATACAGAATTCAGACTCGAAGCTGAAAAGACCGAAAACCAGGCCGCAAAGCAGAAATGCGAGGAGAAAATAGCAAAATTCAGGCAAAAACCTGCAAAAAAGACCAAAAAAGTGGGGTTTTTCAGGTATTTGCTCAACTATTGGAGGTAAGTAAATTATGCTGTTTTTTACCCCAAAAGAGGCAAAATTAGCCAAAATATTGCTCAAATTGACCCTAAAAAGGGTCAAATTGAGCCAGGAAATACATAAAATAGAGCAGAAACTCATCGGATTGCATACCGTATCCAGCCCGGACACCTATTCGTTCAAGCAAGGTAAGGTATTCATCAAGGAAAGATGCTCTTATGTGTATGATACGCAACGTATACTTAATGACTTAAAGCAACAGAAGCTCGAAATCAGTAAAGTAATCGACTCTATTAGCTTAAATGGTAATAAGTTACATGCATCAAAGGACTTTAAAGAGTACTTTAAAGGACTTAGGTCTACATTAGTAGCCTTAACTTATCTAAATAAAGGAGAATAAAATGGCAACAAAACGCATATATGAACAATGCGAATTAAATCAACGCGAAGCTATGCTCTTACTTAAAGCACACTTCGCTCAAGACGGGCATCCAATGCCTATTTGTCTTTGTAGTGCACCTGGTGTAGGTAAATCTCAAATGGTACAGGCCGCAGCACGTGAAATCGGAGCTACAATAGAAAATAAAAGGTACTTCGAAGTCCGGGCAAGTCAGTTGGTAGATAGTTCGGACCTGACCGGGTTACCAATGATCGCAAAGAAAACAAAAAACGTTAAAGGCGTTGACGTTGATTACGACCATACAACCCGCTATAGTATCCCGGAACTGTTACCTATACTCCGTGAGGATAGTACAGAAGAAGAAAAGAACGCAAAGTACGTGCTCTTCTTCGATGAAATCAACAGAAGTTCTGATCCTTCGATCATGAACGCTATCTTTCAGATGAGTACAGAGTTCCGTATCAACCAACATAAGCTCATGCCTAATACAATCATGGTCTTGGCTATCAATCCGGAAAATACCGGATACGCAGTCAATGAAATGTGTCCTGCTCTAGTGAACAGAATAAATTTCCAGTTCCTTAGATGTGAAGTTGAACCGTGGTTGGCTTGGGCCGCAGATCATAACGTGTCTAAGGTAGTCATGGACTATATCGCATCACATCCAAAGATGTTATCAACAGATGGTATCATAACTAAGGAAGGCGATGATAAAAGATTCCCTACTCCGCGTGCTTGGGTTAACTTAAGTAACACAATGACCAATATGAAATTGGCGTTCAATACACCTACTACATTAAGTTATTCAGCTAAAATATTAGCAGGTATCGTAGGTTATAACGCAGCATTCGACTTCGCAGACTTCGCAAGAACTAAACTCGAAGATCGTCCGCTCAACGGTGAAGATGTGCTTAAGCATTATCGTACCGATAAGTCAATGCAAGATAAAGTTAAACATGAAGTCGACGGCCGTAGAACTTATGACGTCACTAAGGTAAGTATAACCTATAGAGCTATGTTGGATAAACTCTATACCAGAAAAGGTAAGCTCACATTGAAAGAAGCTAAAAACTTCATTCAGTTCTTACTCGATATCACAGCTGAACAAGTAGGTGCTATCAGTAACGAGTTGATGGGTGATAAGGAGTTAGAGTTCACTCAATGGTTCGTTACAGATATCTTAGGTAAAGATAAAGAAGCTTACCAGATGTGGGAACAGCTCAAGGCTAACCTCGGTTCTAAATGTATAGGTGTATCAGACCTACTCAGTGAGGATGAATAACTATGTCAGAAGAAGTCAAGCAAGTAAAAAAGGTTGACCCTGCAATCGAAGAGTCAGATACCGCGCTCAACAAAGCTATATTTGCATTCATGAGCGATAGACTCTCGTTCTGGGCTTTACTCGCCTTGGCTATGCAACGTACCCCTAAGAAAGGTACTAATTGCATCACAACTGAGATAGCCGGGTCTATTATTAAATTAGTATATGACCCGGACCTCGTGTGTAAAATGGACAAGGTGACTCTCCAAGGTTATATACTGCACGAGTGTATACACTTGGTGTATAGACACGCTTGGAGATTTTCCGAATCGAAAACAGTAATTGATCTCGGTACACCAAAATCAAAAGCGGCTACAGTCCCGTTAGAGAAAGCTAAAATGCCGTTCAAATCATCAGATGTCGCATCTGATATAGCGGTATATTGGGTTCTCAATAATATAGGAAGTAAGTACGCTAAGAACTGTATATCCGAAGATGATATTCCAAATCTCGATCTGGATAGGTATTCTTATTCAAGAAGGTCTGAATTATCATCAGAAGATATAGAAGCTACCTTGCTCAGTAAATTCGCAACAGTAGTCATGCCACCACAAAATTCAGCTGCAGTTGCAGTAGCAGCACCTAGCGGCGGTAACGGCGAAGGAGACGGCGAAGGCGAGCAAGACCAGCCCGGTAACTTGAATGGTAAAACAGTTAACAAACATAAGACCCCTACATATTCAAATGAGTTTGAAAAACGTATGGGTCAACGTGGTGTTGAACGCGCTATCCTTCAAGCGAAAGAGCAAGATAAAGGACAATCACATCTGCCCGGACAAATCGAGGAAGAGTTGGAACGTATGCAGGAACCAGCAAAGATCGACTGGCGTGCAGTATTAGCTAACTACGTAGCAGCAGCTATTCCGACTGTTTCCAATAAGACTTGGTCCAGGTTGAATCGTCGGTTCCCATATCTACTAAAAGGAAAGAAGAAGGTCCCTACACCATTAATCGGTGTGGCTATGGATACATCCGGGTCCGTATCGGATGAGGAAATCAAGGCATTCTTGAATGAAATTGACTATATCCGTAGACTACATAAGGCTGAAATGTGTATCATACAATGTGATAGTCAAATCGCAAATGAGATACGCTTAAAGCCGAAAGATAAGTTACCAAATAAGGCGTATGGACGCGGTGGTACTGAGTATATCCCGGCACTCGAGTTTTTCGATAAGGAAAAGAAACGGCCGGATGTCGTTGTGTTTTTCACAGATTTGGAGGTCTGTGATAGCGATATACCAAGCGACCCACGTGCCTATAAGATAATCTGGGTAGGCACAAATAAGGATAGATGTGAATATTTCCAAGAAAAAGGGAAGTATGGAAAATTCATACCGCTAGACTTAGACGAAAAATAAATATCAGGCCCGGGCTCGTATGGGTCCGGGCCATTCGGAGGTACTATGTTTAAAATAAAGAAAGCTGAATTGACAATGAACGAGGCAGATGCATTAGATAAAATCTTAATGAAGAAGCCCGGACAAGTAATGTCAATCACATATAAAGTAACTGACCCGAGAATTAAATTGAAAGACTTCTATAAGGTCAGTAGATACTTGGCTCAATACGCAGCAGTCAATAACAGAAAAGACGTGAAGGAATATCATGAATCACATATTATCTGTAATGACGCTGTTCAGTTCGACGAACCAACTGATGTTCCGCATGTATTCAATCATAAAAAGACAGGTCTTAAGTTACGCGTTCCGTTAATGAGGAACGATCCGGACGAAAGCCATTACTACATCGCAGATAAGGAAGTAACACAAGAGGAATACTACAAGCAAATGGAACAGAAAGGATACGTTCGTAGAAAGAAGAATAAAACTTATGCTAAAACTGAGGTAAGAACGTTCTTCTTGAAGAATATCTTGGATATTGAATAGAGGGTTTATGAAAGAAAAACTTAAAATCACATGGATCTTGGTCAAAAATGTACTGCATTTAACATGGCTCCGATTCACTAACTGGATCGGACACTTCATATTAACTAGACCATACCTGGTCACCTATATGGAAATAGACCAGAAAGGCAATGCGCAAATCGACTCAAAGATCTTCTACCTGGGCTTAATCCGGGTAGATTACGTGCTCAAAGCCATCGCCAATGAAAATGATACACGCCTAATCAGCATTACCGAGCTGCCACGCTCATCTGTTAGGAACTATAACTCTAAATTAGCTAAATATATAGAGTTGGAGGCCTTAAAACAAATAGATTCACTGCGTGAAAAGCCCGAAGAACGTACCGATAAGGACGAGGACCCGGACGAGGTCGAAGCCCGGGAATTGGCTGAATTAGAGAATATGTTGTTTAAATAGTATGTTCAACCCAAGAATCTGTGCTAAAAACCTAGGTATCCCGGTCCGGGTACAGGATACACCGGAAGGAACTGGCGGTTATACTAATATGACTAACAGATGTATAGTCATAAATAAGGACCAAAAGGACGATACCCGGGTCTGGGTTCATGAAATAGCCCATGCATTGCTCGATTACCGAAGCCATGAAGATGCCTTGCGGGTCACAATCAATAAGCACATATACGCCAGATCGGAAATATGTGCAGATACAACCGCATTCATGGTCTGTACAGTGCTCAAATGCGCTAAGGTAGACGAGTATCTGAAATATATGAGACATTATATTTCACAGCTCACAATAGAGCAACAAAATAAAAAGTATTTAAAAGAGCTCATACCAATATGTAAGGATGCAGCTCGTAGAATATTAATAACGGGAGGTTATTATAATGAGTGATAAGAAAGAACGCGAGTTCAATATAGCCACGGCAACTGAACAGATGCTCGATGGCATGTCCCATATGCTCACTAAAGACGATTGGGACTCTCTCTTGCTTGCAAGACAGCAGGTAGATGATCCTTGGAGTAAGAACGCCGGACTCTCCGGTGAGTTCTTGATAAAGTATCGTAATAAGATTAATATGTCTTTATTACCGTCCTTTATCGTGTTCCAGGCTCATAACTACCCGGACTATACCATAGACTTAATTAAACGCTTCTGGCGTTACGTACCTATGGATGCAGGCAAGGCAGCCCACTTCAAGGCGCGTGGTACCGGACCTTATCAGGATCTTTATCAAGAAAGATTCTTTAAGTATATAGATACCACAATACCTTACGAAATGGGTTATGACGGTAATGTAACAGTAACCTATTCGGACTTGGATAAACATCCGTTTAAGTACGATATAGGAGTATGGCAGGCCGTCATCAAGAATACTAAAGAGATTATATCAAACGACTTTATTGACCAATACATTCATTTAATAAAATTCGATGATATACTCATTAACCCGAATCTACCGAAAAAAGAGAAAGAACGTATCATAGAAAGATACTCTATACCCGTAGGACAAGATAAAGTACAACACCTGTTCCCGTGCGGTGCTCTCTTAAACGATACGGATATAACACCCGGACTCGAGTATTATAACTCCGAATCAAGATTCGGCGGCTGGGAAAATACACAGGATATCATGACCATTGCAAAGAAGTTTAAACGTGCAATGTTCGATTGTGAATACCCAGAAAATAAAGAAGCCATGAAGGATAAATAAAAGTTCCTAGCCCGGGCCCTAACCCGGTCCGGGCAGGGAGGTTCTATGAAGTATGAAACACATTTAGTCAGTATGTATATGACAGAGGTATATAATAAAGCGAAGAAATCACAACAAATTACACTAAAAGAACTGCTCCCTATCTTCAAATTGACCAATAAAACACCTTTGGAAGCTTGCTTAACACTGCAAAAACTTAATAAAATAAGTAATAATATACCTTGTATCAAGAGTAAAAACAGTATAATAAATGAATATAAAGGTAATACATACGCATTAACTGAACTAAAAAACCATCATCTATTCATACTATCAATAGCATTAACACCTTATGGTACAAAACCAGAGTCTGCTATTCACATACAGATAGATTTTGATGATTGGGGTAAAATCCTGGCATACGGTGTGCCAGACTTTTTCTTACAGGCTTTTCAAGGCCTTAAGACGAGAAGATGATAAAAACATATAGGACTTTAGTCCTATTTTTCATATAGGTCCAAATTACCCTTGACTTTTGTCTCAAAAAATGGTACCCTACCAAAGGTAGGGGTTTGGTAGGGCCGGTACCTAGTGTACCTGTACATCGGTACAGAGTCCGGTACGGACCTCTGTACACTCTAGGTTGTTAATAAGTTTTTAGTGTAACTGTGGTACCCTTGGTTCCGGTAGGAACCAAGTAGTACCCGGGTACACACCGGTTAAGCGTACACAGAGTGTACGTCAGGTGTGTACCTGTACTACGGTGCTACCGTAAGGTAGTACCGTACCTACCGGTCCGGTCCGGGGTACAGGTACAGCAAGTACCTACAAGTAAATTGGGGATACTCTGCCTAAATGAAAAACTAGGCCATTTTAAACATAGGTACTATCGGTGGTGCGCCTTGGCGCATTACCCTACATCCATTGAGGTTTTAAATAAATGTTCACATGTGCTCTTAAAACCCTTGGCATATGTGGTTTTCATAAACAACTCCTAATATCCTCAATGGATGTAGTACCGTGACCCGGAGCTTCATCCCTCATAACAACCTTCGGGATTCGCTCCTTGTCCTTAATATGCTCCGTAAACAACCACTCCGCATATTAAGTCCGGTCACGGATATTAATCCTTAACAACCTATACATCTTAATCTTTACCTTATATTAGAAAATCCGGTCTGTCACTCTTTGCTATTTCGCGGCCACGCGAAATTCAACTGCTTTTGCAACGCTGGGACCCTAGTGCGAACGCGGTCCCAGAGTTGCATAATTCTACTGCATTTGCGTATTCACCACCAGTTGGGGGTGAATACGCATAAATTGTACTGCTTTTGTTGAGCCGACTTCACGGGTTCCTTGAGCAACGCGAAAGGACCCGTGTTGGGCAGGCTCAACATAATTCTACTGCATTTGCAATGGCAGGTGACAGACGCTTGCGGCTGTGAACCTGCCATTGCATAAATTAGGCTGCTTTTGCGATATGTTTTCTACCTGGCCCAGAAAACATATCGCAAAATTTGTCTACATTTGCGAAACACTCTCTTACTTGTGTTTCGCAAATTAGGCTGCTTTTGCACTAATCTGGTCACAGATGGGAAGCATCTGTTACCTGATTAGTGCATAAATTCAGCTGCTTTTGCAATTTATCCGCCGCTGGCGAAACGAGTTTCGCCATCACCCGGATAAATTGCATATTTCCCCTGCTTTGCAAACAGGGCTGACAGCGGTAGCTGTCCTAGCATAAGCCCTGTTTGCTAAATTACCCTGCTTTTGTACTATACGCTGGCCCTTAGCGTTCCGCAGGACGCGGTTGGCCAGCGTATAGTACATATAATTCCACTGCATTTGCGAAAGCCTCGGGCATCTCGAGGGTTTCGCATAATGTAAAATGATTAGCGATTTCAGCAACAAAATTCAATAACATTTCTGTGAAACATATGGAGATTTTTCGCACATTGTATTCTTAAGCAAATTACCCTGCATTTTTTGCACAACCTAGTGCAAAGTAATTACCCGGACCCGGGTCCAGGCCCGGAGTCTGCCCGGACTAGGCCAGGCCTAAGCCCGGACCAGGAGCGTATTATGTATAACGTATATAAATTCAAGAACAGATTATGTAACTATATAGCTAAAAAATGTAATGACAGAGCCAATAAGGTAAAATGTACTATAGAGTACTATAGAAACAACCCGGACTTTGATACACCATTAATCCTGGCCCTGTACCGGGCCCAGAACCCGGATATGTTTAATTACAAATATAATGTAGGTACCAGTGTCTGGATAGCTTCCGGTGAAGTAACTATAGAAATAAACTTTGATAACTACCTAGTACTATGTATCAAAGCTATAGTAAGAGGTGTAACAATAAAGAAATTCACTATAAACGTTTTATACAACATTTTCGACCCGGACTAGTATGTAGGCCTAAATCTACGGCTAAAAACGTACTAGGCCCTGGTATAGGCCCGGGATTAGCTATTGTCCCGGACCCGGCCCGGACTGGGTACTTCCCCTTTACCCAGCCCGGACCTATATTATACCCGGACTAGACCCGGACCAGATTTTTGGAAAATGACCGGACAGAGCCCGGATGCGATGTGATACCGGACCCGGACTTGGTCCGGACAGGACCCGGACAGGGCCCGGACTTGGCCAGAACCAAACTATGTCCTGTATAGTATGTCCTTGTATTATTTACCTGGTAACAAATTACATATATAAAAATAGGGGTATCACCTATACACTTGTACAAAGGAGTAGTACCTATGAAAAGAGAAGAAGTAGATAAAGAACTAGAAATATTAAATAGTAAGATGGACCTAGACTTTGATAGGATAGCTAGGATAGCTGAACTTAATAACATAATAAAGACCAATAATATGGAACAAGAGATAGATGATGTAAGGAAAGCCTTGGAGCCATTTAAAGAAGACTTTATTATACTTAAGAGATACTTTATAGAAATTGCCAATGAGGATCCATTAATACATTTATTATATCGAAGGCGTAAACTGGATATAAAACAATTTAATGGAAAGACCTT
>Ga0265300_10002913_pt1 | contig 14321 bp, 14 predicted proteins | sample AusTroGonzalo_MG_FD_193482 | JGI IMG/M metagenome (GOLD analysis project Ga0265300, IMG submission 193482) | Bovine rumen microbial communities from tropical cattle in Woodstock, Queensland, Australia - Gonzalo_03 | ecosystem: Host-associated > Mammals > Digestive system > Stomach > Rumen ... | reverse complement strand
TCCAATACGGCCGGATCCTGGACAATGAGAGCGTCCACGCCCGCCTGGGCCAACGCCTTTACCAGCTCATCGGCCTCCAGCAATTCTTCTTCGTAAAGGATGGTATTAACCGTTGCATAGATGCGGGCCCCAAAGCGGTGGGCATAGCTGCACAGCCGGGAAATGTCTTCTACGGAGTTTCCGGCAGCCTGCCGCGCCCCAAATGAGGGTCCTGCGATATATACGGCATCGGCCCCGCAGTCTATGGCCGCGATGCCGATATCCGCCGTCCTGGCCGGTGCCAGCAGTTCCAGTGTTTTCATACGCTCCAGTCTGTAATCTGAATTCCTTCCAACCTGCCGAGATGTTTAAGATTGGCACTGACTAATACACGGCCGCTCACTATGGCAGTGCATCCTATTAAGATGTCTATAACTTCTATCATCTGCCCTTCCGCTTTCAGGGAGACTTTTTGTCTGGCAGCTTCTTTATAGGCAGAAGAGGATGGAATAACTTGCAGCCATTCCGTCAATCTGTCCACCGCCGCAACGTTATTGTCCACATGTTGCGACGCGTATGCACCGGCATAAAGCTCATACAGTGTAATATCGGAGATGGCGCAATAGCTCACACCTCCGTTCTCCATCAAACGGCGGGAAACCATTCCCTGCGGATTTCTCAGAATCTCTATTACCGCATTTGTATCAAGAAGATAATGCTGTACACTCATAGATTAATAATCTCTTTCTCTACATTGCCTTCTTTGATGGAATGCATAATTTCTTCTACGGTCTCCCCTCCTTCCCAGCTTCCACCACAGGCGGCCAGAAAGGCCTGTGTTTTCTTTCGTTCAGCGTCTGCTTCTGCGGCACAGAATTTCAGGTACAGCCGATCGTCTTCTTCCTCCAGGGACACAGCGGTGTTGTCATCGGCCCCATATTTCTTGAGAATCCTGGCTGGAATAACGATACCCCGGCTATTTCCGATACGAATCAATTTGGTTGTCATAGCGTAATCGTCAGCTATGGCAAAGATAGAAAAGTTATTACGTTTTTCCAAATTTGTAATAACTTCCAGCGGGAGAATCACACCGCTCATATCAGTTCCAGCACCAGGTCTACGTCGCCGAAAGAGGCCGTCTGGGCGTTGAACTTTTCTATGTAGGAATGGGACAGGGAGCCTCTCCACACAATATCGTCCCGGGAATTAAGCGGGATTTCCAGGTCGAAACCGTATTGCTTGGAATTGTATTTCCCCTGTGCCGAGCACTTCCAGGTGGTACGCGTACCACCATCATCCTCAATAATCAGCAGTGCGCACTGGTCCAGCTGGGGCGTCCAGTCCGACACCAGCACGGTATTCAAGGCCAGAACCTCTCCCACTTCCTTCCGGCGTACCACCACCATGAAATCCGTAATGCTGGGTTCGTACAGCCGGAGTTCGGCCTCGGTGGCAGCATGCAGGTTCTCTACGGCACCCATCTTTACAAAGTACTCCGACCCGCCGCAGAACCAGCTGTCCAGCTGGCGTTTGGCTTTAAAGGAGCGAAGGATTAAGGTTTGCGTGGCTTCATCGGCTTTGGTGGAGGGGCGCACCACGATTCCGCCTCCGCCCTGGCCCCAGGAAGGGTCTTCCCGCCGAAGCAACTCCATGGTTTTGTGCTGGGCGTCGGCATTGCGGTTTACCACCCATACGGGGCGCTCCTGGGCCATCTGCTCGTCCACCAGCACCTTCTCCACCGACCCGTCGGCCCGAAAAGCATAACCCTCGTTCTGCAGCGCCGCATCTCCAGGGTCATATGTTACAACAGGAAGCGCCTTTCCATCCCACAAATCTGAATAGGGCCAATAGATTTGCACATCGGAGGCGGATAGGGAATCCAGATAGGCCGAAGCCTCTTCTTCACCTCCGGCTTTGGTAGGGAAGCGGTTCTGAATGGCCTGCGAGAGCAGATCCCGCAAAGGCGTTTCGTAACGTTCCCCGGCCTTGGTATCGGCTTCGTCACCCACACCCGTTCCCGGAGCCGAAAACAAATCCGACATCCGGTATTCTTCATCGTATCCGTTCCCGGCCGATGCCGATGCAGCGTCCATTACTTCTGCCATCTGAGCCGTTCCCAAAGGCACCGATGACAACAGTTCCGCCACCTCTTCCAGCCGGATAACGCTGTTGGCGGCAATCACGTGCTTTTCCCTGTCGTCATCCAAAGGTTCGCAGGCCACCAGGCTTGCAAAAAGGGCACAGCAGCTGCCCATAATCTTTCCGTACTTCATGCTTTCTACCCCGGCGTTAGTGCCGGATCCCTGATGCAAAGTACCAAAAAGTTATCCGTGTTATGAAAAATAACACGGATAACTATGGAAATCGGCCTTGGAGGCCACTGAAATGGCTGTTATGGGTAGTGGGAAAAAAGTTTTTTGATGCAAAAAACTTTTTGGGAGCCTACAGAGCCTTAAGCTGGGCGGCAGCCTGGGCGCCGTACTTGGCGTCACCGGAGAGCTTGGTGTAGTACTCCTTGGCGGTAGCCTTGTCGCCGGCCTTCTGGGCGGTAGCGGCAATGGTGAACATGATGTCGGCTGCGTCCTTGGCGTTAGGGCTCACTTCCAGATACTTCTTGTAAGAGGCAATGGCATCCTTGCTCTTGCCGGCCTTGGTCTGGGCGCTGGCCAGGAGCTTATAAGCATTGGCGCTTTCGGAATAGCTGTTGGACTTCTCCAGGGCGGCAATGGCCTCGGCGTTCTTGTTGGCCTTCAGCAAAGCCTGGCCTTCCTTAAGGTAGGCAGTACCCAGGAGCTTGTTGGCCTGGTCGGCCTTACCCAGCTCGGCAGCCTTCTCCAGAGCCTCGGTAGCGCCGGCCAGATTGTTGTCCTGCATGAGAGCCTGGCCCAGCAGGAGGTATGCCTGACCATCTTCCGGGGTAAGGGCTACCACTTCCTTGAAAGCGGCGGCGGCACCGGCAAAGTCCTTATCTTTAAGTAAGGTGGAACCCTTGCGCAGATACACATTGGGAACCAGCGCAGCAGCGTCGGCGGCAATCTCTTCCTTGCCATACTCCTTGGCCACGGTCTGGGCCTCGGCCAGGGAAGCTACGGCCTTGTCGTAATCGGCCTCGTTGATTTCCTCCTTGGCGATGGAGAGAAGGGTATTGGGGATGATGTCCTTGCATTTGCCGATCATTTCGGCAGCCTCGTCTCCCTCACAGGCTTCGAACTGGGTGAGGGCGCTGCGGAACTGAGCGAGAGCCTCTACCTTGTTACCACCTTCAAGGGCGGTGGCACCTGCGTTGAACACATCGATGGCTGCATTGAAATCCTGGGCCGATGCCATAACGGCAATACCGAGAGCTGCAATAGCGACAAATAATTTTTTCATTTCTGCTTTATCTTAAAGTTACACTATCTCTTGCACACATTTTGCAAAAATAGCAAAATAAGTTTTAATTTTGCACAAATAATCAGGCAAAATGAGTTTTAAAGGCCTAAAACACCTGATATTTGCGGCTGCCTGCCTGTTTCTCTCAAGAAGTATGCCAGCCCAAACGCTCCCCCAACTCCCTGCAGATGCCAACATCCGCCAGGGAATTCTGGGGTGCGGGGCTTCCTATTATATGGTAACGAACCCCTCCGAAAAAGGGTTCGCCTATATTGCCGTGGTGCAGAAAGACTCCCTTACCGCCGGAAAGCAGGCACAGCTGAACCCTGCATTCCTGGGCCGGATGGGCATTCTTCCCGGGAAGGAAGGATACCTTGGCACGAAGGATGGTCATACTTTTTACCGCTTCCCCCGGATTCCCGCTTTCCGCACCAATGTGTTGGATTCTACCCTGTTGTACACCTTTGAACAGATGGCTCTTTGCCCGGAGCCCCAGGCCATTGTGGTAAGCGGAGATATCGACCCTGTGGAGCTGAAGAAGAAAATGGATATCTTTTCCATGCTGGTTCCCAGGCTAAAGAAAAACGCTGCCCAAAACAACTACGTTTGGGAACCAACCCCACCCGTCGTGCTCCTGCATCAAGGGAAGACCGCCTCTACCGGCGTCACCTATTCATCGGCCCGCATTCCGCAGGAGCAGATGAATACGGCGCAGGCCCTGGTTACCGATATGTTCGCCCGGGAATTCGGCACCCTTCTCCGGCACCGGCTGGAAAAGAGGCTGAAAGAGGAAGGCGTTCCCTGGCGGGACATCCGCCTGGTGCGCACATCCAGCCATTCCACCGCCGGCAACGAACAATACGGCGTACAGATTCTCACGGCGCCGGAGTATCTGCCGGCAGCCAACCGGGTATTGGGCCAAGCCCTGGGAGAGTGGGAGCGCATGGGCGTAACGGAAAGCGAGTTTTCCGACGCCAAGCAAGTCCTGGAGCCCAAGATTCTGCAGCAATCCCTGGCACAGCTTTCCAACCGGGAAGAGGTAGAGCGCTGCATTGCCAACTACCTTTACGGCTCCCCGCTGGCCCCTTTCAGCGAAGAAGCCCGTCTGTTCACCCGCAAGAATATCTCCGAAAAAACAGAAGCACAGCTGTTTAACGGCTTTTCATCGGCCCTTCTGCAGCAGCTGCACAATCTTACGCTCAGCTACACCGCCGCGCCCGATTCGCTGGACAGCGAGGAAGCCCTGTTCCAATACAACCTGGCCTGGCTGTACGGCTGGGCCACGCCGGAAAGGAAGGATTATTCCTGGCACCGGGCCGATACCCTGGGCTTGGAACCCACTCCGTCCCGCGTGCGGATAAGCAACGAAAAGCCGGAAGCGGTCTCCGGCGGCGTGCTCTGGACCTTCTCCAACGGCATCCGGGTTGCCTACAAGCAAATCAAGCACGGAGAGTCTTTCCATTATGCCCTCCAGCTGAATGGCGGCCTTTCCCGCATTCCGAACTTGAAAGAAGGCGAAGGCGGTTACATTCCGGAGGTCCTGTACCTTTATAATACCGGCGGCATGCGGGCATCGGCCTTCCGGGACATGCTGGCAGGAAACGGTGTGGAAATGAAAAGCGCCGCCGACCTGAACAACCTGTACATCCGGGGCAGCGCTCCTGCCGGAAAACTGGAACTTACGCTTAAAGCGCTCATCGCCCTTACAGGCAGCCGCTCCCTGGACGATGCCGAAGTGGAAAGCTTCCTCCGGAACGGGAAACTGCACAGTCAGCCGGTTCAGGATCGCATGGAAGCATTGATAGCCCCGCATTACGTGTACACTTCCGGCAAGCTGCCGGAAGCGCTTTCCGCGGAAACGGTCACCAAAGCCGGCCGCTATTTCGAAGAGCGCTTCTCGCAGGTGAACGACGGTATCCTGCTGCTTTCCGGCAGCATGGACCCGGCGGCCGTTAAAAAGGTACTGCTCAAGTATATGGGCAATTTCCGCACGGTCAAAAACGCATCCACGTCCCGCAAGCAGGTCCATTTCCGCACCCTTTCCGGCATAACCACTTACGCCGAAGACGGCCCGGACCGCGGCCTGTACGTGCTGATGGACGCCGATTGCCCGCTTACCGCCCTCAATTATCCCGCCTCGTTCATGGCCGGGGAAGCCGTGCGCAGCACCCTGGCTTCCCATTTGGCCGATACCGGCATGGAGGTTACGGTAACACCCCTGTTCCTGGCCTATCCCCAGGAACGCCTGCGGCTGCTCATTCAATGCCGGCCAACCGGCGGTGCCGATCCCACATCGGCCCTCACGGAAGTAAGGGCAGCCTTGAAGGAAATGGCCGCCCGCCCTGTTGGCGCAAAGGATTTGGCCGCCTGGAAACAACTTGTTTCCAATCAGTTGCAAAGCTCGCTGGCCAGCCAGGAAGGAACCATTGAAACCCTGCTGGCCCGCTACGCCGCCGGAAAAGACCTCAGCTCCCACTATAAAGAGAATATCGACGCCATTACGGCCGACCGGGTGAACGGCCTGATCAAAGCGCTGGCCGACGGCGGTCGGATAGAATACATTGTCCCATGAGCAATCACGGTACCATCATAGAAATCGGCAATATCCTGGTTTCGGAAGACGTTATCCTTGAATTCTTCGCATGCGATTATCCGGTTTGCAAAGGCTGCTGCTGTATTATCGGTGACAGCGGCGCACCGTTAAAAGAACAGGAACTGGAACCGCTGGAAGCCAATTACCCCAGCTTCTCCCCCCTCATGCGGCCTCAGGGACGGGCCGCCGTGGAAACCAAGGGGTTCTTTGAGATAGACCGCGACGGAGATCTGGTTACACCGGTTGTACCCGGCAGCGAAGAATGCGCCTATTGCCATTTTGACGGAAACGGAAACTGCTTCTGCGCCATTGAGCGGCAGTTCTGCAAGGGGCTGTCCACTTTCCGCAAACCCATTTCCTGCTCGCTGTATCCCATTCGCGTGGTAGAGCTGGGCGGCGACCGCCTGGGGCTCAACCTGCACCGCTGGCACATTTGCAAAGACGCCTATGCCAAGGGCAAAAAAGAAGGGATCCGCGTATATGAATTCTTACGCGAACCCCTTGTAGAAGCTTTTGGAGAGGAGTTTTATTCGGCCTTGTCGGCGGCGGCCAAGATGCTCATAGCCGCATCGTAATCACTCTCATTCACCTTAACTTCAATACCCTTGGCATAGCCCAGGGACGGATAGGACGAATCGGCCCCGAAAACGCCGGCAGGAATGCCGTTCTCGCTCAAAAGCGTAACGCACATATCGGCCTGCACACGCTCGTTGAAGGTGGCCACGGTTCTGAATTTTTGGGTGTCAGTTGTCATCGTGATTGATTTTATAGTCGATGGATGCCACTACGCGCGTCATGTCGCGGATGAGGCCTTCGGCTTCGAATCCGCCCAGAACAGGAGTAATGGTAATAATATCTTCATATAAACGAAACAGGCGGGCCAGGGGAGATTTAAGGCAGAAACGCATTTCTCCGTCCTTTTCCGAAACCAGCCTGTAGCCCCGGGTGTCCATGGCCTCCAATATCACTTTCCGATAATCGGCCGGCTCTCCGTTTGCCCGGATTTTGCGCTTCCCATAGCCGAAGTACGGGTAAGCAGCGCTCATTACAAGGAAGGCTACAGCAATGTAACCTACCGAAGTCCAGCCTTTCTGGAAAGCCACGGCTACATCCTTGGACACCATTCCCGACAGCATAAGTGCGCCGATAATGAGCACAAACAGGATGCAGATCTGGAGGAAGTATTTGAGGGCTCTTCTTAAGTATTGCATTATATCAGTTCTCGGATAATTTCGTCACAAACAAAGAAATGGTCTTCCGGAATACGGATACGCCTTCCCTCCCGCACCAGGGCTCCGTCCTTTAACAGGTGGAAGAGAACCATGTCCTGACAATTGCCATGCAGGAAATCTACATCCACCCCGCGGGCGGTCCTTAAGGCCAGCATGAGCGTTTCCACCTTTTCGTCCTCTACCGACAGCGATTCTTCCGTATGGGCGTAATTGGTGAGGTTTGCTTCGTTCCAGCTCCGGCCCCGTCCGCTGAAGGAATGGGCGGCCGGTCCCAGCCCCACGTAAGGCTTTCGGCTCCAATAGCCGCTGTTGTGCACCGCCTCGAAGCCCGGCTTGGCAAAGTTGGAGATTTCGTAGTGTACAAAACCCGCATCGGCCATTTTCCGGCAAAGGATATCGTACTGATGGCGGCAGCTTTCCTCCGATGCTTCCTCGTATTCTCCTGTTTCCAGCCGATGTGCCAGCACATTATCTCCCTCCACGGTGAGCTGATAGCAGGAAACGTGCTCCGGATTCAGGGAAAGCGCTTGATCTACCGTATCTTCCCAAACCTTGTCCGACAGATTGGAAAGGCCGAAAATGAGGTCCAGACTGATATTCCCTATCCCGGCTTCCCGCACCAGGCGAAAAGCTTCCTTGGCCCGCTGGGCATTGTGCCGGCGGTTCATCCACCGCAGCAGTTCGTCATCGAAGGACTGGACGCCGATGCTTACGCGGTTTACGCCCAGCGCCTTCAGGCTCTGCACATAGGGAAGACCTCTCTCCACAATGTCTTCCGGATTCACCTCCATGGTAAACTCCGTATAAGGGCCACCATGCCCGCACTCCTCCAGCGTAAGCAGGATGCGGGTAAGGGAAGACAGGGGCAGAAGGGACGGGGTGCCCCCTCCGAAATACAAGGTTTTGGGTGAATCCGTCATCTCCCCCGCCCTGCGACGGATTTCTGCACAAACCTGGTCTGTATACTGGCCATAAAGGTTGTCTTCCGCAATCTCCGAATAAAAATCGCAGTACGTGCAGAAACTTTTGCAGAAGGGGACGTGGATGTAAATCATATTATCTGAGCAGGCATTCCGCACGACCCAGCAGGCCCTTTTCCGTATAGGCCTCCAGGGTGTAGATGCCCTTGGTGAATTCTCCGGTATCGTTCACATAGATGGAGACTTCCAGTTCGGTGCCCTCATAGTCCACCTCGCGGGAAGCAGTGGCCTGCATGGCAACACCGTTTACTACAAACTCCACAGACTCATTGTTCATGAGCAGGACACCATCCGGATCCTTAACCCGGGCATAAATGCGCACCGGGCCCTGTTCGGCCAGCGAATTCTCCAGCAGGGAAAGGTTGGCCATCATATAACGGACACGGCTGTGGCGGTCTCCCGTTTTGTCGTTGCTGTAATGGGCAGTAAGGGAAACGCCACGGGCTTTAAGCACCTTACCGGCGTTAACCTGCTCCGACAGGTTGGATACCTGCTGGGTAAGCTCCTCGTTGGCCCTGCGGCTTTCGGCGGCTTCCCGGCGTGCCGCGGCGGCATCGGCCGTAAGCTGTTTGTTGAGGGTGTTGAGCGAATCGATCTGGACGATATAGCCCTTCATGATGCTGCGGAGGGTACCCAGTTCCTTTTCGTACTGACGGATTTTGGCCCGGTTGGTGGCTTCCGTCTTGTTGAGTTTCTCAATGAGGAGGGCCACCTGCTCACGGGAGGTATCCAGCTGGTGATTGATGGATTCGTAGTCCGAATTCAGGTTCTCGAAGTCTGACTGGAGAGCCACCATCTGCTGGGCCAGTTCGGCCTTCTCGCCTTCCAGCTGGTTCACAAGGTTGCTACGCTGGTAAAGCATATAGCCCAAACCTGCGGCAAGGGCCAGTGCAACACAGCAAAGGACGATGAGCGTAGTGCGCAAACCGCCTTTTTCTTTTCTTTCACGCTCTTGGCGTTCTATTCTCTCGAGGGGATCTTCTGCCATAATTTAACTGTTTTATATTTATGCAAATATAGTTATATTTGTCAAAAATCGTGCTATGGACAATATCTTTTCTGCCAGAGTGGAAGCCGTACGCGCCCTGATGCAAAGCAACGGCTGGGATATCCTGATACTTACCGGTAGCGACCCTCATGCCAGCGAATACCCGGCCCCCCGCTGGCAACAGGTTTGCTGGGTTTCCGGATTCACCGGAGAGGCGGGAGACCTGGTGATAACCCGGGACCATGCCGGATTGTGGACCGATACCCGCTACTTCATCCAGGCCAATACGCAGCTGGCAGGAACCGGAATCCAATTGCACAAGATGCGCGTACCGGAACAGGTTCCCATCCCGGAATGGATTGCATCGCTCCAGATGGAGGCGCCGGTAATTGCCGTAGATGGCCTGTGCCAAACGGTATCGGCCATACACACCCTGCAGAAGGCGGTGCCGTCGGCCACGGTTGTGCCCGTGCCGGATCTGCTGTCCACACTTTGGAAAGACCGTCCGGCCATCCCTTCCACGCCCATCATCACCTTGGGAGAAGACCTTACGGGGGAATCGCGGGAGGCCAAGATCCACTGGCTGCGCAAATGGATGATGCTCCAGGAAGTAGATGCCATTTTCCTGACCGCTCTGGACGAGATTGCCTGGCTGCTGAACGTCCGGGGCTCCGATGTGGACTATAATCCGCTGGTAATCTCCTATCTGCTGGTAACCATGGACGATGTCTATTGGTTCGTTCGCAAGGATGAATCCCAGGAGCCGGACGAGGAAACGCAGGCCAGCTTCCAGGAGCTGCTTTCCGACGAAATAACTCTCTGTGCATATGAGGAAGCGGGCATAGCCCTGTCTACGTTTGTTCACGAGAACGTGGACCGGATTTTCGTGGACCCGGGCACGCTGAACATCCAGCTCCGCGCCACCCTGGAAGAATCCGGCTACGACGTGCTGGAAGGGCTCTCGCCCATTCCGCTGCGCAAGTCCATCAAAAACAGCGTGGAAATAGCCGGCATGCGGGAAGCTCATCTGGAAGACGGCCTGGCCATGGAAAAGTTCCTGTACTGGCTGGAAGGAAAGATAGGCCAGGTGGACGAATGGGAGGCTGCTTGCAAGCTCCAGTCCTTCCGGGCCGAGATTCCCGGCTATCGCGGCGACAGCTTCCAAACCATTTCGGCCTATGGGCCCGGGGCGGCTCTTCCGCATTACGTAACACCCCGCAACAGCGCACCTGTCCTGGAGCCGCACGGCCTGTACCTGCTGGACTCCGGCGGACAGTATCTTTTCGGCACCACAGATATTACCAGAACCATTCCGCTGGGGCCTTGCACAGCGCTGGAGAAGGAAGATTATACGCTGGTGATGAAATGCCACATCGACCTGTCCATGGCCGTATTCCCGGTGGGCACCTGCGGTTGCCACCTGGACATCCTGGCCCGGAATCCGTTGTGGCAGACCAAACGCAACTTCGGCCACGGTACCGGTCATGGCGTGGGCTTCTTCCTGGGCGTCCACGAAGGGCCGCAGGAGTTCCGCCAGAACTTCAACGCCTATCCCTATGTTCCGGGCATCATCAACACCATCGAACCCGGCCTGTACCGGGAGGGCCTGCACGGAGTCCGGCACGAAAATGTGGTTCTGGTACGGGATGCCGGCACCAGCGAATTCGGCAAGTGGTATTCGTTTGAAACCCTTACCCTGTGCCACTACGACACCTCGGTCCTGGTTCTGGATCTGATGACTCCGGAAGAGATTGCCTGGCTTAACGCCTACAACGAGCGCGTTTACCGGGAACTCTCTCCCCGTCTCCCTGCCGAAGTAGCCGCCTGGCTCCGCGAAAAAACCCGCCCGGTGTAAAAAAAAGGATGTCCGGTCTGGACATCCTGATGTAAGCATAAACCTGGCATCGGCCTACTGGTTCAGGGCATCGGCGCTCTTGATAAACCTGGCCAGGTCTTCGTCGGAAACGTGGTAGTTCTGCATTTCGCCGGAGAAGTACTGGTCGTAGGCGCTCATGTCCACGAAGCCGTGGCCGGAGAGGTTGAAGAGGATGGTCTTCTGCTCGCCGGTTTCCTTGCACTTGAGAGCCTCGGTGATGGTGGCGGCAATGGCGTGGCAGCTTTCCGGAGCGGGGATGATGCCTTCGGTGCGGGCAAACAGCACACCGGCCTTGAAGGAATCCAACTGCTCAATGTCAACAGCCTCCATATAGCCGTCCTTCATGAGCTGGGAGAGGATAACGCCGGCGCCGTGGTAGCGCAAACCGCCGGCATGAATGGCAGCGGGCTTGAAGGTGTGACCCAGGGTGTACATGGGCAGGAGCGGAGTCATGCCGGACTCGTCACCGAAGTCGTATTCGAATTTACCCTTGGTGAGCTTGGGGCAGGAATAGGGTTCTGCCGCGATGAATCGGGTCTTTTTGCCGTCCAGGATATTGTGGCGCATGAAGGGCAGGGCAATGCCGCAGAAGTTGGAACCGCCGCCGAAACAGGCAATCACAATGTCCGGATACTCGCCGGTGAGAGCCATCTGCTTTTCGGCCTCCAGGCCGATGACGGTCTGATGCAGGCAAACATGGTTGAGCACGGAGCCCAGGGCATATTTGCAGTTGGGGGTGTTCACGGCCAGTTCGATAGCCTCGGAGATGGCGCAGCCCAGGGAACCCTGGTCGTTGGGGTTCCGGGTGATGATGTCCTTACCGGCACGGGTACTCATGGACGGGGAGGGAGTAACAGCAGCGCCGAAGGCCTGCATGATACTGCGGCGGAAAGGCTTCTGCTCGTAGCTCACCTTTACCATATATACAGCGCAGTCGATGCCGAACTTCTTGGTGGCGTAGCTGAGAGCACCGCCCCACTGGCCGGCACCCGTTTCGGTGGTAAGGTTGGTGATGCCCTGTTCCTTGGCATAGTAGGCCTGGGCAATGGCCGAGTTCAGTTTGTGGGAACCGGCCGGGCTCACGGATTCGTTCTTGAAGTAGATGTGGGCCGGAGTGCCGAGGGCCTTCTCCAACTCGTAGGCGCGCACAAGCGGGGTGCAGCGGTAGGCGGCGTACTGCTCGCGGACCTCTTCCGGAATGGGAATCCATTCGTCGGTCTGGTTCAGTTCCTGGTCGGCACAGGCCTTACAGAAGATGGGATAAAGATCTTCCGGCTTCAGCGGCTGCTTGGTGGCGGGGTGCAGGAACGGCTGCGGCTTGTTGGGCATGATAGCCTGGATGTTGAAGTAATGGGTAGGAATCTCGCTCTCCGGGAGCATGTACTTTTTCTGTTTCATAATGCTAAGTGTTTTATGTTTACTATTCTATTTTTCTCTCGTTTCGTCCGGAATGACAAGCCCCTTGTCATACCGAGGCCCTGCAAGGGCCGGGCGTATCTCATAAAAAAGGCCCGCTGTAAGTCAGCAGGCCTTTTTACTCTTATATCTACGGCGAAGCGACTTACAGGGTTGAACTGCAAGTGCGCCACCAGATATTGTTGCTCTTTCTCATTCTGTTGCAAAGATGTGCAAACAAAATTATAAATGCAAGAATTTTAATAAAAATCTTAAAAATTTTTAAAAGTTGGCCAGCAGAGCCTGCGTATATTGGGCCGATGCAGTTCCGCCCAGGCTTTCTACGTAAGCATTAACAGCGGTGCAGACGAACAGCAGGACAATAGCGGCGGCCACAATAATGCCGATAACCTTTAAACGCTTGAGCCATTTTTTGTTATTCCATCCGATGGTTTGGAACATGCTCCAGAAACCGTGCTCCAGGTGGAGGAAGAGGGCTATGAACCAAACGATGTAGCAGGCAACGACAACGGGGTTGCGGAAGGTGGCGATGAGCAGATAGTACGGGTTCTCGGCCTCGGCGCCCATGAATTCCTGCAACTGCATCTTGGCCCAGAAGTGGGTGAGGTGGAAGCCCAGCAGGCCCAGGATGATGATACCCAGGATGGCCATGTTCTTAGCGCTCCAGCTGTCGTTCTTGGCCTTGGAAGGTACTTCGTAGCGCTTGAAACCGCCACGCTTTTTCACGTTCTCATAGCTGAGCCAGATACCATATACGATGTGAAGGACAAAGCCCAGGGCCAGGATGGGCACCATGATCTTAATGAACGGGGAGGACATGAAGTCGCAGCCCAGCTGGAACCAGCCGTCTCCGTGGGTGTACGGGAAAGCGTCCGAAGCCACTTTGCCGAAGTTTCCATGCATGGAATCCAGGACGGAGAAGAAATTGATGGTGCCATGAAGCAGCAGGAAGATGATAAGGAAAGCGCCGGTAACGCTCTGAATGAACTTCTTGCCGATAGAGGAGGTTAGAAAGTTAGCCATTATAGTTATTCTGTTAATTATCTAAGTATGCAAATATAGGAATCTTTCTTGGAAGTTTCCCAATATTTCGATACTTTTGTTACAGAATAAAACTTCCACTATGTATAAACGCGTACTTTTGAAATTAAGCGGTGAGAGCCTGGGCGGCCCCGCCGGAAAAGGTCTGGATACCGAATGGCTGGAGAAATATGCCAAAGAAATTGCAGCGGCGGCCAAGGCCGGTTTGCAAGTGGCCATCGTGAACGGCGGCGGCAACATTTTCCGCGGCCTGCAAGGCGTCGGCAAAGGCTTCGACCGGGTGGACGGTGACAAGATGGGCATGCTGGCAACGGTAATCAACTCCCTGGCCCTTTCCATGTTTATCAAAGAGGAAGGCGTTGAGGCTCAGGTGTTTACTGCAACTCCCATGGAGCCTGTGGCCAAGTATTACATGCGCGACGACGCAGTAAAGGTGCTGGAGCGCGGCGGCGTGGCCCTCATTGCCGGCGGCACCGGCAATCCCTTCTTCACCACGGATTCCGGCGCGGCCCTGCGCGCTTTGGAAATCGGCGCCGATGCCCTGCTGAAAGGCACCCGCGTGGACGGCGTTTATACGGCCGATCCGGAAAAGGACCCGTCGGCTGTAAAATACGACGAACTCACCTTTGACGAAGCCATTTCCAAGCACCTGAAGGTGATGGACCAGACGGCCTATGCCCTTTGCTCGGACGGCAACATGCCCATCATCGTTTTCGACATGAACCAGAGCGGCAACCTCACCAAACTCATCAAAGGGGAAAAGGTGGGTACCTTAGTGCATCCGTAGCTTATGAAACGACTGATTCTGGCCGTCCTGGCACTCACAACAGTGCTGCTGGCATCG
>Ga0265300_10002909_pt1 | contig 14338 bp, 21 predicted proteins | sample AusTroGonzalo_MG_FD_193482 | JGI IMG/M metagenome (GOLD analysis project Ga0265300, IMG submission 193482) | Bovine rumen microbial communities from tropical cattle in Woodstock, Queensland, Australia - Gonzalo_03 | ecosystem: Host-associated > Mammals > Digestive system > Stomach > Rumen ... | reverse complement strand
CAACGTAATGTCAATTTGGGTAAAGCGGGTCGTGCACGTTGGTTGGGAATTCGCCCATCTACACGTGGTATGGCAATGAACCCGAACGATCACCCAATGGGTGGTGGTAACGGTCATTCCAAAGGACATGAACCTGTATCCCGCACAGGTATTCCAGCCAAGGGATATCGTACTCGTAGCAATAAACGTACTGCAAAGATGATTATCCGTAGCAGACATTTGGCAAAGAAGAAATAATAGGAGTGTATAAATGTCTCGTTCAGTATGGAAAGGTCCTTATGTTCACCCATCTATCTTGAAAAAGGTAGCGGTGGCTAATGAAAAAAATGACCATAAACCTATTAAAACATGGTCTCGTGGTAGTACGATTGTGCCACCTATGGTTGGTTTGACATTTGAAGTTCATAACGGAAACAAATTTATTCCTGTGTCTATCGTAGAAGATATGATTGGACATAAATTGGGTGAATTTGCTCCAACTCGTACATTCAAAGGTCATGCAGCAAACAAGAAAGCAGCAGCAAAATAAGGGTAGGTTATTATGACAAGATATGGAATAAAAGACAATCAGGTTCGTGCGTTCAATAAATTGATACGCATCAGCCACCAGAAATTAAATCTGGTTTGTGATATGGTTCGCGGCTTGCCAGTTGACCGTGCCGTTGACGTTTTAAAGTTTTCTAAGAAACGTGTTTCTGACGAAGTTTTGAAAACATTGTTGTCTGCCGTTGCAAATGCAGAACACAATAAAAACTTGCCTGTAGATACTTTGTTCGTCAAAGAAATCTGGTGTGGTAAAGCGTTGACAATGAAACGCATTATGCCGGGACCTCGTGGAAGTGCTCGTCCAATTTTGAAACCATTTTCTAATTTGACAATTGTTTTAGAATCTGGGGTGGCTCCATCAAAAAAACAAAGTAAAAAAGAAACAAAATAAAAATGGGGTAAAGAAAAATGGGACAGAAAGTATCACCAATTTCATTACGCGAATTTATTAACAAGATTACAGATTCTCGCTGGATTGCAAGCAAGAAAGATTATGCTGCATTATTGAAAGAAGATGTAAAAATCCGCAAATTCGTTGAAAAGAAATTAAAGAAAGCAGGATTGGCCAAAGTCGTTATCGAACGTTTTGCAAAGAAAGTGGTTGTTACTATCCACACATCACGTCCAGGTATGATTATTGGTAAAAACGGTGCAGATATCGAAGCTTTGCGTAACGATATCAAAAAATTGGTCAAGAACGATCAAGTTGTTGTTAACATCTATGAAGTTCGTCGTCCAGATTTGAATGCACAATTGGTTGCACAAAATATCGCACAACAAATTGAAGGTCGTGTTTCATTCAAACGTGCAATGAAAAAAGCTGTTCAAAATGCCCAGAAAGCTGGTGCCCAAGGTATCAAAGTTATGTGTTCTGGTCGTTTGAATGGTGCTGAAATTGCTCGTAGTGAACAAATTCGTGAAGGACGTATTCCACTTCATACATTGCGTGCTGATATTGATTATGCAGCAATTCAAGCCAAGACAACATACGGTGTTATCGGTGTTAAAGTTTGGATTTACACTGGTGATGTCGTAAACAAAGAAAAGCTGGCGTCTGAAATGGCGCGTCCGACTGAATATGCCGGCAGCAGCGAAAAGAAAAGCAAATAATAATTAAAATCAAAGGTTTTAATCATGTTAATGCCAAATAAAACAAAATTTCGCAAACAGCACAAAGGTCGTATTCACGGAGTTACCAAAGGTGGAAGTGAATTGGCGTTTGGTTCGTTTGGATTAAGAGCTATGTCGCCAGAACGTGTGACAGCTCGTCAAATAGAAGCTGCACGTCGTGCCATTACACGTCATATGAAACGTATGGGTAAATTATGGATTCGTATTTTCCCAGACGTTCCAGTTACCACAAAACCAGGTGGTGTTCGTATGGGTAAAGGTAAGGGTGCTGTTGAATACTGGATTTGCCGCGTTAAACCAGGTCGCATCATGTTCGAATTAGACGGTGTTAAACCAGAAGTCGCATATGAAGCATTTGCTTTGGCAGCTGCAAAATTGCCAGTTAAAACAAAAATCGTAGAACGCAAAGTAAACTAATTATACAAGTGCAAAAGGTTTGAAAAGATGGCAGAAAAAAAAGTAAAGAAAACAGCCGAAAAAGATGCTTTGACAAAGGAAGCTTTGCAGAGCAAATTGGTTGATTTGAAAAAAGAACAAATGAATCAACGTTTTCAACTGGCTGCGGGTCAATTGCCAAAAACACATGTTTTGCGTAAAACTCGCCGCGAAATTGCACGTGTAAAAACCAAGTTGAACGCTGCGAAATAACTAAATCTTTGACTTTTGATTTTTTTAGTGTAAAATCAAAGGCCGAAAAAACAAGAAAATAAGGACTAAAGTTATGCCAAGACGTATACTGCAAGGAACTGTAAAAAGTACAGCAAATGATAAAACTGTCGTTGTAGAAGTAGAACGCCGTTTTCGTCATCCATTGTACGGAAAGTTTGTGAAGCAGAATAAAAAATACAAGGCACACGATGAAAACAACGAATATAAAGTTGGCGAAATCGTTGCTATCGAAGAACATCGTCCTATTTCCAAGACAAAATCTTGGGTCGTTAAAGGACGCGTTGGGGTCAGCAAAGACACATCTGTCAATGTTGATTAATTAATCAGGTGGGTTTTTTGAGGTTTCAGATTTGGTTGTTAAATCTGGAACAGTCGAAACCCGGTAACAAAGCAATGGGGGATTGCCCCGTTTGCAGGATTGAGGAAAAAGTTATGATACAAAATGAAACAGTTATGACAGTTGCAGATAACTCTGGTGCACGTAAAGCTATGTGTATCAAAGTTTTGGGTGGTTCTCACCGCCGTTATGCAACAGTTGGCGACAAAATTGTTGTTGCTATTAAAGACGCCATTCCACGTGGTAAAGTTCAAAAAGGAACTGTTCAACGTGCTATTATCGTTAGAACAAAATTCCCAGTAAAACGTCCAGACGGATCTATCATCCGTTTTGATGATAACGCAGTTGTTTTGATTAATAAAAACAACTTTGAACCAATTGGAACACGTATTTTTGGCCCAATTGCACGTGAAGTTCGTCGTAAATATGACGTTCAAAAAATTGTGTCTTTGGCACCGGAAGTAATATAATACTTTTGACTAACTAAAAGGTTGAGATATGAAAATTAAAAAAGGCGACGAAGTCGTAGTTATATCGGGAAAATATAAAGGCGTCAAAGGTAAAGTATTACAAGCACGTCCAGAAGAATCCCGTGTTGTGGTTGAAGGTGTAAACCGTCATAAATGGCACATCAAACCAACACAAGAACAACCAGGTCATATTATTGATCGCGAAGCACCAATCCATGTATCTAATGTTGCATTGGTTGATCCAAAAACAAAGAAAGCAACACGCGTTGGATACAAAGTAAATGGTGATAAAAAAGTTCGTGTTTCAAAAAAATCTGGAACAGAAATCTAAAAACAAATGATTCCGCTGTTACGGAATCGATAAACGAAAGGGCATAAAAATGCAAAGCAGATTGCGTGAAATTTATGAAAAAAATATTGTTCCTGAATTGGTTAAAGAATTCGGGTACACAAATAAGTTCGCAGTTCCAAAATTGTCCAAAATTGTTTTGAACATGGGCGTTGGGGAAGCTGTGTCTGATAAAAAGAAATTGGATTCTGCAGCAACTGATTTAACAGCTATTGCTGCACAAAAATGTATAATCACACATGCAAAAAAATCTATTGCAACATATCGTTTGCGTGAAGGTCAAGCGATTGGTGCAAAAGTTACTTTGCGTGGCAAAAGAATGTATGATTTCTTGGATAAATTGATTACAGTGGCACTGCCACGTGTGAAAGATTTCCGTGGATTGTCAAAATCTAAATTTGATGGTCGTGGAAATTATGCGTTCGGTATCAAAGAACATTTGATATTCCCAGAAATTTCTGTTGATAAAATTGATTCTATCCGTGGTATGGATATTGTCATTGTTACAACAGCAAAAACAGATGATGAAGCACGTGCATTGCTGACAAAAATCGGCTTGCCATTGGTTTTGAAATAATCAAAAGGAAATAAAAATGGCTAAAACAGCGTTGATAGAAAAACAAGGTAAACGTGAAAAGATGGTTAAGAAGTATGCCGCAAAGCGTGCTGCACTTAAAGAAAAAATGTCTTTGAAAGCGACCCCAGAAGAACGTATGGACGCAATGAAAAAAATGGCTAAATTGCCACGTAATGCAAATCCAACAAGATTGCATAATCGTTGCTCTGTAACAGGTCGTGCACGTGGATATTCACGTATGTTTGGTTTGTGCCGCCAACAGGTTCGCACCCAAGCATCCGAAGGAAAATTACCAGGGGTTCGCAAATCCAGTTGGTAATCGTTTAACAAAAATGCAAGCTGTGGACAATGCAGCCCAAGTGCAGGGGAAACCTTGCGAAATACTTAAGGAGTAAAATATGTCATTATCACATCCAATCGGAGATATGATTACCCGCATCCGTAACGGACAAAATGCAGGTAAAGAATTCGTCACCGTTCCAAACAGCAAATTACGTGCTGCAGTGTTGACGGTTTTGAAAGACGAAGGTTTTATAACAGATTTTCGCCAAGAACAAATTGATGAAAAACGTTCCAATTTAATCATCGAATTAAAATATGTTAACGGCAATGGCGCAATCCAAGAAATTACGACTGTTTCTAAACCAGGTCGTCGTGTTTATTCAGGTTGTGCAAAGATGCCTCGCGTGCTGAATGGTTTGGGTATCGCGATTGTATCTACGCCAAATGGTGTTATGACAGATCACAAAGCTCGTTTGATGAATGTCGGCGGCGAAGTGTTGTGCAAAGTTATTTAATCAAAGGAATTTGTTATGTCTCGTGCAGGAAAATATCCAGTAGAAATTAAAAATGGTGTATCGGTTGAATTGACTGATTCTGCCATAGTTGTAAAAGGTCCAAAAGGCGAATTGAAAATTGCATTGGATACTAAACATGCCAATTTGGTTGACGTTAAAGTAGAAGATGGCCACGTTGTTGTTACACCAAAAGACGCAGAAGACAAAGCTTCACGCGCTATGTGGGGAACAATGACACGTAACATCAAATCTGCAGTGCAGGGGGTTACAGAAGGTTTTTCAAAAGCTATGTACATGAAAGGTGTTGGTTATAGAGCATCTGTCAAAGGTAATCAATTTACATTGGTTGTTGGTTTTTCTCATGATGTAGTTATGGAAATCCCAGCTGGTTTGACAGTTACAATGGGCGAAACACCAACTGAATTTACAATTTCAGGTATAGACAAGAATTTGTTGGGTCAATTTGCAGATAAAATTCACAAAATCCGCAAAGCAGATCCTTATAAAGGAAAAGGCCTTTTCTATAAAGACGAATATGTCCGTCGTAAAGAAGGCAAGAAGAAATAATAAAACAATATAATTTCCGCTGTTACGGGAATTGATAAAAAAGGAAAAATAAAATGTTAAAACATTTATCTTCTGAAGAAAGACGCACTTTGGCAAATCGTGGTGCGTTGAAAAGAAAGAATCCTGGCAAGATTCGTTTGTCAGTATTCCGTTCTGATCGTCATATTGAAATCCAAGCTATTGATGATGTGAAAGGTTGCACATTGTGCGCTGCATCTACAAAAGAAAAAGATTTCAAAGGCAAAGGTTGGAATATTGCTGGGGCTGAAATGCTTGGTAAGATTTTTGCCGAACGTGCAGCAAAAGCAGGTATCAAAGACAACTGCTATTTTGATCGTGGTCGTTATTTGTATCATGGTCGTGTAAAGGCTTTGGGCGATTCTATGCGCGCAAACGGAATGAAAATTTAATTTAGATGGAGCATAAAACAATGGCACGTTTTGATGATAAAAAATTACAGACAGATAATTTGGTAGATAAATTAGTTTCTATCAACCGCGTTTCTAAAACAGTGAAGGGCGGTCGTAACATGTCTTTCTCGGCATTGGTTGTTGTCGGGGATAAATCTGGTTTAGTTGGTTTTGGCAAAGGTAAAGCATTGGAAGTGCAAGCCGCTGTTCAAAAAGCAACAAAAGCAGCAAAAGCAAAAATGATCCGCGTTCCTTTGAAAGAAGGTCGTACATTGCACCATGATAGTTCTGCAAAATATGGCGCCAGCAAATTGGTTGTTCGCAGTGCTGTTCCTGGTACTGGTATCATTGCGGGTGGTGCTTTGCGTGCAGTTTTCGAATGCTTGGGTGTTCAAGACGTTGTGGTTAAATCACAAGGTTCAAACAATCCAAACAATATGATTCGTGCTGCATTTTTGGCATTTGAAAAAATGAATTCGCCAAAAACTGTTGCTGCTCGTCGTGGTAAAACTGTTTCTGAAATCATCGCTGGTCGTGATGGTAAAAAAGTAGAAACAGCAGAAGAAGCAAAATAATTAAAATAAACCGAGTACGCAATCTTGTATTGCGTGCGAAACAGACTATATCATAGTCATAGGACTAAAAGGAAAAAGAAATGAAATTAAATGCTTTGATGGATAATTATGGTGCTCGTAAAGGTATCAAACGCGTTGGTCGCGGTATGGCATCTGGTTATGGTAAAACAGCAGGTCGTGGAACCAAGGGTCAAAAAGCTCGTTCTGGATCACGCAAACAGGCAACATTCCAAGGTGGACAAATGCCAATTTTGCGTCGTTTCCCAAAATTTGGTTTCAACAATCCATTTGCTAAAAACTATGTAACAATCAATTTAGGCGATATCGAAAAATTTATTGCATCTGGCAAAATTGATGCCAAAAAAGAAATCAATTTAGATTCTTTGTTTGATGCAAAAATCGTAAATCGCAAATTGGATGGTTTGAAAGTTTTAGCCAAAGGCGAAATTAAAACTGCTGTGAACATTGTTGCAAACAAATGGTCAAAAGCCGCAGAAGCAGCAATTGTAAAAGCAGGTGGAAAAATTCAATCCAAATAAATCAATCGCACATCTGTAAGTTCTTTACAGATGTGTTGATAAACACAAAGTTTATACACCATGAAATCGTTCAAAAATATTTTTAGAAATTTATCCGATTTACAAAAACGTATTCTGTTTACATTGGGTGCGTTGATTGTTTATCGTATTGGTTCTTTTATTCCATTGCCAGGTGTTAACGCCAGTGCTGTTTTGCACTTGTTCAACGGCGATAATGGAATGATGGGAATGTTTGATATGTTTTCTGGTGGTTCTTTGTCTCGTATGTCTGTGTTGGCTTTGAACATCTTCCCATACATTTCAGCATCCATCGTTATTCAATTGTTAAGTGCGACCAGCAAATCTTTGACTGATTTGCGCAAAGAAGGTGAATCTGGTCGTATTAAAATCAACCAATATACTCGTTATTTGGCTGTGTTATTAGCAGTTGTGCAGGGATGGGCGGTCGTTCGTGGATTGGAATCTATGGCGCCAGTTAATGGTGTTGCTGCGGTTGCAAATCCAGGAATGGCATTTGAATTGTCTGCGATAATTGCGTTGGTTGGTGGAACTGTGTTTGTTATGTGGTTGGCAGAACAAATAACAGCACGTGGCATAGGCCAGGGTGCTTCGTTATTGATTTTTGCCGGTATCGTTGCAGAAGTTCCAGGTGGCATAGCAAAGTTGTTCTCACTGGCCGGGGTCGGTCAAATGTCACCAGCTATGATTGCGTTGGTGTTGGGTTTTGTTATTGGTATTATCGCACTTATCGCATTCATGGAACAGGCACAACGTCGTATTCAAATTTTGTATCCACGTCAGGCGATGGCAAATGGTGTTATGAATACAAATGTTTCATATTTACCAATCAAAGTTAATATTTCTGGTGTTATGGGACCTGTGTTCGCTGCATCTATTATGATGTTGCCTGCGTTTATACAACGTTTCGTACAAAGTGAAAATTTGACGGTTCAAAACATATTGGGATTTTTCACATATGGAACATGGTCTTATATGCTTATGTACACTGTATTGATTGCGTTCTTTGCATATTTCCAAACAGCGGTTGTGTTCAATTCCGAAGAAACCAGTACTAATTTGAAAAACGTTGGTGGATATATCCCAGGTGTTCGTCCAGGTGAACAGACAATGCATTATTTGGATGATGTGGTTTCCAGAACAACTGCGATTGGTGTTGTTTATTTAATCGTAGTTTGTGTGTTGCCTATCATTTTGAATACCCGTGCAGGAATGCCAGTAATGATTGGCGGAACCAGTGTTTTGATCGTTGCGGGTGTTGTATTGGATACTATGAACCAGGTAAAATCTTATTTGGTTGAAAGACAATACACAGGTGTTGTTAACAAAGCACAAAAGAAAGGTCGTTTCCGCAATTAATGTGGAAATAAAAACAAGATTTGATTTTTGTGTTTGAGCATAATAAAATAATTGAACATAAAAATCACAAGACATTCAAAAAACGTGTGGATTTTGAATGTTGAAAGTGTGGATGGAAACATCCCAAAAGTAATAACAAAAAAAGGAAAATAAAAGATGGCACGTATAGCAGGTGTTAACATTCCAAGTGAAAAACGCATTGAAATTGCGTTGCAATACATTCATGGTATTGGGCCAGCAAGATCTGCACAGATTTGTTCTGCATTGAAATTGAAAGACGGTCTGCGCGCAAAAGATTTGACTGACGAGGATGTTATCAAAATTTCAAATTACATTGAACAAAATTTCAAAGTAGAAGGTGATGTTCGTCGTGAAGTTGCAATGAATATTAAACGTTTGCAAGATTTGAAAACATATCGCGGCATTCGTCATCGTAATCGTTTACCAGTTCGTGGTCAACGCACACAAACTAACGCCCGTACTCGTAAGGGTAAACGCGTAGTTGTTGCAGGATCTGCGACCAAGGGTAAATAAAGTTTAATTGGGTAGAGATTAACACGATAGTTAATTGAAGACATCTAATAAAAGGAAAAACACAAATGGCAGTTACAAAATCAAAAAAGAAAGTAATTAAAAAAGTGTCACATGGCATTGCTCATGTTGTCGCTACAAATAATAATACACGTATTACAATCACAGACCAAAGCGGTGCAGTTTTAACATGGGCAACCGCAGGTGCTAATAATTTCAAAGGTGCAAAAAAATCTACACCATACGCCGCAACAGTTGTTGCAGATGCAGTTGGTAAGAAAGTTGCAGAAATGGGCATGAAAACAGTTGATGTTTTGATGCGCGGTATTGGCCAAGGTCGTGAATCTGCTGTTCGTGGATTGGCTAACGCTGGATTGATTGTTCAATCTATTACAGACACAACGCGTATTCCACACAATGGGTGCCGTCCAAAGAAAGTGCGTCGTGTTTAATAAAATTAACCGCCCGTTCGGGCGGTTTTTTATTTGATTACAAAAATATTCTTGACCCAAAGGCGTTGTTTTTATACACTTATTTGTGCTGAAAGGAAATTTTGTTGAGAAAATATTTATTTGTATTTTTATCATCTTTTGTGATTTGTGGTACAGCCATGGCCGATGGCTGTCCTGCTGGACAATACAAAGATCCTTCCACAGATGATTGTGTTCTTTGTCCAAAAGGAACATTTAATGCGACTTCCAACTCCATGACCCCGCGCTGCACTGCTTGCTCGAGTGGATATACCACTATATATGAAGGTTCAAGAGAAGAGACAGATTGTATTCATTATGTGGATAAATTTTGTGTTGGTAATGATTGTTTTGAATGGCCTGCAACTATCTCTCCTGAGGCAAAAGTATATACCACATATCTTTCTTTTCAATAAAACAGTTGACTTGTTATGAAATTATGTTAAAATACGCGGGCACGTAAGGTTTTTTGCGTGTTTATGGTGAAAATAATAAACTAAGCCATGGAGTAAAAAAATATGATCGAAAAAAACTGGATGACTTTGATTAAACCAAAAAAATTAAATATCAAAGTCGATGAAAATAATCCTAATATTGCTACATTAGTTGCAGAACCTTTGGAAAAAGGTTTCGGTTTAACATTGGGGACTGCATTACGTCGTGTATTGTTGTCTTCTTTGCAAGGATGTGCACCAATATATATCAAAATTGATGGTGTTCAACACGAATTCAGCAGTTTGTCCGGTGTTCGTGAAGATGTCACTGATATCATTTTGAATTTGAAAGGTGTTTATTTCAAAGCATTAACCGAAGGTCAACACAAAGCAACACTGAAAGTCAAAGGCCCAGCAGTTGTAACTGCAGGTATGATTGAAACATCTGGCAGTATTGAAGTGATGAATAAAAATGCAGAAATTTGCACTTTGGATGAAGGCGCAAATTTGGATATGGAAATCACATTAGCATCAGGTCGTGGATATGTTCCTGCATCTGTTAATGCTGTGGATTTGCCATTGGGAACAATCCCAGTAGATTCTATTTATTCACCAATTTTGAATGTTGCATCTGCTGTTTCTCAAACACGTGTTGGTCAAAGCACAGATTATGATAAATTGGAATTAACAGTTAAAACAAACGGTTCTGTGACACCAGAAGATGCGATTGCATATGCAGCGCGTATTTTGACAGATCAATTGACTGTGTTCATCAATTTTGAAGATCCAACCCAGGTAAATGCAATTGCTGATGATGAAAAGGCAAAAGATGTATTACCATTTGATCCAAAATTGTTGAAACATGTTGATGAATTGGAATTGTCTGTTCGTGCAACAAATTGCTTGAAGAACGACAAGATTAATTGGTTGGGTGAATTGGTGCAAAAGACAGAAAATGATATGTTGAAAACACCAAACTTTGGACGCAAATCTTTGAACGAAATCAAAGTTCAATTGGAAGCAATGGGCTTGTCTTTGGGTATGGAAGTACCGGGATGGCCACCAGAAAATATTGCTGAATTGTCCAAAAAGTATGAAGACCCATACAAATAATAAAAACAAAAACCATAATTCTGGAGATATGAAAATATCTTCAGGTTATGGTGTCTCACGAAATCCCTGTGAAAGCAGGGCAGAAACACAAAGGAGTAATCAATGAGACATAGAGTAGCAGGTCGCACATTTAATCGCGACACAAATGCCAGAAAAGCCATGTTTATTGGTTTGGCAAAAAACTTGATTGAAAAAGAACAAATTAAAACGACTTTGCCAAAAGCAAAAGATTTACGCGGTGTTGTCGAAAAATTGATTACCCGTGCAAAAGTTGATACTGTTGCAAATCGTCGTTTGACAGCATCTGAATTAGGTAATTCATCTGCTGCCACAGTGAAAAAATTATTCACTGTATTGGGCCCACGTTATGCAAAACGTCCTGGTGGTTATACACGCGTTTTGAAAGCTGGTTTCCGTTATGGCGATGCAGCACCAATGGCAATTATCGAATTGGTTGATCGTGATGAAAATGCCAAGAAAGTGGCACCAAAAACAGTTGCTGCTGAAAAAGCAGAACCTGTGGCCAAAGAAGAAGAAGCTAAACCAGCAGCACCAAAAACAAAACGTGTTGCAGTAGAAAAGAAAGCGGCTGCTCCTAAGGCAACTGGTGCAAAGAAAGCTGTTGCAGTTAAGCGTCGTGCAACTGGCAAATAATTGCAAATAAAAAATGCACAAAAATATACCGCCCAATCGGGCGGTTTTTTTGTTCTAAAAACAAATATACGCTTGCATAAATAGGGGCTTTATGATAAAATTATCAAGAAGGTATAAGGAGTTTTTTATGCGTAAGTTGTTGATTTTGCCTGTAATTATGGCATTTTGTGTCGCTGATTCTGGTGCGTTTGCTGCTACCGCGCGTGGTGGTCGTACAGGTGCAACAGCAGGTGCTGCTGCGACCACAAAGAAACCAGTAGCGCGTGCCGCGACAAGCAGTGCTGCAGGGACATCTACAAAAACAACAGGTGGTGTTGCGGCGCGTGCTGCAAAGAAAACAGGTGTAACAACAACTGGTGCAAAGAAAGCATCTCCAGTAAAATCAACAGGGGCAGGTTCAAGTACAAAAACTGCGCGTGCTGCGGCGACCCAAAAAGTTTTGAATATGGGAACCAAGGTAAAAACTGCAACTGAAAATACTGTGGTCGATGAAGAATGTCAAAACGCATATTATGGATGTATGGATGCCTTTTGTATGTTGGATAACGCGTCTGGTGGTCGTTGCCAATGCAGTGATAGAAATAAAGAATTAGATGCTGTGTTGAACGAAATTATGAAATTAGATGAACAGAGTTTGGCTATGGCAACCGAAGGTGTTGAACGTATCCAAATGGGTGAAAATGTTGATGAAATTATGAAACGCGCCAAAGCAGCGGCAGATGGTGTTGGCAAAGAAAATTTACAGGTAAATATCAAAGATTCAAATTCTGGTTCCAGCAGTAGTGGCAGTAAAGCCAGACAACTTGATTTATCTGCATGGAAAAACAACAGTATTTTCAGTGAAGATGATGATGTTTTTGGTGGTGGTAACGAAGAATCTGCGGGTATTCTTGAAGGGGGCGAATTTGCAAACAAATTTGGTGATGAATTACAGATTGCTGCGTCGGGCGTTTGTGTAAAACAATTGCCGGATCAATGTAAAAAATCTGCATCATTTTTGCAATTAACATATGGCCAAAGAATTAGATCAGATTGTACGGCATATGAAAACAGTTTGAAACAACAACGCGCCGCCAGCCAAGAAAAATTGGCAACTGCACAAAAGGCTTTGCGTGATGCTGCATTGGAATCTTTCCAAAATGAAAACAAATATGATTTGGGTGAATGCGTAGTTCGTTTCAAACAATGTTTGCAAACAACAGCTGAATGTGGTGAAGATTATTCGGGATGCGTTGCCGATACATCTATTTTGGCTGGATTATATGGTAAAACAAGCGGTAGTTCTGCCGGTAAGGTTGCAACAACTGTGATTAAAACTGGTGCAACCAGTGTTACAATCAGTTCTGCAACATATGATATTTTGAATACTAAAAAAATGATGTGTACATCTGTTGTAAAACAGTGCGTTAAAGCAAACCAGAAAGATGCTGTGTGGCAACAGGTTATCAAAGATTTGGCACCTGTGATGTACACTGCTGAATATAACGCAGCATCAAACAATCGTATGAATTGTATTTCTACTGTTGTGAAGTGCGTTCAAACAGCGTGTGGTTCACAATGGGATGATAAATCTGATAACTTTGATGCATGTTTGTCTGATCCAAACAGTATCGAAAACTATTGTAAATTAGAATACAATCGTTGCGGTGATGTCGCTTCCCAGGGCAATGTTAAAGACTATATTATGGCTAAACTGGCGGCATTAAAAGTTGATAAATGTACAACTGATGTCAAAGAATGTTTGTTATCCGAAGATCGTTGTGGTCCAGATTATGCAGGATGTATAGGTTTGGATACTGATACTATTGTTGATATGTGTCCTGCAGATAAGTTGTTGTCTTGTCAAGACAGGGCCAAGGGCGGTGCAGCGGCGGTTCGTGACTATATTTCACAAATTGCCCAAGGTATAGCATTAAATATCGATAATAAATTTGCTGCCGCATGTCAAAACGCAGTTGATGCCGCAATGGAAAGAATCTGTGGCGGTGGTGATGAAGACTCTGAAAGTTCTCACGGATGTGCAGGTATGGATGTTTTATCAACAAATGAAATCAAAGGTTCTATGAAATGGAGATATTGTAAAGAGGTTGTTGGAACAAATGGCAAGGTAAGTAATGATTGTACCGATTATTTGGAAGAAATCAAAGACGAAGATTTGCTGACATTTGGAGATTCTAACAGCGCAACACCAACCTCATATGGCAAGGTTCTGCCTGTGTTAAAAAACAGTTTTTCTCTTATAAGCAGAATTAAATTTGATGAAGAAGGACATTGTAATCCCAGCACTGCAACCGATCAAAATTCTTCTGAAACAGATAAAGCAAAAGATGGTGAGGAAGCAGCAGGTGAAGATTATTTTTGTGTAGAAGGTGTTACTACTCCAAGTGGGGTTATGAAAAACCTGCTTAAGAGCATGAACCGTGAATACGCATTAACTATGGAAAAATTTAAGAATGATGCAACAATTAAGGGTTGTGTGGAAGGTAAAACAGTGCAGGGAATTTCTACACGTGCCTCGAATGATAAAAATAAAAGTAATGCAAAAGAATTGGGTCGATCAGAAGGGCGTTATCCACAGTTATTAAATTCTACGGGATATGAAGTAAGTAGTGAAGTTATGAATACTGTGTTGACAGATTATTACGCAGAATTAAATAAAGTTATGGATTCAGAAGATAGTAAAAAGATGTATGAAGAAATTTCACAACGTAGACAGAAATTAATTGTAAATCGTTTATCAAGGTTGTTGATGGGTGGTAAAGATTTCTGTTCTTTGTCGGATAAAGATTTTT
>Ga0265300_10002907_pt1 | contig 14365 bp, 14 predicted proteins | sample AusTroGonzalo_MG_FD_193482 | JGI IMG/M metagenome (GOLD analysis project Ga0265300, IMG submission 193482) | Bovine rumen microbial communities from tropical cattle in Woodstock, Queensland, Australia - Gonzalo_03 | ecosystem: Host-associated > Mammals > Digestive system > Stomach > Rumen ... | reverse complement strand
GGGCAAAATTTCCGGCCGATTTTTCAGTGATACCAGCGTATCCAATAATCCGCGCGTATAAGGATGGCGCGGATCGGCAAATAAATCGGACGCAGCGGCCCGTTCCATACACAAACCGGCATACAATACCATTACTTCGTCAGCCAGTTCACTGGCCAATGCCAAGTTATGCGTAATAAAAACAACCGCCATTTTGCTTTCCTGCTGTAATTGTTTGATTAAACGTAAAATCTGTGCCTGAATCGTCACGTCCAGTGCCGTTGTCGGCTCGTCGGCAATGAGCACGTCCGGTCCCAATGCTAGTGCCATAGCAATCATCACCCGCTGGCACATCCCGCCCGAAAATTGGAACGGATATTCTTTTAATCGCTTTTCCGGTTGGTAAATACCCACTTTTTTAAGGAGTTGAACGGCCAGTTCGCGCGCCTGCTCGGGAGTGATTTTACGGTGCGCATGCAACGTTTCCGTCAATTGTTCGCCGATGGTCAACACCGGGTTTAAACCGGCGGACGGATCCTGAAAAATCATTGAAATCTTTTCGCCACGCAAACGGCGAAGTTCTTCGGTTGGCAAGGTAAGAATGTCTTTTCCGCGGTAATATATTTTACCGTCGGTAATGTGAGCTGTCGGCGGCAATAAACGCAACAGCGAGAGTGCATGCACGGTCTTTCCGCTGCCCGACTCTCCCACCACTGCAAGTACTTTTCCCGCCGGCAAAATATAACTTATCCCGCGTAACACGGGATAAGTCTGTTTTTCCACTTGAAAGGATACTCGTAAATTTTGAACCTCTAACAGAGGGGCCGTTTGCATATTTGTATTATAGCAATTTAGGCCTTATATAAAAAAGAAATAAAATTTGATACACTGTAATATATGAAACGTTTTTTTCTTTTTATACTACTTACTCTCTCCGTTGCCTGTGCCCAGCCAAAAGCAGTTATCTCCTTACCGGATCAATTCATTATAAATGCTCGCATAGCTGATACCGACAAAACCCGTGAACACGGCCTGATGTTTGTGAAACACTTGCCCGAAAACGAAGGTATGCTTTTTTATTTTGACGAAGAGGCAGAACACGTTTTTTGGATGAAAAATACACTCATTGATTTAGATATTATTTTTATTTCGGCAGATAAAACCGTCTCATCTGTGGAACACCAGGTGCCCCACACCTACACGTACACGCCGGATTCGGACGTTCCCCGTGTGTATGGGTACGGGAAATATGTACTGGAACTGCCCGCCAAAACGGCCGCCAAACACGGTATTACCCGTGGTAGCCGCCTTACTTTTGACTTGGAGAAACACCCATGATAAAACACTTCCTCGTTTGTTGCTTTTGTATAGTTGCCGCGCTGACAAGTGCCGCGGAAGAAGATAGTTGGCAAAAATTACAAAAAACGGCCAAAAAACATTTAGTGCAACTCATCGGCATTGATACATCTTCCCCCAATCCGGAAGAAATTAAAGCCGCACGCTATATTTATAAGGATTTAAACAAACACAAAATTGATTGGGACATTTACATCCCTGCCCCCAACCGCGCCAATCTAGTGGCCCGCTTAAAAGGCACCGATTCCACCCAAAAGCCGCTGTTACTTATTTCCCATTTAGACACAGTGGCCGCCGGCAGTGATTGGACATTGAATCCTTTTAAAGCCACGCAAAAAAACGGAAATATTTACGGACTCGGGGCTACTGATGCAAAAAACTACACCGCCATTTATCTGGCTTTGCTCACGTGGCTCAAAGATAATGCGCCCGCTCCGCAACGAGACATTATTTTCATGGCAACTTCCGGAGAAGAAACCGGCAGTCATACCGGCTTGTTATGGCTGACCGATGAAAAATGGGCAACTCTGAACCCCGGCTACGCACTTAACGAAGGCGGCGGCATTATCCGCGATTTACAAGGCGCGGACATCGTTTTTGCCGAAGCAGCTACCAAAATGTATATGGATATCAAAGTAACCGCCTACGGCACAGCAGGGCATTCATCTATTCCCGATGGTGAAAGTGCTGTTTATTCTCTTTCTCAGGCATTAGCTAAAATTGCCGCCTATAACCCGCCATCTCAGTTAACACCCACTGCAAAAGTTTTTTTCCAAGCATTGGAACCGCTGCAAGACACTGACGGAAAAACTACCCTTCATTTATTACTGGAAGGCACCCCGCAAGAGCAACAGGCTGCCGGAGAAGTTATTTCCTTAGATCCTTTTTTCCAAACGCAACTCAAAGACACGCTTAACCCCACCGTTTTAGCCGCCAGTCATGACACCAGTGCCACCAGCGGGGAAGCCAGTGCCATTATTAACGTGCGTTTATTACCTGATTCCAATCCGGATAAACTGCTGGAAAATTTACAGCAGTTATTCACGCCGGAAGAAGGCATTGTGCTGGAAATTTTAGAACGCCCGCAATTACCTTTTCCTCGACCGATGGACGGAACAGACCCGTTGTTTGCTTCCATCAAAACAACTGCCCAAAAATTATGGCCCGGTTCTATTACGGTGCCCGGCATCAGCCCCGCTTCGGGGGATAACGAATTTCTGCGCCGCAAAGGCGTCATTACCTATGGTTTAGGGCCTGAAATGGATCCCACCGTTCAAAATACCACTCATGCAGCTAACGAATTTATCAGCGAGCACGACTTTTTTAACCAGTTGAAATTCGTCGCCGGTATCGTGTTTGATTTTGCTTACCAACGCGATTTACTGCCGCTAACGGTGCCAACAACGGTAACACCTACCCAAGAGGAACCAAAAAAATGACCATCCAAAATTTCGATTCGTTAAGCCAACAAAAAAAAGTACAACAGGCCTATTACGCCAAAAACAGACAGCGTATTATTGACTACGCTAGCAAATACTACACCGAGCATAAAGAAAGCGTCCTGGCCAAAGCCAAAGTGCGCTACGCTACCACCAAAAAGAAAACATACTTCTGCAAAGTATGCGGCACCCAATTGCCGGCCGAACTGAGCGGACACCATTTATATTGCCCGGAACACCGCCCCGTAAGAAAGAGCGCAAAAAAACAACAAAAAGAACCGGGCGTATAATCTTCTGCCGCGTTTTAACAAAGTGGTATAATATTAGAGTAAACAAATCCCTTTCCCCTCAAATTTAACTGTGGAGACGTAACAATGATTAAACAAGGAAAATGCTTCTTTACCTCGGAATCGGTTTCCAAAGGTCACCCCGACAAAGTATGCGACCAAATTTCCGATGCCATTTTGGATGCCATCTTGGCCAAAGACCGTAACGCCCGCGTAGCTTGCGAAACATATATCACGCGCGGTTTAGTGATGATCGGCGGTGAAATCACCACCCGCACCTGGGTAGATGCCGAACAAATTGCTCGCGATGTCATTAAAGATATCGGTTATGATGATGCCAAATACGGGTTTAATTACAAAACCTGTGCGGTCATCAACGTCATCGGCAAACAATCACCGGATATCAGCCAAGGCGTGGATGTCGGCGGCGCGGGAGACCAAGGGTTAATGGTCGGCTATGCCGTCAACGAAACACCGGAATATATGCCGCTCTCACTCGTTTTGTCACATGATATTTTGAAAAATTTGGAAAAAATCCGCCGCCGCAAAATTTTGCCATATTTGGGGCCGGACGCCAAGAGCCAAGTAACGGTGGAATACCGCGACGGAGTGCCTGCGCGTGTAGATACGGTAGTGGTATCCACTCAGCACACGGAAGAAATTTTAGATAAATCGGGCAAAAAGATTACCGAACGTGCCCGCCGCGAAATTGAAGCCGCAGCCATTTTGCCCATCATCAAGCCGTGGATGGATAAAGATACAAAAATTTATATCAACCCGACCGGCAAATTCGTTATCGGAGGGCCGCAGTCGGATACAGGATTGACCGGACGCAAAATCATCGTAGACACCTATGGTGGCCGTTGTCCGCATGGCGGCGGTGCCTTCTCCGGAAAAGACCCGACCAAAGTGGATCGTTCGGCGGCATATATGGCACGCTACATTGCCAAAAACATTGTGGCGGCCCATCTGGCACAGGAATGCACCGTGCAGATTGCCTATGCTATCGGCCGTGACGAACCGGTCGGCTTTTATACCGACACGAACGGCACCGGTGTATTGCCGGATGAAAAACTCGCTCAAATCGCGCGCAAGATTTTCCCCCTTACACCGCGCGGTATTATTGAGCATTTCAAGTTGCGCTCGCCTATTTACTTGGCGACGGCTGCTTTCGGACATTTCGGTCGCAAGGAATTCCCTTGGGAAAAGACCGACAAAGTCAAAGTATTACAGAAAGCCGCCCACTAATTTAACGCCCCGCATACAGCGGGGCTTTTTACGGAGGGGTTATGAAAAAAGCATGTATCATTGTTACAAACGGTTTTGAAGAACTGGAAGCCGTGGGCACATATGCCTTGTTAAAACGTTGCGGACTCGAAGTAGATATTTATTCGCTCCGGGGCGAAAATGCCGAAGGTCGCTTTGGATTGCATTGTACGCACTTGCATCCGCTTAGCACTTTACAAGCGGAAGAATACGACGCACTCGTTCTTCCCGGCGGCCCGCAATATAAAGAATTGGAAGCCAGTCACGAAGTACAACAACTGCTTGCCGCGTTTATCCGCAACGGAAAAGTAGTGGGCGCACTATGTGCCAGCCCTACTATTTTGGGCCACGCAGGCTACTTAACAGGCAAACAATACACGTGTTTTACATCCATGAACGAGGATTTCGGCGGCATATTCACCGACCAATACGCTACCGTTGACGGCAACATTATCACCGGTCAAAGCGCCGCTGCTACGGTGGACTTTGCCTTTGCCGTTGCAGAAAAACTACTTGGCAAAACACATATAGAAGAAGTGAAACACAGTATTTACTATAAATAAATACACAACAAAAAAGCCGCCGATTACCGGCGGCTTTTTTGTTTAAGAACGGTTTTCAACGACAATCCTTGTAATGATTTATAAATTTGGAAAATCCCAATTTATATATTTCAAAATAAAAACTATGCACAGTGTATAAAATACTTTTATGACACTCTAAGATAACGCATAGTAACGCCAACTTCCGTTGTCCCGTAAAAGTCGTCCTTTCATAATTTTGATACAATAACTACCTGCTGGAGATAATCCTCTTTCTATACAAAGTAACTGATGCAAAGGTTGACCGTCCGGACATGACATTTGATACATAAATCCTGTGTTCTTATAACGACCTGATATTCTCCCAACCGCTACAGAAGTACACCTTGCGTTTTCCACTTCTGCAGCCCATTCTCCTTCTGAACGACGATCTGTAGAGTTGGAATTCCACACGCTACGCCCTGTCCAAGGGAGATCAATATCTAATTGATCAAAAGTACTGGCATAGGAACCATTAGCAGAGTAAAAAACTTCTTGTGCTTGATAGATGGTACTAATAATCGAAAGGGCGCGGGACGCTTTGCTTCTTTCCACCGCTTTGGTATATTGTGGCAAGGCGACGCTGGCTAAAATACCAATAATCAGCACAACAACTAATAACTCAATTAAGGTAAAGCCTCTTTGCCCCATAAAACAGTTTGTCATAGTACAAACTCCTTCTTTTTTAAAAGTAATTCAGAGACATTTAACAAAAAACAAAAAACCAAGTCAAGTTGTAAAACTTGACTTGGCTTTTTTATTCCAGAATTTGTTAAAAGCGAAGCGACAACGACGCCTCTCCACCTAGCCCGTAATGGGCATAGTTGGCGGCCAAGCTCAAATCCATATAAGACGGTAATTTAAAGTTAAATCCTACCGTACCGCGGGCCGTAGCAGCGTGTTCATGCTCGCCACGCAACACAGCCCCTTGCGTACCCACTCCGTTACCGATATTGAGCGTAGTATAATCTACTCCACCACCGATATAAGGGACAAAGTATTTAAATTTCATGGACATCACCAAACTGGCATTATAGTGCGTGGCTGAAAAATCGCGTGCGGTGGCACTGTGCGCCGCCACCACGAGCATCGGTTGAAAAGAACCCAACATCTCGCTGGGCCGCGTAATTCCCCAACGCAAACCGCCGCCTGCAATGGTTAAGCCTTGGTAACTGCTGGCACGAATAAACCCGTCCAACCGAAACGGCATTCCGATATCGGCCTGCAACCACGGGCTGAACATAGCGCCTACTTTATCCCGGTCACCCAAAGCTGTTTGCTGGCGTTCGGTATAAGTATCCCCATGGCCGCGGCTCATTTTAAAAAGCATACTGCCGCGCGGCCCGATTTGGAAACCGCCCCACCCCAAAATACGGCCCGTCGTATACGTGCCGGAACCGATCATACCGCCTAAATCTTTGGTAAAAGCACGCACGTTATTTGCAGTAACATAATCGCCGAAATGATCCCATGATGTCGCAGCCTCTGCGCTGACACAAGCGGCCAAAGCAGCCAGTAAGAAAAAATATTTTTTTATTCGCATTGTCTATCTCTCCCACAAAATTTATTTATCTTGTAAAACGATTTCATCCTTCTCTTTCACTCGGCCGCGCAAAACACCTGCGGTAAATTCAAGTGTGTAGCGGCTGCCGCGCACAAATCTGCCAAACCGCCACGGCACCATATTTTCCTTCACATACAACACTTTTCCCGTTTTATCGCAAAACACTGCATCAATGGGAAAGCGCATAAAACACGTGTGTATTTGCGGGCAAGGGTCCAACAAAAGGGCTTTCCCTTCCGCCAAACCTCGGCGGAACATCAGTCCTTTTAAACGGGTGAAAAACATATCGGCCACTTCCACTTCATCGGCCAACACTTCCTGCGTATGTTTAAGAAGACACTTCATTTTTTACCCCTTGCTCTAACAACTTCTTTATTTGTTCCAGCCATGCTGCGTCCGTAAATACTACCGGAGAGGGCGTTACAATTTTGGTGTGCTTTCCGTCATAAAAAACTAAAAACGTCAGCAACCATTTACCATCTATATCCACTTCACCGATCCACATCTCTTCCCGCGAGACGGCCTTGCGCAAGGAAGAAACTGTCTTTTTCCCTTCCCCGGCGGGATGTGTGCAATTATCGTTGCAAGTGTTTACAAAATCAAATGTGTCTTTGTCCAAAATACGCACATTGGCATATTTTTTGTTTGTCAGCGGCAATACTAGCCGCCCCTTTTTATATTGCACGCCTTCTACCCGAAACAGCGTACCGTAAGACACATCAAACGCGCGTAACCCCGACGGGAATAATAAATAAATTGCCGCCAGGGCTATGCGCAACATAATTCTTACGCGGCAACCCGTTCCACGTAGTTACCGGTGCGGGTGTCCACCAACACGGTGTCGCCGGTGTTGATAAACAATGGCACTTTAATAATAGCACCCGTTTCCAAAGTGGCTTCTTTAGTGGTATTGGCTACGGTGTCACCTTTGACGCCGGGCACAGTTTCCACAATCTTAAGCGGTACTTTAATCGGCAATTCCACATTGAATAATTCGTCGTTAATATAAATGCCTGTGGCATCCATATTGTCTTTTAAATATTTAGACAAATTACCCAGTTTCGTCAACGGCACTTCGATTTGGTCATACGTTTCGGCATTCATAAAAGTAGCCATATCGCCGTTGGTATAAAGATACGTAAAGGGGCGTTTTTCCACTTCCACTTCATTGAATTTATCTTCCGGACGGTAAGCCGTTTCAATTACAGAGCCGGTGTGGATGTTGCGCAGTTTCACACGCACAACGGCACGAGCTTGGCTTTTGCGGTGGTGTTGAAATTCAATAATTTCCACCAATTGGCCGTTTTCGTCCTGAAAGATTAACCCTTCACGAAATTCTGTTGTACTTAACATATTCACTCCTTTTACGGGCCTTTCAACCCTTATTTTTGCGTCAATTTTTTGGAACCTTTTTGCGTGACAAGGAAACTATCCTCTAACCGGATACCCCATTTACCCGCAAAATAAATCCCCGGCTCTACGGTAACTACCTGATTTTCTTCCAACACGTCCGCAGACGCGGCACGCAAAATAGGCTGATCATGCACTTCCAATCCAATCCCGTGCCCCGTTGTGTGAAAAAACTCTTTACCGTATCCGGCTGCTTCAATCACGTCGCGGGCCGCTTTATCTACCGCCCCCGCCGCTACGCCTGCACGCAAGGCTTTTACACCTGCATGATAGGCGGTATCCACAATATTCCAAATCTTTTTATATTCCGCCGGCTCGCGTGTTCCATGCCACCAACTGCGCGTCATATCCGACGTATATCCTTCATAAAAACATCCAAAATCCATTAGCACCGCTTCCTGCGCTTTTAATTTACGCGTTTTGGAAGGCGTATGATGGGCATCGGCCGTATTTTCGCCAAAACAGACAATATTAAACGGCACGCTGTCCGCACCGCGTCCCAGCAAAGCTTGTGCCATCAAAATGCGCACTTGCTCTTCTGTCATGCCGGTTTTGATTTTTGGTTTTACTTCTTCAAAAGATTCCCAAGCAATTTGACAGGCTTTGCGCAGTTTAGCCGTTTCATCGGCGTACTTTTGGCGACGCATATCTGTTATCAAGCCGTCCGCGCGTACACAGCCGGCCTTCAACAACATCTCACCCGTTTGAAAATCTACCCTCGCCGGATCAAACGCCACCCGTTTGAGTGCGCGTTTTTTCACTTGTTCCAACGCTCCGGCCAGCATGGAACCAAACGGCACATCTTGCGTCTGCAAGAAAGCACGCGCCGGTTGCATTTTACTGACAATCAATTTTTTAGTAATGCAGTAAGCTTTTTTAGGGGTAACCAAAAAGACGGCCTCCCCGTCGGAGAGTTCAATACCGCACAAATAGCGCTGTTCCAACGCCGAAGTGACGATATAACCATCCAACCCGGCTTGTTTTAGTAACCGCCGGAAATCTGCCATACGAACAGAAGATAAATTTTTTATTGCCATACTTTATTTTTTAGTCAAAATCGCCGCGTTTTTTTGCGTCACGCACACAGTATCTTCCAGGCGGACACCAAATTTACCCGTCAGATAAATACCGGGTTCCACCGTTACGATATTGCCTTGTTGCAAGCGGGCCTTGCAATCTGCACTGTTGCAAGGATTTTCGTGTACTTCCAGTCCCACACCATGCCCGGTGCGGTGTGTGAAATAAGGCCCGTAACCGGCCTTGGTAATAATACCGCGGGACACCGCGTCCACTTCAGCACCCGTCGTGCCGATACGCACGGCTTTAATTCCGGCGCGGCGCGCTTTATCCACGATATTCCAAATCTTTTTATATTCGGCCGGTTCCTGGGGCCCGTGCCACCAACAGCGGGTAATATCCGAGCAATAGCCTTTGTAAATACACCCAAAATCCATCAGCACCGCCTCATTTTTACCCAGCTTGCGATCCCCGGTTTCATGGTGCGGGTTGGCGGTATTTTCGCCAAACGCCACAATCGTTAAAAAGGACGTCGTTGTAGCACCCATGGTGCGCATAAATTTTTCCAGCTCGGCAGCTACTTCGCATTCGCGGATACCTGTTTTGACAAGCGGACGCACGTGTTCGTAAGCCAAATAAGCAATGCGGTTAGCCGCACGCAAAATCTTGATTTCATCCGCGTCCTTGGTTTCACGCAAGTTACTCACCAAACTGGGCAGTTCTACCAATCCCGCTTTACGCATTCGCATACCATCTAAATAACTTTCTTTGGCCGAATCAAAACCGACTGATTTAATACCCTGTTTTTTAATATAGTCCAAGGCGGCACCGAGTCGATCCGTATCGCAGGCAAATACATCAATCTCCGGAGCAAATTTGCTAAACGGCCCTTCGTATAAGCTGCGGGTAAAACAGGCAATGCCTTTGGGATGAATCACAAACACCGACTCACCCGCATAAAAATAAAAACGGGTAAGATAGAATTGATCTAAATAATTGGTAAGCACAAACGCGTTTGTTTTATGTTTACGTAACAAAGCGCGAATTTCTTTCGCGCGCGCGAGAAGATGATTTTTAGCAGACATATAATTTCTCTCAAATGAGTGTATAGATATATGATAACACTTTTATATCGTTGCTACAATGAAAAATTTACATAAAAACCGTAACACACAAGGCAGAATTTACTATAATAATAAAATATGGTGCAACGTTTGTTTATGCGGCTTGCCTTATTTGCCGTTCTGCTTTCCGCGGCCACAGTCTGTGGGGCCGTGTCTTTTGCGTCGGCAGATGGAGCCTTCTCTTGGGATTTGCCCGCTGGCTGGAGCAAAAGTAAAAACCCGCCGGCCGGCAGCGTGCTATCTATCCAAAAAGCAGATACCGTCATCGACATCAAAACCACCGACTGCAAAACAGAAACGTGTATCGAAGAAAAAATCACTACGGATTTGACCGACGTAAAAAACAAAAAAATGAAAGTAGTGGGCAATTCTTACACCGGAGAAGAAATTCGCCGCATTGAATTTTCCACCGGAGAGCCGTTCTTTTATATCAGTTTTTTCTCACCGAAAAGCGAATTCAGCGCCGGTTACTTTTTAATTGATGGCCACTCTTATTCTATTTTAGCCCGCAACTTAACTTACGCCGAAACTGATTTAATTTTTTCCTTTATTTCCCCCAAACAAACGCAACGTTCCGTGTTGGAAATGGACTTGAAAGACAAACGTGCTTATGACATTTCGCCCATGCCGCACGTGAGCGAAGAAATGTTGGAAAATCCCGAAGCAATCGTAGCCGATGAACCGCCTGCCGAAAAACCGGCGCCTGTGGTCAAGAAAGATTTTTCATTACAAAAAGTTTTCAAAAAAATCAGAATAAAAACCCTTGTATCACCCAATATGCCGCCGTATATCCGTCATTGGGGACACTTCTTTGATATTGTCATCTTAATCGGTGTATTATTTATTTTGCTGCAAGTGGGCGCGCTGATTACCCGTCTATGTTTGCATGAAACGGAAGAAAGAACGCCGGCTAACCCCAACTCACTTTATCCTATTTTCTTTGAACGCCTGTACGGGACACCGTCACTAATTTTCCGTGCTAAAGACAACCAGGGAAATATTCTCATTTCGCTTTCTTCCCGTTGGGACAGTTTCTTTTTACTCACCGGATTACTGATGGTGGCAGGTACATTTTTATTGCTGGCCGTGGCCGGTTTTGGTGAAAACAGCGGGCTGATTCCGCTATCCGCATTTGCGTATAATACGATTTATTCGGCTTGTTCGCTGTTTATCCCGCTGGGAATAGTAATTTTCTTTTGTGGCATTGTGTGGAGCCAATTAGTATTACGTGAAATTACACTCTTTGACCGCAAAGGCAAACGTGCGGCTATTCTCGTACAAAAAGGTTTTGGTTTGAAACAGGAACGCTACGACATCTATTTTGCCCGCTCCAAAGAAGTACTGGTAGCTACCCGCAAACGCTTCTCACTTTTGCGCATGTGGGCCTTGCATACAAAAGACGGACAACTGGTGGCCCAAATAACCGAAACTTCTCTTCCGCGCGCACTGGTACGTAAATGTCTTGGCCACTTGAGCGGATTTCTGCGGGCCGATTATGTGATTGAAGGACAGATGGATAGCGCCGGCACGATTGATAACACACATATGCCGTTTGATGCGTTTTCCTGCCAACTGGACAAACCGCAAGCTATCAACGCGCGCGATTTGTTGGCCACGACCTTACTCATTAACATCCGCGATAAAGATAAATGGTACCCCTGGTTTAATTAAAAACGAGCGGGTATTTTTGAAAAGACGAAACTTTCTCTCAGTATGTCTAAATTTTATATCGTATATTATATGCGTTACTTTATATTGCTGCTGGCATTGACCACTGCACCGTTGCTGTCGGCCCAAACCTTGCAGTCCCGCGTAACCGAACAAATCCGGATTCCGGCTCTCAGCGGAGCCGTCTGGGGCGGCATTGCCTTGCATACAGACGGAAACGAAACTCCTTTATTTGCCATTGAAGAAAATACCCGCCTGACACCGGCCAGCACGCTTAAATTGTTAACCACGGCCGCCGCACTGGAACGATTAGGGCCACATCACCGTTTTGAAACCCGCCTTTATTCCCAAACCGCTCCGAATGAAAACGGCATCGTTGACGGTGCTTTATACATACAAGGCGGCGGAGACATGACATTGGGTTCCCCCCGCGTCCCGGGTGCGGAAACTACAAAAGATGTTTTGGACAAATGGGTACAAGCCGTTAAAAAAGCGGGTATCACTCAAATTAACGACGGCATTGTAGCCGATGAATCGCTGTTTGAAGGGCTGTCTGTTCCTCCAAAAGTTAACTGGGAAAATATGGGCAACTATTATGCAGCGCCCGCCACTCCGCTCTGTTGGAACGACAACTTATTTGAAGTACACTTTAAGCCCCAACTCAAAGCCAACGTGGCAACCGAAATTGCCGGCACCACGCCGCAAGATATGGGCATTTTACTGGATAATTTTGTAACTACTGACGGAAAAACAAAAACAGATAACGCTTTTATCTACGCGGCACCAGGGCAATACCGCATGCAAATTTTCGGCACAATCCCCACCAATCTCAAAGGATTTACAATTAAAGGTGCCCTTCCCGACCCGGCCTTATTTGCCGCCCAGCAATTGCTCTTAGCCCTCAAAGAACAGGGAATTACGGTCAACGGGTTAGCGCGTACTATCGATCAAGCGCCCGATTATACCTCTATGCAACACGTGCATACGTATAAATCACCCGAATTAAAAGACATTATTATCATCGTCAACAAACGCAGTTTCAACTTGTATGCCGAAATGCTGTTGCGCCAATTAGCCGTGAAAGAAGGGAAAAAAGGAAGCCTGCAAAATGGGCTGGACGAGTTACAAAAATTTTTAAAAACAAACCGCCTGGCCGCCCCCAATGATACGGTCATTTATGACGGCAGCGGACTTTCTCGCGATAATTTGCTCACACCGCGCGTGCTAGTTAATACGCTTCGCTTCATGACAAAAAGTCCGCATTTTACTTATTATTATAAATCACTGGCTACGCCGGATGACCGAGGTGATTTACTTGTATTGCGCCGCTTTTTAAAACCGAAAAAACAAGTAGATTCCGTACGCATTAAAGGCGGCACCATTGATAGCGTGAAAGCCTTGGCCGGCTACACACAGGACGCAGACGGGAAAATGGTGGCTTTTGTATTTATGGCTAACAATTTGGCGGGAAAAAACGAATCTCTTTTCCGCCTGCATGAAAATTTAATTAAAATGTTGTTGGAAATGCATTCTGACAGGTCCTCAGAAGAAACAACCGAAAAATAACTCTGTTACAAAGCCGTAATTTCTATCTCTTTCCAGCGTCCGCGCCAGAAGCGCACCACCATAAAAACAGCCGTTAAAGCGGCATAAAACGTCAGCCAACTCCACACCCAAAATACGGACGCATTCATTTTATACACCAGCACCCATGTCCCCGGTATAAGCAAGCCCCAAGCGCAGCCAATCATCACACGCATAAAAAATTTCGTATCACCTGCACCGCGCAACGCCGCACCAAAAATTAAATAGGCTGCATCACACAATACAAACAGACTGACCATTTTCATCAACGGCCACGCACGGGCGGCCAGCTCCGCTCCATTTGCCGTTCCCTCCGGAATAAACAAGTGCAGAAATAAGGGCGCGCCAAAAAAGAATAGTAACGCAATTCCCCCAGCATAAGTAAAACCCAACCTACATGCATTTTGAACCACACGTACGCCTAAATCAGGCCGTTTTAGCCCTTGGTATTTGCTGACTAAAATTTGAATTCCGCTACCCAACCCCAAAATCACCATAAACACGACGGGCTGCATACTCATTACAATATTGCTCGCTTGCAGTGAAATACTGTCAATATTACCCACCATAAACGTAAAAAGCGTAAATGAAATAACGTCCATTAAAATTCCAAATCCGTTCGGCAACCCAAAACATACCAAACGCATAAAAATAGGTTTGTAAAAACCTGCTAGGCGTAAAATCTTAAATTTACGGCAAACACGCGATGCAAAAATAAGCGCACTGAAAATAAGCGTCATACATACCCCGCCTAAAATAGTGGCCCAGGCCGCACCTACAATGCCCATTTCCGCAACACCAAACTTACCAAAAATCAGCACATAGTCTAATATCATATTGACAGCATTCCCCGCTAATGCCACCGCCATGGGGATTTTGGTATGTCCGCGGCCATTAAAAAAACTGGCTAACGCATTATTGATAATCGCCAACCCACTAAATAAATTGAGTAGCGTAAAATATTGGAGTTCCAACCCCTGCACTTCGGGTGCATGGTCAAATGCATAAATCAATGCCCGTCCTGCCGGAGTTAAGGCGATCAAAATAAGAGCGGAAAGAGACGCAACAAAAATACCTTGCCATAACGAAA
>Ga0265300_10002902_pt1 | contig 14382 bp, 7 predicted proteins | sample AusTroGonzalo_MG_FD_193482 | JGI IMG/M metagenome (GOLD analysis project Ga0265300, IMG submission 193482) | Bovine rumen microbial communities from tropical cattle in Woodstock, Queensland, Australia - Gonzalo_03 | ecosystem: Host-associated > Mammals > Digestive system > Stomach > Rumen ... | reverse complement strand
ATAGCACAGAGACATAGCAGTGTCAGTATGCAACCCTGACATTACATTTTACGCCCTTGTCCATGTCTATGATGTGAAAAATGCGTTTTTTTATTGCTCAAAGATAAATTTTTGTTCACGAGCATTGAAGGTTGGGCGTTCTATGGTTGCTCTGGCCTTACCTCCGTCACCATCCCCAATAGTGTGACGAGTATTGGAAGTGCTGCGTTCTCTGGTTGCTCTAAGCTTACCTCCGTCACCATCCCCAATAGTGTGACGAGTATTGGAGGTAGTGCGTTCTCTGGTTGCAAATACCTTACCTCCGTCACCATCGGCAATAGTGTGACGAGCATTGGAAGTAGTGCGTTCCGTGAATGCTCTGGCCTTACCTCCATCACCATTCCCAATAGTGTGACGAGCATTGGAACTCATGCGTTCGAGAATTGCTCTGGCCTGAGAAAAGTAATCGTGAAAGATATAGCAGCATGGTGCGGAATCAAGTTCGATAGTTATGACTCTAATCTTTTATATTATGCCAAACATTTATATAGTGACGAGGATACAGAAATCGCAAATCTAATTATCCCCAACAGTGTGACGAGCATTGGAGATTGGGCGTTCTTTGGTTGCTCTGGCCTTACCTCCGTTACCATCCCCAACAGCGTAACGAGCATTGGAGATCAAGCGTTCCGTAATTGCTCTGGCCTTACCTCCGTCACCATCCCCAATAGTGTGACGAGCATTGGAGAGTATGCGTTCTTAAGCTGCTCCGGCCTCACCTCCGTCACCATCGGCAACAGCGTGACGAGCATTGGAAATAATGCGTTCCAGTATTGCTCTGGCCTTATCTCAGTCACCATAGGCAGTGGTGTGACGAGCATTGGAAATCATGCGTTCGACGGAGTCGATATTCCAACTATCATTTCTTTGATAGAGAATCCATTTAAGATAACAGGAAAGACATCGGATTATAGAACTTTCTCTCAAAAAACATTCCTTAAAGCGACGCTGTATGTACCTGTAGGGACTAAAGATAAATATCAGGCTACTGACGGATGGAAAGAATTTCAAAACATCGTTGAAGGAACGCCTACCGGCATTAAAGTTATTGAGAACACTCAAAACAAGAATGCCACTGTTTACGACCTGAATGGTGTTCGCCTGCCCGCGCCCATGAAGGGTATTAATATCATAAATGGCCAGAAGGTCGTAGTGAAATAGTAATATCCAACTATAACGTTAAAAATCCTCGTATTTCTTTGTAGATTGCGAGGATTTTTCGAGTACACACCGGAACCGACCCTGTTAGTACACACCAGAACCGATCCTATTGTGTAAAAATATCCCCGAGATTCAAGAGAGTCTCGGGGATTGTCGTCATTTGTAGTAGTCGATTCGGACAAAGTGACGGGGAATGCCGAGGGGACGCCAAGAGATGTGGAGCCAGCCGTGGCCGGTCAGGAGTTGGTCGGTATACTCACATGTCTTTAGGAACGAGACCAAGTGTTGGAACTTGGTTGGGTCCTTGGGGCGGATATCGGCAGCCTGGCCTTGGAGGTGTTGGGAAGTGGGGACGCCACCGACGCGGCGGTTCACGTCGGCATTGCGGAAGCCCGAGTTAATGATGATGGGACAGCCGATGGCCTCGCGGGCGGGTTCCAGCAAGTTGCGGCAGCCGTAGATTATGTTGGCAATCTGCTGTACGGTCGGGATGTTGTCGGGGTACTTGTCGAGGTTGCAGAACTCGGACAACGTGAAGTGATTACTGAGTTTGATGTTTTCCATTGATTTTCCGTGTGATAAGTTTAACATAATAGTCGAGGCCGAAGATGCTGGCGACGAGCAGGAAGGCTTGGGCGACATAGACCAGCAGGCCGTTCGACACGTCGTCGATCATGACGACCTGATAAGAAACCAGTGCAATGCTGCTCACGATGAGCAGCACGGCACAGGCATACTGAGAGATTTTAAAGCGCGTGTTTTCCATAGCAATTGTTAATTTTTACACAAAGAGAACCATCCCTTTTGTGTAATTTCACATTAGGGTTTGTGCACCGGCACCGCCTAAGAGTCCTGCGCAGATGGCTGCAATAATCTCCAGAATGATTTTTGTTGTTTTGTTCATAATCGTGTGTGTTTTTAAATTCTTTTACCCTACAAAGGTACGAAAAAAATCCGAGATATGCAAATAAAAATAGAGAAAAATGCTATATATAATAATAAAATTATTCTTTACATATGTTCTTTAGTGAAAATTAGTTAGTAGAGTTAGATAGATAGTGAGAAAAACTTAGTTAGTTAGTTAGTTAGATAGATTGGTAGTAATGTTTGCTGTTAATGATATTTAACTAATAATTATTGTTCAAAAACTTGTACATAATCAGAATTATTTGTAATTTTGCAAAAATTTTTTAAGTACAACATATTACAACAAACAAAATCTGAAGATTGATTCATGGATATCTACAAGACATTCAACTGCAAGGAAGCTCAGGATATAACACTTGGCCAAGTAATGAACATGATTAGCGTGGATGAGGAACTAAAGAGGAGCACACAACTTTATCGTGACCTCATGGCGCAAGGCAACGAAAAGGCGGCAAAGGCTGTAAAAGAAGCTACACCGCAGGTGGCTGTCAGCTTCCGCATGGATGGCGGAAAGGGCAAAGACAACTGTCGTGAGTGCCTCTACCAGGTGCTTATTGATTTCGACGCGAAGAACCCCAAGGAGCGTCTGCCTGCCGACGAGTTGGAGAAGGTGAAAACCATCATGCGTACCTCTTATTACGCACGTATGGGCTACGAGAGCATTTCGGGACTGGGCTATCATATCGTGGTGCCTTTCCTGCTGCCTGAGGGGATTGTCATTAACATGGCCGATGACCCAAAGCGTGCCGAGGAGATATACACCCGTGTCTACCGCCACATTGCCAACCTGTATGCCATTTGGTGCGGTCATCCGATGGATAAGGAGTGTAAAAACCCGAACCGCATGATGGGACTGAGCCACGACCCGCAGGCTGTCTATCGTCCCGATGCCCGTCAGATTCGTCTGACCCGCGAGGAATTAGGCATCGACAAGGATGGAAACCTTATCAAGATGAAGACGCCTAAACATGCTGTCGACAAGAAGGGCAACCCCGTCAGCGTGCCCATGGGCAATCATCTGGATCGCGCCATCAAGATGGTTGAGGATGCCGACATGACCTTTGCTCCCGGCAACCGCCACAATTTCGTGATGCGCCTGGCATTCATATTGAACCGCATGGGCGTCAACGAAGACGAGGCGGCACAGGTACTCGACGACCAGTATCTGGGTAAGATGGATGGCCGTCCGTCCGACGTGCTCCACAACTGTTATAAGACGGCCGCTGACGAGTTTGGCGTATGGATGCCACAACGTTCAGGCAACGCCATCAAGACTGAGATTATTGCCACGTTTCTGAAGACCAAGCAGTTGCAGTATGATATGCTGACGCAGAGGACACGTCAGATGACCGACGACGGTCAGTGGCATGAGATGAAGGACCGCAACGAGAACGACCTCTACATGGCCTGTTGCGCCGAGTCGGGCGTAAACGTGACAGATAAACTCTTCCATACCGTGCTGAATTCGAGTGTCGTACCCGAGGTGAATCCGCTGCGCGAGTACGTGATGGCTCTGCCTGCATGGAAACCCGATATGCCCGACTATATTGGTCAGGCCGCTGCGATGGTACACATGGCTACGGACGAAGAGAACAATCTGTGGCGTGTATGCTTCCCCAAGTGGTTCGTAGCGATGGTGGCCGGTTGGACGGACGACCAGATTGTCAACCACCAGGTCATCGTACTTGTTGGTCGTCAGGGCATCTATAAGTCCTCGTGGATCAATCGTCTGCTACCCCCGCAGCTGCAGGCTTACTCCACCGACCATGTCGATATAGACCGTCTGGACAAGGACGAGGAACTACGTGCCGCGGAATACGGACTCATCAACATCGACGAGTTGGACAAGTTGACCGACCGCCAGTTGAACAAGTTGAAGTCGATGATTACTACGCAGCATGTCGACGTCCGCGCGCCCTTCGGTCGTCATAAGGAAAAGCGAGTGCGTGTAGCGTCCTATGCTGCTTCGGGCAACAAGGAGGAGTTTCTGACCGACCAAACCGGTAACCGCCGTTGGCTGCCCTTTCACGTCATGTCCATCGACTCCCCTTACATCTACACCTTGCCCTACGATGGCATGTATGCCCAGGCCCGATACCTGCTTGAGAACGGTTTCAACTATTGGTTCGACGAGGTCGACATCAAGACCCTTGAACAGCACGTCGACGAATTCATGATTCCCACCAGCGAGGAAGAGCTCATTCCCCTTTACTATTCGCCTGCAAAGCTGGAAGATGGTGGCTCGGTATTTGTTTCGCTGTCTGAAATCTCAGCCAAGATTACAAGCTATGGCAATCTAAAGAAGAACCCTGAGCCTCGCCGCTTAGGTGCCATCATGACCAAGCTAGGCTTCAAAAAAGAACGAAGTGGCCATGGTGGCAGACGTGGCTACTATGTGCGTGAACATACTCAGACAGAGATAGATAGACTAAGACATCCGGAGATCTTTTAGTGGTGTCATGGTGTCAAGGTGACATCAGTTTCTATAGATTTATTAAAAAATGGGTAAAGGCATTTTTACCCATTTTTATTTTTTTGTATTACTTTTAGGAAAGTGATGACACCATGACACCATGTCACCGCAAATGTCCCTTCCCCTTTGAGTTCCCTGCTTGTCTTCCCATGGTAACCGCCCCGTCCACCCAAAGCGGAAGGGGCGTCTGCTATATAGCGGACGGGCAGCTTACTAAGGGCGCACGCAGCCTTTGCCATGGGGCGGATTTCAATGATAGTAAATTTTTGATTGACATTTTCGTGTTATATTGTAAAAATGTTGTATATTTGCAGTCGGTAAATGAAAACGATTATTGGCGTATGAAACAGAAGAATGGAAATTGGCAGATGATGGGTGTCGTGGCGATGGGTACGGCACTGATGTGTGTGGCCTGTATGGGTGTTCAGAAACCCCAGAGAGAGGCTAAGGTGGACACGACAACGGTAAGCCGCGAGATTATTACTAACGAGGACAAACAGCCCGTCAGTACGGCTTTGGACGTGAAATCGTTCGGATTCATTGGTCCTGTGAAGGAGTCGTTCTGCATCCGTTACGAGGTGAAAAGCATAGATGATGACGTGCTGGAGAAGGCCGAGATGTCGAACGATGCCAACGACGAGTGCGGCTATACGTTTAGCGAGGCAGGTCGCGTAACGGGCGATGCCTACGGTGGCGTGTACAACTACGATAAGACGGGCAAATTCGTGAAGGGCATCACGGCCAAGTCGGTGATGAAGCGCGACGGCCAGGGCAGGGTAGTGTTCTACCAGCAGAAGGATGACGACGAGGACGACGCCATGTTTACCAATGAGTTCACGTACGACGCTAAAGGCCGGATTATCAAGGTGGAGCAAGGCTTCTGGGAATGGACCATCACCCAGGAGTTCACCTATGAGGGCGACAATATCTACCCGAGCACAAGGAAGTTCACACGCATGGATGAAGGCGATGAGTCTGAGTCGGAAACCACCTACCGCTATACGAAGTTCGACGAGGTAGGCAACTGGATTGAGCGTGAAATGACGTATCGCGGTTCGACCCGTGAGGAGGGGGAGACAACACGTTGGCGTGGGGCCAACATCGAGGAAAGGAGAATTTCGTACTATTAACCATCAGCATAGCCTGAGGACCGCAACAATAGCCACCAAGCAAAAAATGCGTGTAATTTAACACGAAATGCTTGGTGGTTTCATTTTTTTTGTTTAATTTTGCAGCCGAATAATATATTATTGTACGCGCGCACCATTAACCAAAGCTGGTTTGAAGCCTGAATTTACGAAAATTAAAATATATAATTATGATTAAAAGACAATTAAATCCATTAAGAATCGGCAAAGGCCTACTATGCCTCCTTGCCTTGTTCGTGATGTTGCTGGCGCCGCAAGTGGCGCGGGCGGAAGACTCAAGTACCACTTACACCTTTACCGGAATGACTGGTTCGTCTGTGTCGGGATACACGTATGATGTGCCATCTACTGCGGGGGGAGAAAGTAAAATCTGGAGAGTCAAGAACTTCTCAGCCACAGATGAAAGTCATGGTAACAGAACAACATCTGCCTACGTGCTGTCAGAGTCATCTTTGGGCATTTCCAACATTTTTGCCACCAGTTCGAGTGCTACGATTATTGACTTCGAGTTAGAATCCGATTTCACGTTGTCTGGTAGCTTTGTCAGCGCAGAAATCACCTATAGCACATCAAGCATGTCTCAGTGCAAGGCTGTTGTATATAAATTGGATAATTATCTCAACACGTTAACCAATCCAAATGCTACACTCGGGACTTCTCCTGTAACACTTTCTTTGAAGAGTGACTTTGAAGACCAGAAAAATTTTGACGAAAACAAGATAGCCCTTGGCTTCACATTTACTACCAATAGGTATGATGGCTATAGTGGGGAATTTTCTATTCAGTCCATTACTATTAACACAACTCCTCTCACTTATTACAATCTTTGGGTTGGTGGAAGACAAGTAAATACTGGCAATGCTCGGAATGTCATGGGCGATGGAGGAACACCTACTGTAGTGTTCGATGAATCGACGAGCACGCTGACGCTGACCAATGCGACAATCAACGGAAACATTGAGAGCAGTCTTGCTGACGACCTGACGGTACATCTGGTAGGTGCCAATGTGATTCACAACGACGAACATGCATTCTTGATGTCGGGAAACGGTGGCTTGAAATTTACTGCTGCCAGCGGTGCTAAGCTTCTGACTGACGCAACCACTGATGCCATGTTTGCCTATAGCACGAGCGGCAGCAGCGCTATTTCATTGGGTATTAATGACCTGCCGAATGGCTATAAGCTGTCGTATGATGCAAAACTGAAAAGATGCATTGGTGAGTCGTATGACATCCTGATTTATGCTTTTACCAACGGTTCATCTAATTTAGGACCTCAATGTGTTACCTCTGCTAACTGCGACAGACTGGCAGGGGCTTACGATGAGACTACAAGCACTTGGGATAATGAGACTATCACGTTGTCATATAATTATTCCACGACGACGCTGACGCTGAACAATATGAACTTAGAGACGGCCTCACCTAATGGCACCGTTTATTTTATCAATTGTGACGGCACTAAGGCTAAGAATATCACCATCAACTTGTTGGGCGAAAACAAACTGAGACAATTTAATGGCGAAGAAGGAGCGCGCTTTATCTATAATGGTCATGAGGATGGTCAGATTACTATTACTACCGATCCGCAGAATCCTGGTTCATTGACGATGCCTGACATGTCAGCTACCCTTGAAGAAACGGATGTCTTGGAAATGTATTATACCAATCACGTTAACTACAAGAACGGTTTGGGCTATTCTAAGGATGAAAACAACGTAAGATACATCCAAACTCTTCCCAGTATAGGTCTGACGGTGGCAGGTGTTCCCGTAAATGCCAGCAATGCTTCGAATGTGCTGGATGAAGTGGATGAAGAGACAGAGTTACCGACTGTCAGTTTCGATGCTGAACACAATATACTGACGCTGAATGGTGCTAATATTTATGTGGAAAATGAGGATGCCATTGTGAGTGGCTTGGAGAACCTGACGGTATTCCTCGTTGGAGAAAACTATATTACCAGCTATGGTAATTCGAGTTTCGCGTTTAATAAGTCTTCGGCAGTGGATGAAGCGACTATCACCTTTACTACGAATGCAGAGTCGAACGGCAGTCTGACTATCACAAAAGATGAAAGCTTCCTGTCTGGTGAAGGAGTCACACTGGCTTATACCAATGTCTTAAAAAGTTTAGATGGTTGGACTCATACGATTACTAGCAGTTTGGGCCTCAGTGTGGGAGGTGTACCTGTAACGCTGTTCAATTCAACTGACGTGTTTGGTGACAATAAGGTCAGCTACAACAGCACTACCCATACGCTGAAGCTGGACAATGCGACGATTGAATCTGCTGAAGAGAATCCTGGTATTGTATATGAAAATGAAGATGACCTCACGATTGCGCTGATTGGCAACAACAGTATTCAGGGGGCAGCAGGTTGCACGGCTATTGAAAAGCGTAACGGAGTGGAAACACCAAAATTGTATTTTGCTAAAGGAGATGCCACTCAGAATTTCTCGTTGACGCTGATTGCCGATAGTGAGGATGACTTCATTGACGGCTTCGATACGACTTACGGCAGTTTCTTCGTGTTTAATGATGAAGATGACGGTATATATACAAAAACTATCTGCAGCAGCATCCTTGGTGGAACAGGAAGCACAGACGAACCCTTCCTGATTAAGACAGCCCAAGACCTGAAGAATTTCGCTTCATACCTCAATGAATCTGTTATTGCTAATACCTCGTATGTTAAGCTCAGCGATGATATTGGTGACAACGGACTTGACTGTACTTCGCTGGCGTTTGAGCCGATAGGTTATGATAACACTCACTTCTTAGGAACATTCGACGGTAACAATAAAACTATCAAGAACCTGACCGTCAACGATAATGCCGGAGATTGTGCAGGATTCATCAGGATTCTGGGTGAAGGCGGAATCTTAAAAGACTTGACCATTGATAACCTTACGTTGAGTGGCGGTAACAGCTCTTCTAACAATATTGGTGGTCTGGTTGCATACCTTAATGGAGGTACTATCAGCAATTGTACTGTCAAGAACAGTAGTATTTCCTGTAGGAAGGACAGCGAGAATACTTCGAATAACACCCAGAATCCTACTGTCGGAGGTATTGCTGGTCAGTCATCTGGTACTATTACCAACTGTACCCTTCTGAATAGTTCGGTAAAAGCTGAAACTTGTGACACATGGTCTTCTGGCGCACGAGCCATTGCTGGCGGTATAGTAGGACAAGTTATTGGTGGTAGTATCAGTGGTTGCCAGGTAAAGGGTACGACAACGATTCTTGCCGATTATGGTGAATATATGGGAACTATTGCTGCAGGTGCTTTGTTTGGAAATTATAGTGATGGGCAGTTGTCCGAAAACACCTATGAATATACGGTGACAACAACAGAAAAGGTGTATGTAAATGATCCAGAACTCCAAATCCAAGAACTTCAAACTACCGACAAGTCCGGCTATACGCAGCGTGCTGTCGGTGGAAAGACATGGAATGAGCAAACGGAAATATACGAAACGGTTCCTGATGTCATGGACAACAACGGTGCCGTGATGTACACCCAGACGGTGACGCTGCCTGAGGAGATTTCGCAGGCATCGGTGTTTGGTGAGGAGAATACTTATTATTCTACTGCTATGATCAGCGACGCTTTGGCCTATCTAGTGGCTCCTGGACAGACGGTGACGCTGAACGCCACTCCAGTTGAGGGCTACGTTATAACAGCGCTGACAGCCACGAACACTACCACGGAAGCAACGATAAGCACAAGCTCTGAAAATTTGGGCGATTACATTACCCAATACACGTTTATAATGCCTGATGCTCCTGTTACTGTTACTTTGACAGCGGCACAAACGATGGGTATTAGAGTTGCGGGTGTGGAGGTGACAGAACTGAATGCCGATGACGTCTTGGGCGATGGCAAAGTATCGTTTACACCAGCTGGAGATGGTCCTGCTACTCTGACATTGAATAATGCAACTATTAATGGACGTATTTTCAGTAGTTTGCAAGGTGGCCTTACAGTTTACTTGTTAGGATCGAATATTATTGACGGTGGATATGTTGAAAACAATACCAATCAACCTGGTGAAATTGCCTTTGTAACGGAAGGCGAAAATATGCCACTGACCTTTACTACAAATAAAACGACTCCTGGCCTGTTGCTGATGAAGAATACGGCTCGTTACGAAGGTAATGCCAAGTACTACCAAGGCTTTACTGAATCTCTAGAGAGTGGATTGGTTTCTACATCAAATGATAATAAGTGCTTGATAGCGAAAGCTCCTGTGGTGGAACCAGGCGAAGGAATCCACTGGACTGACCAAACATATACAATCAGTGGTCTTGAAGGGGCAACTATTAAATACAAGGATTATCTGGGTAAAATTAGCGAAACGACCTATAACGAACCGTTTGGGATACAGAATACAGGTAAATACTATTTAGGAATATGGCAGACGTTGACGGTTGCTGAGACTGAATTTGATCTCTATAGTAACAATGTAAATTATATTGTTCACAATAAGCCAACCTTTAGTTTGTCTACAGAAAATGTATATGAGTCGCCTGCTGAATTGAAGTTGGAGAATTTGCCCACAGACTTAGCTACTACTATTGATACCTATCCTCAGGTTTGGTACTATTTCGGCGAGAATGTTGAGGATTCTGTACAATATACTTCAGCCGAACAGACGATAGCGGTTTCTGAGTCTACCAAAGTTTGTGTATACATTCTCGATGAAGATTCTGACAAGATTTATAAATCGAAAACTGTAGAAGCAGAATATGATGTACGTGCTAGTGCAGGATTGAGTTACATAGACACACAGACAGCAAAACCTGTTGAACTTGTCCAATATACTATAGGAGGCGAGGATAATCCGACCCTGCCAATGCTTACTAATGAGTCTGAATTGCCAGTTTCATTTAGTAGCTCTGAAACTGATGTGGCAACAATTGATGAAGAAGGTAATGTGACTATTGTTGGTGTCGGTTTGACTAGGATAACAGCAACCACTGAGATGACAGAGGTTTATGCTCCAGGAGAAGTTTCATACAATCTGATTGTATATAAGGATTTGTCACACGAAAGTATTCAGATTACAGTCGAGAATGCTGTGTTTGATGGAGAGGCTAAGACTCCTGCAGAATTTATTACGTTGATAGATGGTGATTACGAATTGACATTTAATGAAGATTATCGTATTAGCAGCCCAGAAGGTTCGGTAACTAATGTAGGTTCTTATACTGTTACTATTGAAGGTGATCTCGATGAAAGCTATTATGTTGGCTCGAAACAGGTAACGTTCAATATTGTGAACCGTACGCTGGCTGCAGAGGACGTAGAATTCTATAACCATTGGACTACATACTATTTTACTAGCCAAATAAATGAGAATCTTGATTTGCCTGAAAACATCGGTGCATACATTGTCCTTGAATCTGGAATAGGAGAGAAGACGGTTACCGTGACACAAATCAAGTCTATTCCGAGAGGCGAGGTCGTGTTGCTGAATAACGAGACAACTACAACGACGGAGAATACCAGCGTGGAAGGGAACTTGCTACGTCATGCTGATAACGACATCGATGCAGATGCTTTTGAAGGATTGATCTATGGCTTGCATAACGGTAAGTTGATGCGCGTATCGGGTACTATTCCTGCTGATAGGAACTATCTTGTTGCATGGGAGGCTCAAGCTCCTCAGTTGACGATTGTCTTCGAGGGAGAAACAACGGGTGTGAACGATGTAAGAAGTAAGACGGCTGAGACTGGAGCTGACTTCTACGATCTGACAGGTCGTAAGGTTCAGAAGCCTTCGAAGAAGGGACTGTATATTAGTAATGGACGTAAAGTGGTTGTAAAATAAATAAGGAGGAATTAGCAATATGAAACACAATATGAATCGAGTTTTATCCATAGTAGCCCTGCTGATGCTGACGCTTGGCACATGGGCAGCGAATACAGTGGACGATGTAACTGTCAAGATAACACCTGAAGGTGCTGGAACGGTGACATACGATATCAGTGAAGGTAAATGCACGCTGACCATATTGCCAGCTGAAGGCTTCTATCTGAACAAAGGCAACGTGAAAGCTGTAGCCACGCTGGACGGCGGCTCGCTGCAGGCTCCCAGAAGAAATATCCCCGTAGAAGACGGTGTGCTGGAGGTGGTGCCTGATGCTAATGACACTACGAAGTTTACGTTCACGATGCCTGACGCTGCCTACAACGTCGAGGTTACTGTTGAGTTCTACGGAGGCGTTTGGTACGATGCATCAACCAATACGCTGACGCTGAGCAATGCAAATATCACGAGTGGCGATAACTGGGCTTTTGAATTCGATAAGGACATGTCTGCTCTGTTTGTTAAGCTTGTGGGCAAGAATACTATTTCGGGTAATGCCTTTAAGTTTGCTAACAGCAAGCCTGCCTTGGTGTTCATGACCGATGAATTTAATCCTGGCAACCTGCAAATAAGCGGTCAGTCGAGTAGCTTGATTTCTCCAGCAGTAGGTGAGAATGGTGCCGCTGTGTATTACGAGAACGGCTTAGTACAAGCAGTTGCTGAAGATGCCAAAGTAATCAGTGCCTCGCCAGTTAGTCTGAAAGTTGATGGCGTTACGGTGACAAATCAGAATAAGGACGATATCCTAAAAGATGGTAAGGTGTCGTTCAATCCTCTGACAAACACGCTGAAGCTGGACAATGCGACAATTGACATGACGGGAAAAGATGGTTTCCCCATTGAGAGTAATGTCAATGACCTGAAGGTGCAGTTGATAGGTAATAACGTTGTTACGACGACTGCTGCCGCTTTCTATTATACTGGTATCCAAATTGATGATGTAAATCTGACCTTTACTCATGAAGAGAATGGATTCGGTAATCTGACGGTAAGTGGCGGTAGTTTAGTCGAGGCACAGAATTACAATGTTACTGAACAAGCAGGATGGACGGTGACAACGAACTCTGTCAGCTATGACACTACATTTGGCGTACAGATTGGTAGCACAGCATTCAAGGCTTCGGCTCTGACAATTGACTCAGAGAACGGTAGTGCAACGTATAGTCCTATCGCTGGTACGCTGAGCCTGAACAACTTCACGACGGCAGACAACATCACGACAACGCTGGATAATCTGACTATCGTGCTGACGGGTTCGAATCGTGTGGGGGCTGTTTCTTATAACGGACAAAACGAAGACGCAATGATTACGATTGAGAAGAATATGTCGAGCGAGGCAACTATCAACAAGCTGGTGGCATCGTCGCTTAACGGCTTCGAAACGGTGACGGTTGTGGATCCTCTGAACGATATGTCGACTGAAACACAGGTCATCATTTCTGATGTAGTAACCTATAACCTGTGGGTAAAAGGCACACAGGTGAATAAGGAGAATATGGATGCCATCGCTACGGGTGTCAGCTTCGACGGCGACGCAATGCTGACGCTGACGAATGTGAATACCACCAGCGACGATGCACCCTTCATCACGAACGGACTGAGCAAGCTGACCATTCGTCTGGTGGGCACAAATGCCGTTGATTGCGGTCAACAGGTATTCCTGGCTAAGAAGGAGGGTGACATCAACCATCAGGTGACGTTCACAACCGATGCTAACGCTGTCGGTAAGCTAACTGTCAAGGTCAGTGAAAGCAATAGCTGGTATACGGGTCATTCAAAAGTGACACTTCTGAACAAGTTGCAGGAAGATAGCAAGGTTCTGGATATGGTAAAGACTGTCACGATTGAAGCACCTACAGCTGAATACGGTCTGTCAGTAAATGGAGTGGCATTAACGAACCTGAATGCCAATGATGTGTTAAAAGACGGATCGGTAAAATACGACGCTACCACGAATGTTCTGACGCTGAAGAATGCCCAGCTTGATGGTGACATCATAAGTAATGTCGATGAGTTGTTCATCCAACTGAATGGTGACTGTGAGGTGAATGCCTTTTATCGTACTGTTGATTCCCAGGGAAAACTTAAATTCTCTCTGGGTGGTGATCAAGGTGGACTGAAATTGAACTATGCTATCCCGACAGCTAAATTCGAAGTGACGACAGCAGACCGACTGACGTTCGATGAGGATAAGAAAGTGCTGGCGTTGCCTACTTATTATGGCATCACTGTCGCTGGTATAAACATCGATTCAGAAAACCGTTTGCATGTGCTTGGAAAAGGCAATGAGTCGGTGATATTCGACAATAACGCCCAGTTGATTCTGAATAATGCGACCATTAATGGTGAGATTGTGGTGGATAATGCTTCAAGCCTGCCGGATAACACGCTGACGATTAACCTGAACGGTGTGAACACCATCAATCTTGATGAAGACCAAAAAGCTGTCAAGTGCTTAAGTGGCACGTTGAATCTGATCATCACATTGGATGCTGTGAATAAGGCAACACTCCTGATTAATACTTATGATGATAAAGTGACCAAAGACGATGTCTTCTTAGGTATTACATCGACGTTTGAAGGCTTGACTTTAACTGGTAATGCAAATGAAAAGCAACTTCAGATTGGATATTGTTTGCCACCTATTGTGAACCAAGAAGGTCAAGAAGGCGGAGCGGATTTTGCTCATAACCTGACCCCAAGTACCAATACGAACAACCAGACCATTAACGGTGTCCTGGTCACGATGGGTGAC
>Ga0265300_10002901_pt1 | contig 14383 bp, 8 predicted proteins | sample AusTroGonzalo_MG_FD_193482 | JGI IMG/M metagenome (GOLD analysis project Ga0265300, IMG submission 193482) | Bovine rumen microbial communities from tropical cattle in Woodstock, Queensland, Australia - Gonzalo_03 | ecosystem: Host-associated > Mammals > Digestive system > Stomach > Rumen ... | reverse complement strand
AAAGAAGTAGGACTGGCAGGCGGAAAAATCATCAAAGTAAAAATCCCCGCAGGCACCGATGACGGCACTACTTTGCGCCTTAAAGGTCAGGGAGAGGACGGATTCGGAGGGGCTCCCGCAGGTGATGCCTATGTCAAAATATCGGTAAGAAAACACAAGTTTTTCACACGTGACGGACTGGATATAATTGCCAACATTCCCATCACCATAAAGGAAGCTGTCGAAGGCGGAAAAATCACCGTCCCCACCCTTGACGGGCAGGTCGCGGTTACCGTTCCCGCAAACTCCAACACAGGCAGCTTTCTTCGCCTTCGCGGCAAAGGCATAAGCAAAAACGGCAAGAAAGGCGACGAGCTTTTAAAGCTTTACATCACCCTTCCTTCAAAGTCCGATGACGAGCTGAAAAAGCTTCTTAAAAATTGGGGCGACAATCTAGAAGATCCGCGCAAAAAATTGGGCTTGATTTAGAAAACCAAGCCCAAAAACAAACTCTATACCAAATAAAAATTATTTCTTTTTAGATTTGGTTTTAGTTGCTTTTTTCTTTTTCGCAGCTACCTTTTTCACCGCCTTTTTAGCAGTAGTTTTCTTGGAAGCAGCTTTCTTTGTCGCGGCCTTCTTGGGAGCAGCCTTTTTAGCAACTTTGGCGCCTTCGGAAACAACTTTTGCAGTCGCCTTAGTCACTTTCTTTTTCGCTACTTTCTTCTTTGCCGTTTTTCTCTTTTTCATAGGCTTGGCAACAACCTTAACTTCGCTTTGTGCCGCAACAGTTTTCTTCGGGTTTCGCTTAGAAACAGCTTTATACGAACCGAACAGAATCAACAAAGATATTACGATAGGAATAATCACCGTAAGCCACATTCCTACCGTGGTAAACTGCATTCTGAATTGTCCCAAAATGTCTAATCCGGCAAGAGTAGTAAACGCCACGATATACACATAAGGAACCCACCCGAAAGACTCGAAAACAACCGTTAACCTAGGATGTTTTCTGCGGATTTTTTCAAGGAATGCCGGAACAATATCAAACAGCAAACCAAGGAAAAAGAGCAAAAACAAAAATTGCCAAACAGCATTAGCCGTTTCCCACAATCCCATAGGAATGAGCGAAAATAAAACCAAAAGAATAAGCGAACCAAAAAAATTGATACCGCCTAAAAGGAAAAAATCACAAGATAATGAAAAACCTCTCATACTTAGCACTCCTTATTAAATGAAGGTCAATTAAAAAAATAACATCTTTTTATGCAATTACAAGCCCTTTATCGCCTCTTTTGAATCAAAACGTTAAGTTAGACTTCACATGATAAAAAAAGCTACCCAAAAAACTTTTTTTAGATTATAGGTAAAGGAATATTTTTTAAGGAGCGATCGGTGAAATTCAAAATGTCTGCAAAGAACAAAAACTTTTTTAACAATATGTTTAAAGGCGCATTCATTGTTGCTTTATCTTTTTCCTTGTTTGCAAATCTTACTGCAAACGCGGCCGACACAGGCAATCCTATCGCCTCGGGAGCTGCGGAAAAAACCACTCCTGCACCCGTTATGGAAGAGCCTGAAAAAGTCACGATTGAAATAAACCCGACGACAACCATTATCGCACCTATGGCGTATCACATACCCTATTTGCAATCGCTTGTAGATATAAAGGCCGATGGCTCTGCCATTGTTGATGAAACCTTTTTTCTTGTTGTGCCCGAAGCCGCAAAAGGCCAACCGTTTTCAAGAAAATCGCCAAGAGTTATAAAAACTCCCTTCGGGAACAAAAGAATTAAAGCCACCGTTACCAAAGTCATGCACAACGGCTCACTGGCCCCCTTTAAAATCATCCCAAAAGGCGACACGGATTATATCAAGATTTTAAGCTCGGATAAGGGGCTTGAATCTGGCGTTCATTCTTTCTCTGTGCAGTATTATATTCCTTATGCGATTAAAACAATCGGCAATAAAGATACCTTCTACTGGGTTATCTCGGGGGTGGGCTGGGCTATACCCATAACCAGAGTTGCCCTTATGGTAAAGCACCCGAGCAGCATAGAACCCATAGGACAAAATATCTTTTTGGACAATAACCCCGATGCTAAGGTTAAAAATGTTTCACACACGGGACTGACTTATAACTTCATAAGAAATGGTGCTTTGTATCCGTCTCAATATTTAGTTTTTATCGAAACTTTTCCAAAGGGGAGTTTTGCGGCCCTTTCTAAAAGCAAAATCATAAAGTTCTTTGATATGGATTTATCGACATTTTCATATCTTCTAGGGTTACTTTTCATTTTTGCTTACTATCTGACGGTATGGTTTACCGCATCTAGGGAAAAAAGGGTTATCACCGATCCCTCGCAAAGTGCGGACAAGGATGGCTTTTTCTCCCCTGCCGGCTTCCGCATATTCCTTAGAAAATCCTTTGATACCAAGACATTACTTGCCCTTATTTTAAACCTTGCGAACAAAGGGCTTTTAAAGATTGAAGATCATGAGAACGGTAACTTCACCCTTATCCGTCAGGCAACTCCAGGCAAAGATGCTCACCTATCCAAGGGTGAAAAAAGCTTCTTCTCACGCCTTTTCACCAAAGGCAGATTGGCAGCCGACCTTGACAGCAACACAGGCGCTCGTCTAACCAAAAGTCGCCGTAATTTTGAACTTCCTTTCTTCTGGGAATACGACAAACAATACTTTAAAACGAACTATTCCTACTTTTTATTCGGTATAGGTATCACCGTTTTCAGCATCATTTTCGCGGCGGTTCTCTCGGGTAATGTGCTTTGGACCGGTGCCGTTTCTGCTTCTTTTGTTTTGGCAATCTTATTTACCGTAGCATGCGTTTTTGCGCTGGGAAATACCATTAGAAAACCCGCACATCAAGGCAAATTGGCAAAGTTATTGATACTGATTTTCCTCTTTGCAGCACTTTCAATATTGTCGGTTTTCTACGCCTATTCCATGGTAATTGGCTTAAACGCTTCGGCAACCGTTTTCTTAGGATTGATGATAATCTTTCTGTCACTCGCCTACCATTTTATGAAAAGCGAAGAAAAATTAGGCAAAGCGGTCCGCAACAAGTCCAACATGTACATCGATTACCTGCAAATGAAATCCCCCCTGCCCGAGGCATACAAAACCGCCCCACAAAAAGGAATGGAATCCTTCTTGCGTTCGCTTCCTTTTGCCATAGCCACGGACAACGAGGCCACTTACATAGAGCGCTTTGCCCCCTTGCTTAACAGCACAGAGGAACAAATTCCCTGGCTTCAGACAAAAGGTAAGATATCTGCTTCGACCTTCGCTGATTTTATTCACCGTCTGGAAAATCAAATCACGAGCAGCTTCGCCTTTTTAAATCCGAAGATACAGCGCTTTAGGTAAAATAAAACTTGTCAGAAGCCTTTTTGTAACTATACTAGCGCTCCATGAGTGATTTATTTCAAAAAGCAGCCTCTACCGAAGGGAACTACACAGCAAAAGACATTGAAGTGCTTGAGGGATTAGAGCCTGTCCGCCGTCGTCCTGGCATGTATATCGGCGGCACGGACGAAGTTGCCTTTCACCACCTTGCAGCCGAGATTTTGGATAACGCCATGGATGAGGCGGTTGCGGGTTTTGCCACCACCATTACGATAAGCCTTTCTGCGGACTACCGCCTTACAATTATTGACAACGGCCGCGGCATTCCCATTGATCCGCACCCGAAATATCCCGACAAATCCGCACTTGAAGTAATTATGACGACGCTCCACTCCGGCGGCAAGTTCGGAGGCAGTGCCTATAAGGTATCAGGCGGCTTGCACGGCGTAGGTCTGTCGGTCGTAAACGCCCTTTCCTCGGAAATGGAAGTTGAAGTAATCAAAGCCGGCCATCTTTACAAGCAATCGTATTCAAGGGGCATTCCGACCTCTCCGCTTGTTGACTTAGGCAAAGTAAACCATAAATCCTCCACGGCCATAACCTTCCTTCCCGACCCTGATATTTTCGGCGCAGCGGCAAAGTTTAAGCCCATCGCTCTCTTCCGCCTCGCCCGAGCAAAGGCGTTCTTGTTCAGAGGAGTTGAAGTTATTTGGCATTGCGACCCTTCCCTTATAAAGGAGGGCGAGGACTTAAAGCCCGACGACACGCTCCACTATCCCAACGGGCTTGAAGACTTTTTGAACTTTCGCATGGGCGAGCGCCCCACCGTCACGCCAAAGCCCTTCACGGGTCGCGCCGACCTTCCCGAGGATAGGGGCTATGTTGAGTGGGCAATTGCCTGGCCCGACGACTATCAGGAAGGCTTTTCCTATTCCTATTGCAACACGATTCACACATCACAAGGCGGCTCGCACGAAATTGGCCTTCGCGCCGCGCTCACAAAAAGCCTTCGCGCTTACGCTGACATGACGGGCAGCAAAAAAGGTGCGGACATTAACGCGGATGACATCACGGGCGACGCCGCGATTATGCTTTCGCTTTTCATGAAAGATCCGCAGTTCCAAGGTCAGACCAAAGAAAAGCTTGCCTCTCCTGAAGCGGCGAGGCTGGTTGAAGTTGCCATACGCGACCACTTCGACCACTGGCTTTCCCGCGATACAAGAGCGGCAACTTCGCTTTTATCCTTCATCTTGGAAAAGGCGGAAGACCGAAAGCGCAAGAAAAAGATACTTGAGACAGCGCGCGTTTCGGCGACAAAGCGCCTTCGCCTTCCCGGGAAATTGGCGGACTGCTCGCATGCGCAGATTGAAGGAACCGAGCTTTTCATCGTAGAGGGCGACTCCGCTGGCGGCTCAGCGAAGCAAGCTCGCGACCGCAAGTGTCAGGCAATCCTTCCCATCCGCGGCAAGATTTTGAATGTCGCCAGCGCCTCGGACGACAAGATTTTCGCGAACGAAGAAATAAAAGACATCACCGAAGCCCTAGGCTGCGGCCGCCGCGACAAATATGACGAAAGCAACCTAAGGTACGAAAAAATCATTATCATGACCGATGCGGACGTTGACGGCGCTCACATAGATACCCTGCTTTTAACCTTCTTTTATAAGGAAATGCCGAAGCTGATTGCCAAGGGCCATGTTTACCTTGCCCTGCCGCCGCTTTACCGCCTGACCTTGGGGGCAAAGTCGGTTTACGCCGCAGACGACGAAGCGAAAGAAAAAATCCTAAAGACGGTTTTCAAAAACAACCCGAAAGTTGAAATCAGCCGCTTTAAAGGCCTCGGCGAAATGCCACCTTCCCAGCTGAAAGAAACGACCATGGATCCAAAGACTCGCACGCTGTTAAGGGTACTGCTTCCCGACCCCATGGACGAGACGGGAATAGAGTTCACACAAAGCATAATAGAGCAGCTTATGGGCTCCAAGCCCGAGCTTCGCTTTCAATACATCACCGAGCACGCCAAGTTCGTAGAGGACCTGGATATCTGACCTATCCCTTGGGTTACGGACAAGTGCTGGAGGAGGAAGGGCCACAGTAGGTGATGGAAATATAAGCATTTCCGGAATTACTTCCGTAAGTGCCACTGCAGGAATAGCCCGACGCACAGTAACCCGTTCCTCCATACACCTGGTCTATGCGTCCTCCGGTTCCTGCTCCCGAAGCTACTTGGCTTGAGCCTTTAGTTCCATCCCAAGAATAGCCATTATAAGAACCACACCAGCCGCCGACATATCCGCCGCCGCCGCCACCGCCTTTACTACTAGTATAAATACCAGCACCACCGGCAACCAGTTTAATGGTACTTCCCTCAAGTAATCCCACTCCAGAGTAGCCCCAGTATGTTCCAGTATGTCCTCCGCATATCTGTCTGATTTCCAAAGAGGTAGAACCAGTAAATGTCTTAGTTGCTGTCCAAGTTCCACCGCCATAGCCGTTGTTGCCAGCAATCCCTCCCCCTCTTAAATCAAACTTATGTTTACCTTTTATAGCTGTTACGGTTGCCACCGTATTGACACTACCGGAACAGGCTTTTGAAAGGCCCCCAGCTATACTTGCCGAATACAGCACATTACTACACTGACTTGATACACAATAGGGTTTGTTGCCCGCAGAGCAATCAGAATTGGCAGAACAAGCCTTTGTGGTCGCGCAAACACCATTGCTACAATAAGGAAGTGCGCTCGGACAATTGGAGTCAGTGGCGCAAGCTCTTGTGGTTGAACAACGACCTTTGCTGTAATCGCAGTAAGGAGTGCTGCCCGAACAGTCCTCATCGCTGGAACAAGCCATGGGGCAATCGGATTCCGACGAGCCGCAATAGACTATGCTGGCATAACCTAAAGCCTTACTATGATCTGCATTCCAATTACCGAAAGTAGATGCGGGATAATTAGCGCTATTAGTTACCCAATTACCGCCTGTAACAGTAGTGCAAGTATAACCCGTCGGACAATTAATACCAGTATAACCCGTTCCCGTTCCTCCACGACACGCTGGGACCCAAGCTCCTCCTGTAGCACCCAAATCACATGGAAGGGAATAACAATAAGGAATGGTCGTAGTAGCTGCACTTCCATCCCAATTATACCCAGGCCACTGACCATTAGTGCAAATAGAACCTTCATACCCTCCCGCAGATACACCGGATGATCCCCCTCCTGCAGATAAAAGGGGCGGAGTGGTGGTTGTAGCTATAGTATTCCACAACCCAATTCCAGCTCCTCCCCAATATCCTTCTCTATATGTATATCCTTTTATACCTTTAAGAATTAAAATCGCACCTTCCTGTAAGGATCCATTTGCTATTAAAATACCGCCAGCACCTATATCGGTAGGAGTAGCACCAGCATTAGTACCAGCCTCCCCCTTCAGCGTAATTTGGTACCAACCAGGTTGGGTTATAGCAAAAGCACTGCCTCCCACTTGTTCCACCGGATCCGTTAAAGTGGAAGTTGAAATATTCTCCACCACAAACTGCGTCCCTTCGCACAATGTGCTTACATAGCCTTGGTAAGTGTTACCTGTGCCATAAGTCAAATTATAAATTTTCGGAACGGGGTAATCAACTTCGGCTTGAGCGTAAACAGCATCAACGCTGGAACAGCTCGTGTTTATACCCCTATTAAAAGCCACTCTGCATAAGTCCGTTATACCGGCATTGCACATCTGAACCAGCATAAGGTCGGTGGTATCCTGTCCCTCGCCGCCACCAAGGCCTTCCCACGATTCGATACAGTTATTTTCTCCGTTTTTCCTGAAGCAAATGCGACCGGTTGAAACAATGGCGGGTGAAGTGACTTCGGTCGTCGCATTTACATTTTGGGAAGTAAGCTGGTCTATCGTCCCGCTTTGCGCCGCAAGGTTAATCGCATTGATTTGCTCGGCCGTAAGCTCAAACTCTCCCATGTCAAGGTCGCTATCAACTACAATGTCGCTCATGCTAACGCGGTACTTTTCTTTATTATACTCGGTCGTGACGGCAACCGCTCCCGTCGGGATATCCGTCGTGTCAAAATACCTTGATAAAGGTTCGCTCCACGTACCGTTAATGCCCCACGCCGCATCAGGGTCAACCGCCGTGTATATTCCCGCCGAAATGCCTATAAGCTCCGCTACCTTTGCCGCGCGAAGGTCAGAACCCGTGTTCACCGTGTCGATAATCATGGCTTTTAGAACCGGCTTGTTCTGCTCGTCTTCCCTTCGGATTCCTATGATATATCTGCCGTCAAAGTTATCGCCTATACCAAGCTCGCTGGGGAAAATCTCTTTGTGCTGATTGTGTCCCAGCTCGTTCACCAAATCGGTTATATTATCCGGGTCCTTCAGATACTCCTCTGTCTTTTGCTGCAAATAAATAAGGGTGTTTGCGCGATTGATGTTCTCAATGTCCGCCCTACGATCGGCTACATGCTTATATAAAAGCGGGGTAAAGGTCGCTATCATGCCCAAGACGATTATCGCCTCTAAGATCATAGAGCCCTTTTGCGGGGCCTTTTCCGAAAAAGGTTCCCCTTCTCCCCTTATGCAGTTTTCCAAATCGTAAGCTTCCATCTTCAGACCACCTCTCATCGCAAACACTCCTTATCTTCACAAAGTTTTTCTAGAAGTAATCCGCAAAAACCAAACAGGAGTATTCCATCCGGCCTTTACGGACGGACGTTAAGAAACCGCACTAGAAGAAAAACGGCTCAGCTTATTAAAGACTTAGCCATATTCGCTGACATCCGCCCCATGAACAAGGCAGGTGCCACAATCAAATTAAAATCGCTTTGTGAACGACTTTAATTTTAGAACCTTCTAGAACGGGTTTCTTAAGCCCTAAGCTCGCATTGCTGCTCGCCTGGGTTTAATATTGAACACAAATTAATATTTATGCAATAAAAAACAGCCGAGGCAATCGCCTCGGACCGTTCTTACTTCTTTACAAAAATGATTGTTATTCCGAGCCCTTTATCTCGGCAATCTCCTCTTTTATTTTAAGCTTTTGCTTCTTGAGTTCGGATATTTTGGTTTGATCGGGAAGGGGCCTTGCGCTTTCCTCTTCCAGAGCCACATCCAATGCGGCGTGTTTTGCTTCCAATGCTTCTAAATGCTTCTCTATGCTCATCGTAACCTCCTTATTCTGTTTCACCTTATCTTAAGATAACACAATATAATATATAGAGCCACCACTTTCGGATTTAAAGATGCCAAGGGAAAATAAAATTGCTTGATTATGTAGTTCTCTTATTTTATGGCTTACATAAATTTTGGAATTGTTGAAAAGGACCGCAAATGTCAATTTATATATTTCTTTCTTTGTGCATAGCTTTCGGTTATTTGCTGGGCTCTGTGCCTTTCGGGCTGGTTATTACAAAGGCCGCGGGGCTGGGAGATATTCGCAAAATCGGCTCGGGCAACATAGGCGCGACCAATGTGTTAAGGACGGGGCATAAGGGGCTGGCACTGCTTACTTTACTGTGTGACGGCGGTAAAGCGGCAATTGCTGCTTTGCTTGCAATGTGGCTTGCTCCTTCGGCTTTCGCCTCTATAGCTGGATTGACGGCAGGCACGGCAGCGGTAATCGGTCACAACTTCCCCATTTGGCTTAATTTCAAAGGAGGGAAAGGCATCGCCGCTTCCTTCGGTATGGTTTTTGTCACCGCACCCATGGTCGGAGTGCTGGCAGGCCTTACTTGGCTGCTGGTTGCCTTTACCACGCGTTACTCGTCGCTTTCGGCTTTGATTGCGTTCACCCTCACTCCTATTTACGCGCTGATTTTTGCCACGCCCGAAGCGGTTTGCTTCTTTGCCTTTTTGGGACTTTTGTCGCTGATAATGCATAAAGAGAACGTAGGTCGCCTTGCCCGTGGTGAAGAAAGCAAAATCGGGCAAAAAGGGAAAACCAAGGAAAGCAAAAAATAAGGATAGGATTCCCCGATAATGGCAGCAACTAACACCGACAGCAAACTGGATTACCTTCGCCTTATCCGCAGCGAAAATGTGGGGCCTGTCACTTTTTACATGCTGCTTAAATATTTCGGCTCGGCAAAAGAAGCCCTCGCCCATATTAACGATTTTGCCAAAAGAGGCGGCAGAACCAAGCCGATAAAGCTCTATCCCGAATCCGAAGCACAAAAGGAAATGGACGGGATATTGGCTCTAGGTGCGGACATTATCGCTTTTAACGAGGACGATTATCCCTACCTTTTAAAGCAAATACCTGATACTCCGCCGCTTTTAACCGTGCTGGGACATAAGCACCTTTTGCATAAGGAAGCGGTCTCCATAGTCGGCACTCGCGATGCCTCGTTAAACGGACGCAATATGGCAAAAAAGCTGGGCGAGGAACTAGCCTCTCACGGCTATACCGTCGTCTCGGGCATGGCTCTTGGCATTGATGCTGCCGCCCATGAAGGAGCTCTTGCAGCCACCGACTCGGCAGGAACCATAGCTGTTTTGGGAACAGGAATTGATGTGGTTTACCCCTCACAGAATCAATCTCTTTACGACAGAATTAAGGAGGCCGGCCTGCTGATATCCGAGTTTCCGCTAAAAACCAAAGCAAACCCGGTCAACTTTCCCCGCCGCAATCGCCTTATTTCAGGCTTATCGAAGGGAATTGTGGTGGTAGAGGCACGCATAAAATCCGGCTCGCTTATCACTGCTCGTATGGCGCTTGAACAAAATCGCGAAGTTATGGCAATTCCCGGCAGCCCCTTGGACCCAAGATGCGGCGGCACAAATCACTTGATTAAGCAAGGGGCGACTCTGATTGAAGTCCCTTCGGACGTTATCAGAACCTTAGAGGACCTGCCCGCAATGCAAGAAGATATTTTCTCCGACGATTTCGACTACGAAAACTTCACTCCCGAGGCTTTCTCCGAGGACGAACTGGACAACGCTCGCAAAAGTGTGCTCAGCCTTTTGGGCAACGGAGCGGTCGCTATTGATGACCTAATCCGCCAAAGCGGCGCCACTGCCTCGCTTGTTTCCATCGTCCTTGTCGAGTTGGAATTGGCAGGCAGAATCGAACGCTTACCGGGGAATCATGTTAATTTATTGCTTGAATGGCAAAACTGACAAAATAGAATAAGACGCAATAACGCAAAGGGAAGCAAAGGAAAATGGAAAACCTCGTAATAGTAGAATCCCCCGCCAAAGCCAAGACTATCAACAAATACTTGGGTAGCGACTACAAAGTTCTGGCAAGCTTCGGACATATCCGAGACCTTCCGCCGAAGGACGGCTCCGTTGATCCTGCTAACGACTTTGCTATGACTTGGTCCGTAAGCGAAGGCAGCGAAAAGCATATCAAAGAAATCGCCTCGGCTCTAAAAGATGCCAAAAACCTTATTCTCGCCAGCGACCCTGATAGAGAAGGAGAAGCCATAGCATGGCACGTCGTTGAAGAACTTGGTAAACGCGGCAAATTAAAAGGCAAGAATATCAAGCGCGTGACCTTTAACGAGATTACCAAAAACGCCGTCACCGCCGCTATTGCCAACCCCCGCGACATCGATTCGGAGCTCGTAAACGCATATCTTGCCCGCCGAGCCCTGGACTATTTGGTCGGTTTTTCCCTTTCGCCGGTATTGTGGCGCAAACTTCCGGGCAGCCGTTCGGCAGGGCGAGTCCAATCCGTCGCCCTTCGCCTTATTTGCGAGCGCGAAAACGAAATCGAGCAATTCAAAGCCGAAGAATACTGGACCATAAAAGGCACTTTCCAAACCGAGAAAAAAGCGGACTTTACCGCTCTTTTAACCACTTTGAACGGTAAGAAGGTGGAAAAGTTCACCCTCAATTCCGAAGAACTAGCAAACAAAGCCAAAGAGGAAATAGAAAGACACACTTTTTCGGTTTCCGATATTGATAAAAAGACAATATCCCGCAATCCCGCACCTCCTTTCACCACTTCAACTCTGCAGCAAGAGGCCTCACGCAAGCTGGGATTTTCAACCAAAAAGACCATGCAGATTGCTCAAGGGCTTTATGAAGGCATAGACATCGGCGGCGACACGGTGGGACTTATAACATATATGAGAACGGACGGCGTCGCCATGGCAAGTGAAGCCATAAACGCCGCGCGCGAACAAATTGCCAAGGACTATGGCAAGGACTACTTGCCCGACTCGCCGCGCTACTACAAAAACACGGTAAAGAACGCCCAAGAAGCGCACGAGGCAATCCGCCCCACCAATATGGCTCGCACTCCCGAATCCGTTGCGAAATATCTGAACAAGGATCAATTAAAGCTCTATTCCATGATATACAAGCGCAGCATCGCCAGCCAAATGCAAAGCGCCAAGTTCGACAAAGTAAGTGTCACCCTTTCATCCGAGGACGACAAAATTGCCTTTAGAGCAAACGGAATGACCACTCTTTTTGACGGCTTCTTAAAAGTATATTTTGAGGATTTTGACGACCGCAAAGATGATGACGAAGACGATGAGAATCGCCACTTACCGCCTCTTTCTTTAAAAGAAAACACTACGCTTGAAAAAGCCCTGCCCGAGCAACATTTCACGCAAGCTCCCCCGCGCTATTCCGAAGCAAGCCTGGTAAAAAAGCTTGAAGAACTGGGCATCGGCAGACCTTCAACCTATGCCTCTATCATTTCAGTTTTGCAAGACAGACAATACGTTAAGCTTGTGGACAAGCGCTTTATCCCCGAGGACAGAGGGCGCATCGTCACCACCTTTTTGGAAAACTTCTTCTCGCCCTATGTTCAATACGATTTTACCGCCGACATGGAAGACAGCCTTGATAAAATATCCGAAGGCAAAGCAAAGTGGAAAAAGGTGCTTTCCGACTTTTGGACGAAGTTTGACGCCGATATCAAAGGCACGGAAAAGCTTACCGGCACTGAAGTCATCAACAAACTTGAAGAAGCTCTTGCCGCCCACATTTTCCCCACGCCCGAATCCAAAAAATGTCCTTTGTGTAAGGATGGCGAGCTGAACTTAAAGCTGGGCAAATATGGTGCTTTCATAGGCTGCTCAAACTACCCCGAATGCGACTACAAGCGCCCCATATCCGACTTTAAGGAAGGGCCGGAAGAAAACCAAGATCAAGACCTTGGGTTTGACCCCATAACCAGCGAGCCTGTCCTTTTGAAAAAAGGCCCTTACGGCTACTACATCCAAAGAGGAACCGTATCAAAAGGCAAAGACCAAGACGCAAAAAGCACGGGAAAGCGCGTATCCTTACCCAAAGGAATCACTCCGGCGTCCGTTGATCTTGACACCGCCCTTGCCTTGCTTTCCCTACCTAAAACTCTGGGCAACCACCCGACAAGCGGCGAGCAAATTGAAGTCGGCATTGGCAGATTCGGAGCTTATGTCAAAATGGGGAAAGTCTATAAATCCTTGACCAAGGACGACAACATCCTGACCATCACCCTTGACCGAGCCGTCCAGCTTTTAGCTTCCGCACCGCAGAAAACCACTAAAGACATCGGTGCACACCCTGAAACGGGGGAAGTTATTTCCATAGGCTCGGGACGCTTCGGCCCCTATGTCAAAATGGGTAAGGTTTACGCCTCTATCCCAAAAAGCATAGAAGGCGAACCGAGCCTTGACGAGGCAGTTGCTCTTTTAGAAGCAAAAGCCAAAAAGCCTGCCGCTACAAAGGCCAAAACTAAACCCAAAACCAAAGCAAAGGCAAAGAAAAAGTGAGCGAGAAAAAACGACCCTTACCGACTATGCAAGAAATAATTGACTTCCTGCAAAACAGCGAAGGCAAAGTCGGCAAGCGCCAAATCGCCAAAGCTTTTAAGATTAAAGGCGACGACCGCATAGCTTTAAAGAAAATGCTAAACGAGTTAAAGGAGGCAGGCACCTTCCCTCACAAATCCTCGCGCAGCTTCTTCGGCGGACTTTTACGCTCAAAACTAAATGCCGAGATTACCGGCTTTGACTCTTCGGGCGCCTTTATTGCTCGCCCCTTGGAATATAACGACGACCAGAGCACGCCCCAGATTATAATTCCGAAAAACGCCGACCACATAAGCCCTCCCATAAAAATTGGTGATATCGTAGTCGTAAAGCTCAAAAAAGCGGCAGGACACACCTATAACGGCGAGATAGTAAAACGCCTTTCCCACTCGCCCAACCGCATTGTCGGATTTTACCAAACAAAAGGCATGGGACTTGGCGGCATATTAACATCCGTTGACCGCCGCATAAGAGACAGGTTTTATGTCAGCAAACAAGATGGACTTAACGCCGAAAACGGTTCTATCGTCCTTGCCGATGTCATTTCCTTTAGAAAAGAGGACAAGGCAAAGATTATAAAGGTCCTTGCCAAATCCGATACACCCTTTGCCGCAACGATTATCTCGGCTTATCAACACAGCGTCCCGCTTGTATTTCCCGAAGCCGCCGTCAAAGAAGCAAATGCTATTAAATCCCCTACAATGGAAGGACGAGAGGACTTGCGCCCGCTCCCCCTAGTCACCATTGACGGCGAGGACGCAAAGGACTTTGACGACGCCGTTTGGGCAGAACCCGACCATGACAAAGCGAACCAAGGCGGCTGGCATCTTATTGTCGCCATATCCGACATAGCTTGGTTTGTAAGGCCTAACACTGCCCTTGATAAATCCGCAAGAGAGCGCGGCAATTCCGTCTACTTCCCCGACCGTGCCGTTCATATGCTCCCCGAGAACTTGCCGGTAAAGTTCGCCTCGCTTTTACCGGGGGAAGACCGTCCTGTCATCGCCTGCCATTTATGGATAGATCGCGCCGGACACCCTTTAAGAAAAAAGTTCACCAGAGCAATGATAAAATCCGCCGCCAGACTTAACTACCACGAAGTAGAAACCGTGCTAAACGGCGGGGAGCCGCCTTCATCTGCAAGCCCAAAAGTTGTGACTCAGTTAAAAGCATTAAAAGGGGCTTTTAATTCTTTGAAACTATACCGAGAGGAGCGCGGTTGTTTGAACATCGAAGGCAAAGAAACCCAAATCTCGCTAAACGATAAAGGGCAAATCACC
>Ga0265300_10002900_pt1 | contig 14383 bp, 16 predicted proteins | sample AusTroGonzalo_MG_FD_193482 | JGI IMG/M metagenome (GOLD analysis project Ga0265300, IMG submission 193482) | Bovine rumen microbial communities from tropical cattle in Woodstock, Queensland, Australia - Gonzalo_03 | ecosystem: Host-associated > Mammals > Digestive system > Stomach > Rumen ... | reverse complement strand
ACAGTTCATCGTAGCAAGCACCACTCCAAAGCAGTGGAACAAAGGCACACAGACGCAGAGTTTGTCATCCTGCGTAAAGCCCATGTTCTCGCCAGTGAAGTAACCATCGTTGGCGATACCGTAGTGCGTCAGCATTACACCCTTGGGGAAACCCGTCGTACCTGAGGTATACTGCATGTTGCAGACATCGTGGCAGGTCACCTTGCTCTTCATCTCATTCAGCTCCTCATCCTCGACATTCTGACCCAGCAGCAGAAGCTCAGCGGTATTGAACATACCACGATACTTCTCCATACCGATATAGACGACATTCTTCAGATAGGGGAATCGCTCACTATTGAGATGACCACGCTCGCAGTTCTTCAGCTCAGGCAGCATGGTGTAGGTCATATCGACATAGTTACAATCCCATGTACCATCAGTGATACAGAGCGTCTGCATGTCAGAGTCCTTGCAGAGATACTCCAGTTCGTTCTGCTTATAGTTGGTGTTCACCGTTACCAGCACAGCACCAATCTTGGCTGTGGCATAGAGGAACGTGAGCCAATCGGGTACGTTCGTAGCCCAGATGCCCACATTCGAACCTCGCTTCACGCCAATGGCTATCAGACCCTTGGCGAGATTATCCACACGCTCATTGAACTTGCTCCAGGTGAAGCGCAAGTCACGATCGCTATAGACGATGTATTCCTTATCAGGCGTGGTCTCAGCCCAGTATTCGAGCCACTGGCCGAGGGTACGCTCATGGAGGGTATAGCCTTCTGATCCTGTCTCAGCAGGATAAGTCCTATCAGGCAGCGGTCTGCCTGCCATATCTAATCTAACGTTGCTCATCTCTTAGAAGGGAATATAAACGACTGCTAAGATTTTTGCTGATTTGCCAGGCGCACCATGCACATGATGCTTCACGATAGAATCGTAGAAGATGCTGTCACCTTCCTTCAGCAGATATTTCTCCTTGCCATACTCGATTTCCACCTCACCCTGCATCACATAGATAAACTCCTCACCTTCGTGGGCAGAGAGCTTGAAATCAGGATTCTCCTCTGGATTGATGTCAATCACAAAGGGCTCCATGTGACGACCGGCCTTCTGCTGAGCCAGCGGATGATACTCCATGTGCTTGCGGGCATCAGAAGCTCCGTTAGAAAAACTGATGCTGCTGTTACGCTCACGATCTGCTGCACGACAGACCACAGGGCCTAAAGCGTCGTTATCGTCCATAAACGTACCCAGACGAACGCCCAGCGCACGGGCAATCTTGATCAGCGGCCCTAAAGAGGGCAGGTTCTGGTCGTTTTCGATAGAGGTGATCTGCTCGACTGACAGACCACTGCTCTCTGCAATCTCCTCAATCGTGAGATTTTTCGATTCTCTGATTCCCTTAATTTTGGAACCTACAAATGTGTTAGTGTTGGCCATAAAATGCTTAAAAATTGATATCAATATTACTTTAGCGCGCAAAATTACAACAAAAAAACGAGACTGGCAAAACTTTAACCTTGTTTTTGTTGTTTTTTCGAAATATTCTTCGTAACTTTGACCCCATCTAACGCATTAAGTATGGAAAAGGATAAACTAAACATGGACCGTAGAGAGTTTCTGAAGAGACTCGGCATCGGCACAGGATCGGCTATGGCTTTGATGGCTATGGAGCCGTTGAGTGCTTTCGCACAAAAGAAAGAGAAAAAGGCTGCAGATAACCGCATGACCTATCGTGTACAGCACGGCTCAGGCGAACAGATTTCCCTGTTAGGCTTTGGTATGATGCGCCTACCCAACAATCAAGATGAGGTGAACCAATTAGTAGACTATGCCATCGAACATGGTGTGAACTACTACGACACAGCCCCGATGTATATGCGTGGACAGTCGGAAGTACTGATGGGTAATGCCCTCTCACGTCATCCACGAGATAAATACTATGTAGCCACGAAGATGTCGAATCAGGGACAGAACTCCTGGAGCTTCGACGCTTCAAAACGTATGTACGAGCAGTCGATGGAGCGACTGAAGGTAGACCATATCGACTACTATCTGCTGCACGGCATCGGTGGTGGTATGAACACGCTGAAGGGGCGTTTCCTCGATAACGGTATCCTCGACTTCCTGCTCAAGGAGCGCGAGGCAGGACGCATCAAGCATTTAGGATTCTCTTATCATGGCGATGTGCGTGATTTCGACTGGCTTCTGGATCATAATAACGAGTACCACTGGGATTTCGTACAGATACAGATGAATTTCCTCGACTGGACACACGCCTCAATGCGTGGTGGCAGACGGTCGGACGCTGATGCTGAATACCTGTACGGCAAATGCGAGAAACTGGGTATCCAGTGTGTGGTGATGGAGCCGTTGCGTGGTGGCGCCTTTGGTAGAATGGCGTCGGAACTGACTGACCAGATGAAGGCCGTACATCCTGACGACAGCACGGCTCGCTGGGCATTCCGATGGGTGGGTTCCTACCCCAATATCCTAACCGTTCTCAGTGGTATGAACCGCATGGATCACCTTGAGGAGAATGTGAAGACTTTCTCGCCATTGGAGGTTTGTACGGAGTCGGAGAATGCGCTGCTGGCAAAGATTGCAGACGAGATGTCGGGTGTTCCCATTATTCCCTGTACTGCCTGCGAATACTGCATGCCCTGTCCTTATGGTGTCAACATCCCTGGCAACTTCACCTATTACAATGAGGCCGTCAACAGTCATATTCTCCCATTGCCCGAGCCTACTGCCGCTGATTATGCTGAGCGTCAGCAGAAGTTCATCGAGGGTTACCGTAAGGCACTGCCAGAAGCTGAGAAATGGGCGCGTGCCTGCCAGGATTGTGAGGAGTGTCTCTCCAAGTGTCCACAGCAGATACGTATCCCCATCCAGCTGAGCCGTATCGTGCAGACCCTCAGAGTCAGAAAGAGATCATGATTTATTACGCTGGGAGAATTCGCAACCACAGTATTGCTGGTTGTAGAAGTTGAATTCTTTCAGCAGTTGATTACGACGTTCATAGAGACCACCTTTACGCCAGTTCTGCGCCCAGAATGTCACACCGGGGTCAGGATACTTTGTGACATCGTCATGACACAAAGTATCCTGACCCCGGTGTGACATTTGCTCTGCGAGATGGCCAGCACGTTCGATTTGCTCTAAGCTCTTCCAACGGGAAGAAGCCAAAGTGGTGGTAAAATAGCGAATACCAAGCTCTTGGGCCTTCTTTGCAGCAGCCGTCAGACGAAGGACGAAGCAGCGTTCGCACCGTTTACCTCGTTCAGGTTCTCCTTCAAGTCCGCAGACATCCTGCTGCCACTGCTCGTGGTCGTAGTCGCCATCAATCCACTGGAGCCCTAAGCTCTCTGCATGGCGTTTGCTCTCATTCTTGCGAATCTCGTATTCCTCACGGGGGAAGATATTGGGATTATAATAGAAGATTACAGGTCGGATATCATGCTGCACCAGCCACTCGACAATAGCCGAGGAACAAGGTGCGCAACAGGCATGCAGCAACACCTCCTTACACCCCTCTGGAACAACAATCGCAGGCGTCTTCATAAAAAATCTATAGTCTACAGTCTTTTCCCTACAGTCCTCTTGCTTTCCAGATGCGGTCTTTGGCCGCATTAATCTCCTGGAACTTCTTCTCTGCAGCCTTACGCACATCCTCGCCCAAAGCAGCCACCTTATCAGGATGGTGCTCTAACGCCAGCTTACGATAGGCTTTCTTCACCTCATCGTCAGAAGCATCCGGACTGACACCCAACACCTTATAGGCATCCTCAAGAGTGTTACCCTCCAGATGCAGCATCGAATCGACCTCACTACTGCGAAGTCCCATCCATTGTGCACATTCTTTCAGGGCCGTTATCTCACTCTGAGGCACACTGCCATCAGCCTTCGCCACCATCACGAGGTAGTTCAGCAATTGCAGGCGCTGCGAATAGTCCATCTGCTGATTGATCTGTCCACAACACTGACGAACAGTCGACTTAAACTGTTGCCAACCCTCACGCTTCTGTTCATCAAAAAGTTTGTTCAGGATCTCATTGCCCTGACTGACGGCACTCTCGCCAAAGTTCTGACGGAGCATCTGGCGCACCAGCTCCATCTCTGAGTGCATTGCCTTACCATCGGCCTTGATGATATAGGAAGAAAGCACCAGCAGCGAGAATAGGAAACTATTACGCTGACCCTGTTGCTGACGCTGACGATAAGCCTGCTGATAGGCCTGATTATAGTCCTGATAGGATTTCTGCTGCCACGAGCCCGTATCACGCTCAGACCCAGCACCCCAAGTACCAGAGTTACTCGGAGAGTTCACACCATCAAGCATGGTGTCAAAGAGTGAGCCAAAGAGATAGCCTGCGATAGCACCCAACGGGCCACCAGCCATCCATCCAATAAAACCTCCTATCCACTTTCCTGCTGCCATCGTATCTATATTTTCATGTGTTTACTCCTTCAAACCGATTTGCGTGTTCCCAAGATCCTTTTGGGGCTGCTCTCGAAAACGAATGGTCTGCGTCTCATAGTCCATTTCTTCGATAATCGCTATCGATTCCAGATGATACCCCTCCTCTCGCAGTATTCTGCCACCTTTCTGATGGCCCTTCTCCACAGCGACGCCAATGCCAACCACCTCACCACCAGCCTGATGCACCAGATCAGCCAAAGCATGAACGGCCTCACCATCAGCCAGGAAATCGTCGACAATCAACACTTTGTCCGTTGCATGCAGATAAGGCTTCGAGACAAAGACATTGTTAACGTTCTTATGCGTAAACGAGTAAGCCTGCGACATGTATTTATCGTCAGTAGAATTGGCCGTCCGGTCCTTCTTGGCAAACACCACAGGTACATCATACAGATGGCCCAGCATCGTGGCAATGGCAATACCGCTGGCCTCGATGGTCAGCACTTTGTTGATCTCCACACCACGGAAACGGCGCTGGAACTCATAGGCTATCTGACGCATGATATCAATATCAATCTGGTGATTCAGGAAATTATCGATTTTCAGAATATCACCTTGCCTGATCTCGCCATCGCGCAGAATCTTTTCTTCAAGGAAGTTCATCTTTAACTATAAACTATAAACTATAAACAATTAATCACTTCACGACTTCAACAATAGCCTCACCTATACAGGCATTCGGCTGTTGGATATGCAGCATTTGGGTTACCGTCGGAGCAATGTCTGTGATATGCACCTCACGGCTCGTGCTACCATGTTCCACCTTCCAACCATAAAACAGCAGAGGGATATGAGCATCATAGGGGTTCCATTCGCCATGCGTCGTACCGACGGGCGACGACCACTTGCCAAATTCATAATATCCAGCCTCCAGAACCAGAAGCAAATCACCAGAACGATGAGGATGATAACCTAAGAGCGCACGACTACGAATAACATCGGGCACACTCCAGGTGTTTGCCTTCTCGAAGTCCATTACAAACTGCACATGAGGGACTTGGGAGAAATACGCAACTAGCACCTCTTTCACTTTCTCCAAATCCAGTCCCAAGGCTTTGATCTTACCGTGGTTCAGATACACGCGATAACCATTAAGGCCGTTGATGATCGAGCGGTCAACAGCAGCACCGAACTTCTCCTTCAGACAGGCGTCCAGCTTGTCTTTCATCACTTCATCATCCGTTTTCCATGCACCACCATTCATTTTGTGGTCAATCATAAACTGGAAATTATGGGCACCACCATGATCAGCCGTCAGGAAAAGCAGATAATTACCCTCTCCTACTTGCTCGTCTAATGCTTTCAACAGACGGGCGATGTCCTTATCCAGCTCCAGATAGGCCTCATCAGTATGCTCGCCACGCGTGCTCCATTTATGACCTATCACATCGGTCTGTGAGTAACTCACGCAAAGCATATCCGTAACCTTGCCTTTGCCTAACTGCTCACCTTTGAGGGCTGCAATAGCCATATCGGTTGTTATATGTCCGCAGAGTGGATAGAGACCTACATCTTTGCCTACCTTCTGCAATTCCTTATTCTTCTTGAGGTCCTGATTAACGGCCTTTGCCCATGCAGGAAGCTCCGCGCGATAATAGGTGCTGGTGATAAACTGTCCGTTGTCGGTATCCAACCAATAGGCATGATCAGAACTTCTTCCTGCGGGTAGGATGGCAGCACGATCCTTATAGGATATGCCCACCACCTTCGACTGGAAATCAGTATGCAGTCTGATCTGGTCACCGATAGTCGTAGAAAGCAGATTACGAGGCGACATGCAGCCTTTCTTCCGATTATCCGTTCCTACGGGCTCCACAGTCTTGTCACCACAACAATATATAGGCTCATCGTCAATAAAAAAGTCGTTTCCACAGATACCATGAAGAGCAGGCGTCGCACCTGTATATACACTTGCATGGCCAATGGCCGTTATCGTCGGCACATAGTTTATCAGACAATTATCGCAACTATAGCCTTTCTTTATCAAGCGCTTAAAGCCATCGTCCTGGAACTGGTCGTAATATCTGCTGAGATAATCCCATCGCATCTGGTCGACCACAATGCCCACCACAAGCTTCGGACGCTCACCAAAATCCGTATGCGCCCAAACCGTACTGCAGACACAAAACAGTGCAGCAATACACCAAATTATCTTTCTCATAAAAGTCGCGTTACTTCTTGAAGAACGAAGCAATCCAAAGGATAGCGACAGCACCGATGATGGCAGTACCAAGCTGACCAAGGAGGCCACCCCACTCGATGCCAAGCATGTCAAACAGCCAGCCGCCAAGGGCTCCACCAAAGAGACCAAGAACACAGTTCATAATAAGGCCGAAGCCACCACCTTTCATCAACTTGCCAGCGCAGAAGCCAGCCAAACAACCTAAAAGAAGTGAAATAATAATACCCATAATATTACTGTTTTATTGGTTTGATGGTGCAAAAATACGCAAAATAATCGGAACCACCAAGAAACAACCCGATTATTTTGCGTATTTGAACAGGCTTTGAGACTATCGCTTAATCTCTATGTCACGTTTCACGTTATTGCGGATCTTCGTCAAATACCCTTTCATGCCTTCGGCATCTTTCGTATCGATAATCTCCAGAAGTTCTTTCAGTTCTGTACGAATCTGAGAGACCTGGTCGTGGGTATAGGGGTTGAAAAGAATTTCCTGCAACAGGTAATCGTCTTCATTCAGCACACCCTTGGCAATGCGCATGTGACGCTTGAAGGTGGTACCTGGCGCATCCTGATGCTTCATCACTGCCGCAAAGACAAACGTCGAGACAAACGGGATCGACAACGAGTAGGCCACCGTCTTGTCATGCTCCTCGAAGGTGTACTCGTAGATATTCAGTCCAAGCTTCTGGTAGAGGTCCTTGAAGAAGATTCGACCCATATAGTCGCCCTCGCTGATGATGATGGCATTCTCCTCAGAGAGTTGCTGTAGGTTCGCAAACGTAGGACCGAACATCGGGTGAGTCGAAACATAGCGCATGCCCGTCTGCTCATAAAAATCCTTCAGATCGGTCTTCACAGAGGCAATGTCGCTGATGATACACTCCTTAGGCAGATAGGGAATCACCTCCTTAAACACAGGAATAGTATATTTCAGGGTCACGGCATTGATCAACAACTCAGGCTTAAAGTCCTTGATCTCCTCATACGAGGTAAAACGCTGACAGTTATAAGTGAATCTCATCCTTTTCGGATCTCTCTCAAAAACAGCCACCTCGTGCTCAAAACTCAACAGGTCGATGAAGAACGATCCCATCTTCCCTGCACCCATTACAAGAATTTTCATAGAGTTGAAGAATTTAAGAATTGAAAAATTGAAGTTTTTCAAGCCACATGGACTTCCATTCTTCAATTTTTCAATCTTTCAATTTTACTTATTGATTATTTCAATTTGTTGTCTGACAGATTCCTCATGGATATTCTCGAAGACATGGGCCACGAATTCTGGATCCATGCCACAGAGGGCACCCTGGGCACCACGTTTGTTCAGGATCTCGTTGTAACGATTGGCCTGCAACACCGTCATGTTGTGTTCCTTTTTGTACTGTCCGATCTCACGACACACACGCATGCGCTTCGACAACAGCTCCATCAGTTGGTTGTCGAGCTCATCAATCTGCTTACGCAACTGACTGATACCTTCTGTCGTGGTGTTCTCATCACGGATTACCAACAGACTCAGGATATAGTCGAGCACATCAGGTGTCACCTGTTGCTTGGCATCGCTCCACGCCTTATCAGGATCGCAGTGGCTCTCAATGATCAGACCGTCGAAACCCAGATCCATCGCCTGCTGACAGAGCGGGGCTACTAACTCACGACGACCTCCGATATGACTCGGATCGCTGATAATCGGCAGATCAGGAATCCTACGACGCAGTTCGATGGGAATCTGCCACATCGGTGCATTACGGTAAATCTTCTGCTCATAACTGGAGAAGCCACGATGGATGGCACCCAGACGCTTGATGCCAGCCTGATTGATGCGCTCCAAAGCACCTATCCAGAGTTCAAGATCGGGGTTCACGGGATTCTTCACAAACACCGGCACATCTGCTCCCTTCAAAGCGTCAGCAATGGCCTGCATGGCAAAGGGATTGGCTGACGTACGGGCACCGATCCAGAGGATGTCAATGCCATACTTCAGAGCGAGTTCTACATGCTCAGCTGTAGCCACCTCGGTAGAGACGAGCATTTTCGTTTCTTTCTTCACCTCCGCGAGCCATACGAGGGCGGGTTCACCATGACCCTCAAAGCCACCTGGTTTCGTACGGGGTTTCCACACGCCTGCACGGAAGTTGTGGCAGCCTTTCATTGCCAGCTCGCGGGCAGTTGTCATCACTTGTTCCTCTGTCTCTGCAGAGCAAGGGCCTGCAATCACGAAGGGACGTTCATTGTCACTCGGTAAATTCAATGGTGCTAATTCCAGTTCCATACTTTTTAGAATTGAAAAATTGAAGAATTGAAGAATTGAAGTTCTCCGCTTCTACAATTCATTTGGGTTATCTTTTGTTTTCTTAATCGTATTTACTAATGTACCTATAATTATTCGTAAGTCTTTCATCATTGACTCACATTCATTTTCTGTCATGTATTCAGCCTTTGTAAGGAGAGTCAACCAATATTTTGTCTCATTTGCCTCTTTTAGTGAAACATATAATTTTGACAAGATATCTGCCTTACTCTGAGCATGCTCACTCTCTGCAATATTTGCTCCAATACTTGTTCCACAACGAAGCAACTGCTTTGACATAACATATTCTTGTTTGTCATTACATAAGTATTTATACAGATTCACAATCCGCAGAGCAAAATCCATACTCAAGTTAGCAATCACAATCTCTTTCATAGCACAGCAACTTCAATTTTTCAATTTTTCAATTCTTCAATTCTACGAAGTGCTTCTTTGATTTTTTCTTCCTTGGCACAGAGGGAGATGCGAATGTAACGCTCACCATTCGAGCCGAAGATAAAGCCAGGGGTGATGAAGACACGTGCCTCATGGAGCACCTTCTCCGTCAGGTCTTCTACATTCTTGATATCCTCAGGAATTTTGCCCCAGAGGAACATACCCACCTGGTTCTTGTCATAGGTGCATCCTAACACATCCATGATCTTCTCTGCCCACTGACGACGACGCTGGTAGATCTCGATATTAAACTCCCTGTGCCACGCATCATCATTCTTGTTATACGCCTCAGCAGCCGCCAGTTGGATGCCACGGAAGGTACCGCTCTCTATGTTCGACTGCACCTTCAGGATCCACTGTATAAACTGCGCATTCGTGGCACAGAGTCCTACACGCCAACCTGGCATATTGTGGCTCTTCGACATCGAATTGAACTCAATACAGCAGTCCTTTGCCCCAGGCACCTGCAGAATCGAGAGATGCTTCTCGTTCAGGATAAAGCTATAAGGATTGTCGTTAACCACCACAAGACCGTGCTCTTTGGCAAACTTCACCAGTCGCTCGTAGGTCTCCATACGGGCATTGCCACCCGTCGGCATATTGGGATAATTGGTCCAAAGCAATTTACAATTTGACGATTTACGATTTACAATTTCCTCCAGCTGGTCGAAATCAGGCTGCCAGCCATTATCCTCACGCAGATTGTAGTTCACGATCTTCGCGCCTAAGATCTTCGACAGCGAGGTATAGGTGGGATAGCCAGGATTGGGCACAAGCACCTCATCGCCAGGATTCACAAAGGCAAGCGTCACGTGCAGAATACCCTCTTTCGAACCGATCAAAGGCAGGATTTCCGTCTTCGGGTCGAGGCTCACGTTATACCAACGCTGATAAAACCCCGCCATCGCCTCACGCAACTCTGGCGTTCCCATCGTGGGCTGATAACCGTGGGCATTGGGCTGATGAGCCACTTCACACAGCTTTTCTATCGTCTGCTCTGAGGGTGGCATATCTGGACTGCCAATGGCTAACGAGATGATATCCTTGCCCTCAGCATTCAACTGGGCCACTTCCTTCAGCTTCCTGCTGAAATAGTACTCCTGTACTAAACTTAATCTATCTGCTGGTTGTATCATAACTTCAATTCTTCAATTCTTCAATTTTTCAATTCTTCAATTTTTCAATTCTTCAATTTTAGCTTGTCTGTCTTCCATCTTTGTATTCTCCCAAGATCTTCAAATCGCGCGTCAGGGGGATGATTGCATCTATCGACTGACGATAGCGCGTGAGATCGTCATACATCACATCTACATAGAACAGATACTCCCACTCCCTTCCGATAATCGGCAGCGACTGAATCTTCGTCAGGTTGATCTTATAGAACGAGAGAATCGCCAGCACGTGACTCAGCGAACCCTCCTCGTGAGGCAAAGAAAAGACGATGCTCGACTTATTCGTCTCCGTCAAGGGGCGCAGCATATCGGCCTTGTTGGGATTCGACACCACGAGGAATCGGGTAAAGTTGTGCTTATTGTCCTCGATATGGTCCTCGAGCACCTTCAGTCCGTAGAGCCGTGCAGCCTCAGCATGACAGATGGCAGCCCATCCCTTCTTCTTACCTTCAGCAATCATCTTTGCCGATCCTGCCGTATCCTCAGCCTCCACATTTTTCAGCTGAGGATGCTGAGCCAGAAACTGTCGGCACTGCATCAGGGCTACGGGATGAGAGTGAACTTCCGTAATGGTGTCCCAGTCATCATCGGGCAGACAACAAATGCTGTGTGTGATATGCAGCTTGTGCTCTCCAACAATGGTGGTACCCGAGTCACGCAACAGCTCATAGTTGTGCAGCAATGAGCCGGCAATGGTGTTCTCGATAGCCAGCATTCCGATGGCTGTAGGATCCTGCTTGATACTTGCAAACACCTGTTCGAAGGTCGAGCAGCAGATCAGCTGTATCTGTTCACCTTCGAAATACAGGTGTGCCGCGATATCGTGGAACGACCCGATTAGTCCTTGTATGGCAATCCTCTTCATCTTAACTCTTTCTTTTTAGACACTGATAATCATGACAAAACTGATTTGTACTGATCTTTGCGGCCAAAGCCGCGATGGCTTCGCACACATAGGTCGCTTGCGACCAAATCAGTGGAAATCAGTCCTATCTGCTTAATCAGTGACATATATATCTTTTTCTTTTTAAATCAAAAACTCCGCTTTCACCTTTTCGTGAAGCGGAGCCTTATTTCAATTATTCAATTTTTCAATTCTTTAATTTTACTTACAGCCTACCGCTTCACAATTGCTTGCAAAGTAAAAGTAATAGCCGTAAAAATATGCATTCAACATTGACATAACTTCAATACTTCAATTTATCAATTTTTCAATTCTTTCTTGAATTCGGCTGCAAAATTATCACTTTTCTGCGAAACTAGCAAATATTTTGCAAGAAAATTTTCATTTCTGCTTTCTTTTTATTTTTTTAGCAGTTCCATTGCTTGCGGATTTCGTCACGATCCACTTCGTCAATCAGGATCTCAGCCAGCGCTAAAATCGACTCAAAGGGAACCTGTCTGCGCAGATCATCAGTGTCTGAAATGATAGCAGGCAGAAACTTACCCATCTCACCCTTATACACCTCGCGCATCCTATTGCCACTCCTGCCACTGTCTATCGAACAGGTGTAGGTCACGTTGGCCAGACGGTCACAGATCTTCACAAACGGTGCGTATGGCGTCTCACGGATACCTTGGTAATACTTCTCCCCTGCCCGCTCGGCACGCGTACGACCCTTGTCATTAGTCAAAGCATAGACAATCTCCGTTGCCATCAGCGCCTGTTCCTCCGTCATCCACTTCTTGGCCGTCCGCATCACATCGTTATAACTCTGTCGGGCATCCTCGATACTATCGTGATAGTAAGCGCCGAAGAACAACGGCACCACATCCTCCTCACGCATACAAACCAGGTGACCATAACAGATCACACCCTCCACCACCATATCCAGATGGAAACCATACGGAAGGTCATCGCCATAGACCTGATTCACATTCTGATGCAACTCGTGGGCTGCAAGCCTTATCTGCTCAATCTGCTCGCTATATTTCTCCCTATACCCATCAAATTCTTGCTTTGTCATAACTGGTTGATTCTATTTCGGCTGCAAAATTACAAAAAAATCTGGGAAGAAGGTGCGGCGGCAGCAAAATTTTCACTTTTCACTTTTCACTTTTCACTTTTTTTTGTATCTTTGCAACCACAAAGCAATTTTTCACAACATCAAAATATGAACAAGACCGTATTTATTACAGGCGCCACGAGCGGCATCGGACTCGGCTGTGCCTACAAATTCGCCGCTAATGGCGACCGTCTCATCCTTAACGGCCGTAACGTTAAGAAGTTAGAAACCATCCGTCAGGAACTGCAGGCGAAAGGCACCGAAGTGATTGTCCTCGCCTTCGATGTCAGAGACCGCGAGGCAGCCCGCAAAGCCATCGAACGCTTGCCTGAGGAGTGGCAGTCCATCGACGTGCTCGTCAATAATGCCGGCCTTGCCCTTGGGCTCGAGCCAGAATACGAGGGCGACCTCGACGACTGGGAGACCATGATCGATACCAATATCAAGGGTCTGCTCACCATGACTCGCCTCATCGTACCCCAGATGATTGCGCGCGACAGCGGACACATTATAAATATAGGGAGCGTGGCAGGCGATGCCGCATACGCTGGAGGCAATGTCTACTGCGCCACGAAGGCAGCCGTGAAAGCCCTCTCCGACGGTCTACGCATCGACGTGGCCAATACTTCCGTTCGCGTCACCAACCTCAAGCCCGGCCTTGTAGAGACCAACTTCAGCAACATCCGCTTCCATGGCGATACCGACCGCGCTGCCAAGCTCTATCAGGGCATCAAGCCCCTCACAGGCGACGACATCGCCGATGTGGCCGTCTACGCCGCCAACGCTCCAGCCCACGTACAGATAGCCGAAGTGCTCATTTTGGCCACTCATCAGGCCAGTGGCAGCGTGATTGTGCGCAAATAATCGCCGAAATTGATAAAAATTATTAAAATAAACACCACGTATCAATATTTTTCTTATCTTTGCAGACAATTAACAAACATTTGTATTTTAATAACCAAATTATGAAGAAATTACTGATGATTGCTGCCCTGATGGTAGCTTCATTAAGTGCAAGCGCACAGGAAGTGGGTATGTTCTTCAAGCCTATGGCTGGTGCAACCTTAACCACATTGACAGGCGACGTGAACAATCTCAAGATGAAGATCGGTTTCACAGGCGGTGCCGAACTGGGATTCCAATTCCACGAGATGTTCGCTCTGACAGCAGGAGCGCTCTACACCATGCAAGGCGCAAGATTCTCCAACAGCGATCAAAAATACATGATCAACATGAACTACCTCAACGTGCCTGTCATGCTGAACATCTACCCCGTCCCCGGTTTCGGCATCAAGGCCGGTGCCCAGTTCGGATTCCTGATGACAGCAAAGCAAGGTGGTGAGAATATCAAAGACTTCTTTAAGAAGTCCGATCTCTCCATTCCCGTTGGTCTGTCCTACGAATTCGACGATGCCGTGATTGAACTCCGCTACAACATCGGTCTCACCAACATCCTGAAATCCGAGATCGACGACGAGTACAGCGTTTTCTATGGCGCCAAGACCGACAGCAAGATCCGCAACAGCGTCATTATGCTGACCTTTGGTTACAGAATACCATTATAATTCAATAATTTCGCAAATAAAGCCCCATTCAGAATTTGGATGGGGCTTTTCATTTCATAAAAACGGCTCTATCGACAATCAAAGAGGATCTTCCTGCGATTATTCTTCGGCCGCACCGCGAAGTGAATCCAATACGTCGTGCCGCGCTGCTCTTGGATCAGCTCGTCGAACTCCCTTTTGGTTCCATCAGCGATATCCAGCAGAATCCCAGCCATCCTGATCATCTGCTCAGGGCCATAACAAC
>Ga0265300_10002896_pt1 | contig 14413 bp, 11 predicted proteins | sample AusTroGonzalo_MG_FD_193482 | JGI IMG/M metagenome (GOLD analysis project Ga0265300, IMG submission 193482) | Bovine rumen microbial communities from tropical cattle in Woodstock, Queensland, Australia - Gonzalo_03 | ecosystem: Host-associated > Mammals > Digestive system > Stomach > Rumen ... | reverse complement strand
GCCAGCTCCATTTGTCGGAAACGCCCCAAATGAGGTACGTGTCTGCATTCGGTTCTTCGAGGATGATGTCCAGGTATTGACGGAAGGTCTGTCCCTGGCGTTCAAGATCGCTCTTGCTGACATTGATGCCGCTCTTGAATCCGATATCGAGTTCGGTGATTTTCAGCTTGACGTTCAGTTTTGCGAGTTCCTTGGCGAGAGAACGGAGGCTGTCCGGCGAACCGATAAAGTGCTTGTCGGTGGTGGTGTCTTCTACGTGCGTCTGCGAACCCACGCAATGGATAGGAATGCCGTTCTTGACCCAGCGTTTCACCTGTTCCAGCAAGAATCCAGCCTTTGCCTTCGGATTGACACCTTGTTCGAGGTTGTAGTCGTTATAGCAGAGTTCGGCATCGGGGTCGACTTCGTGAGTCCACACGAATGCGGAGTCGATGAATTCAGGACCGATACCCTGATACCAGACGGAACCGGTGCGCCACTGGGGTTCGTTGTTGCTAATGGCTTCGTTTACGACGTCCCATTCGTCAATCTGACCTTTCCAATGACCGACGACATTTTTAATGTGGTTCTTGAGCACGGAAAGCAACTTTTGTTTATTGCCTTTGTAGTTGTTGACCCAGTTCGGAACCTGGCTGTGCCAGGCAAGAGCGTGACCGCGGACTCGCATGCCATTCGCTTTGGCATACTTGACCATTTTGTCGCCATTGTTGTAGTTGAAACGGTTTTCGCTAGGCTCGGTGGCGTCGAACTTCATTTCGTTTTCGGCAACGACGATGTTGAATTGCGTTTTATGAATCTGTTCGTAATTGCCTGGTAGCCCACCGCTGAACCACTGCGAATTCAGAATGGCACCGATGTAGATGTTGTTTTTATCGGCAAGGGATCTAAGGGTTTCATCTGCGGCGAAGGAATTTGTCAAACCTGCGCCAAGAAGGGTTGTGCCAAGCACAAGACCCGCCAATGCGTGAGTCTTTTTCATCTTTTGTACTCCTTTTAACCCTAATCCTAATGTAAACCCAATCATATTTAAGATAAATAAAAAGTAAGCCAAAAAATGTAAACAAAAATTAATTACCTTTCCTAGTAAAGTTAAAGCAGGAGGTGCTATGTCCCGTAATTTGAAACTCGTGTTTGCTATGTCGGCTGCCATTGCCGCATCTGCATTCTTCTCTGCCTGTGAAAAACAGGAAAACCAGGCAAAAACTGAACCGGCACCGGTTGCAGAAAGCGCTCCGCAGCAGTCCAAGTCTGTCGTGGTTTATTTCTCGCAGACGGGTGCCACTAAAAAGTTGGCTCAGATTTTCAAGGATGCCCGCCATGCTGACGAAGTTGAACTCCAGCTTGTCAAGCCGTTCCCCTCGACTTATGACAGCACGATTGCTGCTGTCCGTGCCGAACGCGAAAGCAAGCAATGGCCTGCACTCGTAAACGCAAAGGTGGAACTTGCCAAGTACGATACGGTGTTCCTCGGTTATCCGATTATGTTCGGGACGTTCACCACGCCGATTTACACGTTCCTTGAAGCGAATGATTTGAGCGGCAAGGTCGTGGTGCCGTTCTGCACTTACGGTAGTGGCGGCCGCAAGGCTAGCGCAAGCGAACTCAAGACTCTTGAACCGAATGCCAACGTGACGCTTGCCTACGGTATTTCTAACAAGCGTATCAATGCCGAAGGCGGTGTCGAAAAGGCTAAGGAAGAAGTTGCAGCGTTCTTTGCCAATCTCGAAGCGGGCAAGACCGACGAAATGCTTATGGGTGGCTTCTCGGAACAGCGTCCGCTCACGGCTGAAGATTCGGCCGTGTTTACTGCCGCCACCAAGGACTACGCTTACCTGGGCCTGAAACCGCTCAGCGTCTCGACGCAGGTCGTTGCTGGAATGAACTACCTCTTCGTTTGCGAAATGAAGGCCTTCGGTGGCCCCGCAACGCAGACGAATGTCAAGATCTTCAAGCCGCTTCCGGGCCGTGGTGAACCTGAAATGATTGTCGTCGAAAAGTAATATTGAACGAGCCAAATGAAATACTTAATATCCGCATTGTCTATTGTCTTGGCGGTTTCGAATGTCTGCCTTGCTGCTCCCAAAGCAAAAAAGCAGGAACTCAAGGACCCGCGAGATAAGCAAAAGTACCGCCTTGTCAAAATCGCCGACCGCACTTGGATGGCGGATAACCTGAACTTCAAGACGCCGGGCAGTACTTGCTATCGAGAAGACGATGATAATTGCATGGTCTACGGTCGCCTCTACACTTGGGAGGCGGCTAAGTCCGCTTGCCCCGCCGGGTTCCGCTTGCCGACAAACGAAGATTTCGAAAGCTTATGGAAAGCCGCTGGCGGCGACTTCAATGCCGGCTATTTGATCAAGGCGAATTACGGATGGTCCGGCGAAACAAACGGAAACGATACACTCAAGTTTAGCGCCATGCCTTCTGGCAATATGTTCGATGACGGCACATACGGCAACGAAAGCAAGTTCGCGTTCTTCTGGAGTTCAAGCGTCGAAGGCAGCGAAGCTTCGGTGTGGTATCTTTCGTCAAAGTCGATGGGCTTCAGCTACATGATGAAACCGAAAGCTTTTGGCTTCTCGGTGAGATGCGTACAGTAAGTTGATAATCGCAAATACTGCTTTGCATAATCCTCGTCGTTCAGCGGGGATTTTTTGTTTTGTTGGATTTTGCCTTTTAAAATATGTTATTTTAGGGGTTAGAAATTCATGGATGAATTAAAACCTGAAGAACAAGCACGTGTTTTGATAGATGATATGCTCGCCGCTGCCGGCTGGGCAGTTGTTCCTCGTTCTGAGTATTTGGACGTTCCGCATGCACAGGCGGTCACCGAGGCTCTGACTAAAGGGAATAACGAAGCGGATTATCTGCTTTATTTGGATGGTAAAGCGATTGGTGTTCTGGAAGCGAAACGTTTGGGCAAAAATTTGGGAACGTGCGTTGCGGAACAAGTTGCAAAATATTCTGCTGGATCTCTTCCGTGGTATAAGACTTGGGCAGATCCGTTACCGTTTCTCTTTATGAGCGATGGCGATAAGTTGTTTTTCCGTAATACGCTCGATCCGGCAAGTGAATTTGAACTGCTCAAGAAAATGCTCACTCCAAAGCAACTCGTAAAACTGGCGCGTGAACATAATCTTAAGATTGATAGCGAATTTGCGGCACTTCCGGTGTTACCTCCTGTGGGACCAAACGGTTTGCGCCTTTGTCAGCGTGATGCGATTGCGGCCGTAGAACTCGCTTTTAAACTTGGCGAACGCCGTGTTTTGCTGGATATTGCTACAGGTGCAGGCAAGACTTTCACGGCATGTATGATGTGCTATCGTCAACTGAATTACATGCATGCAAAAAGGATTCTTTATTTGGTAGATCGCACAAACTTGGGTGTGCAGACCGAAGGAGAATTTGGCACATTCCGTCTTACTGAAAAAGGTGAAGCTTTTAACAAAATTTACGACGTGCTTCGTCCACGCCATTTTAATGCAGATGATTCCGACGATATGCGGAAACTTTCCAAGGCAAACGTCTGCATTTGTACAATCCAGCGGTTGTTCTCGATATTGAAAGGCGAGCCCGACAACGACGATTCTATCGATGAAGCCGAGGAAGAAGAAAAGTTCTTTGCAGAAGACAATGATGATGGGCCCGAAGTGGAATTGGGTGATGGCTTAAAGTTGTCTCCGGACTTTTTCGACACGATTATTGTGGACGAATGTCATCGTTCCATTTATAGTCGTTGGAGAAAGGTTCTGAAATATTTTAATAAAGCCCGTATTATTGGTCTTACGGCGACTCCTACTCCTCAAGCTTATGCATTTTTCAATAACGTAAATAAGGCCACTTATAGATATTCGAGAGAACAATCTTATACCGATGGTATCAACGTTCCTCCGCGTATTTATCGCATCAAGACGGAAGTTACCGAAGGTGGTGGCTTGATAAGTGTCGGCGATAAGGTTACCGAGGTTACGAAAAAGACTGGCAAGACAAAAGCCAAAGTTCAAACAACATCTTCGGTTTATACAAGTACGGAACTTGACCGTAGCGTGGTGAACCCAACGCAGATTGAAAAAGTTATAACTGAATTCCGCGATGTGGTTTTTGAAAGGCTTTTCCCGAATCGCATTCCTGAAAATGGTGAACCTGATTATCGTTATATTCCTAAGACGCTTTTCTTTGCGAAGAACCGTCAGCATGCATTAAATATTATAGAAACCATCAAACGAGTCTTTGCAGAAAAATTCCCTGAAGGTCATGTGCCCGATGGTTTTGTGCAAGAAATTACTTGTTCTGTTGAAAAGCCAAATGACCGTATTAGGGCTTTTAATCACGACAAGAATTTTAGAATTGCAGTGACTGTGACGCTTGTGTCAACGGGCACTGACGTGAAGCCGTTGGAAATAGTCGCGTTTATGCGTGATATTCATTCTGACGTACTTTACACGCAGATGGTTGGACGCGGTTGCCGTAGTGTGAATGATGATAAGTTGCGTACTGTAACTCCAAATGCTGACACAAAGGCAAATTTCGTTCTTTTGGATGCAGTAGGTGTTGCTCTGAGCGAAAAGAGAATGCCAAAGGCTTGCGAAGATTCTTCTGACAAGAAACCTCTTAAATTGAGCGATCTTTTAGAACGAATTTCCCATGGTGAAGTCAGTGACGCGAACTTAGAACTGCTTGCTGAAAAATGCGCAACTATTTACAATCGCACAAATGATGAACATAATACTGAGTTCCGTGAAATTGCGGGCTTTACGTTGCGTGATTTTTCGTTGACGATTTTTGATGCTTTTGAAAAGAACTTGTTGCCTGAATATACCGATATAAACGAGCCGAATTTGGAACGTCGAAAATTGGTGTCGCCGCTTATAAACAATAATAATGCGCGCGTAAAATTGTCGGAACTTCATGCGGGCTATTTGTCTATCTTGAATCCTGGTGAAGATCGTGTTATTTATTCAGAATTTTTAGAAGAGGATGCCTTAAAGCATACTTCTGCATTTGAGAAGTACATCCACGATCACGCCGATGAAATTGAGGCGTTGCGCATTATTTATCACGACGAATCACAGAGCATTACCAATGCGATGCTTTGTGACTTGCAACAGAAACTCCTTGTCGAAAGTAAGATGTTCCGTGTCCCGCTTCTGTGGGATTATTACTGTGTGTCCGCTTCAGAGAACCATAAGATGGTAATCCCGCTTAAGGGCAAAAATGAAATAGAGTCCATTACCAATTTGATTCAGCTTGTACGTTATGCGCTTGGTCGTACAGAAACGCTCCAATCAATTCAGGGTATTGCTGCTAAGCGATTCGGACTTTATGTTGGCCAGCAAATGGGCGATACTCCGCGTAATTTTACACCCGCACAGGTTGAAGTACTTCGAAAAGTGGCACAGTATGTTGCCCAAAATGGATGTACTAGTCGCAAAGACCTTTTTGAATTTGACCAAACATTGGCCGTTCAGACCATAAACATTTACTCACCAGCAAAAGCAGATAAAGAATTGGATTATCTTTCCAAATTCTTGCTACAGATAAAGGCTGCATAACATGCCCAAGAAAATAACTCCCTCCGCTACGCAAGGCGGAAAGAATGAACAATCTCTTGTCAAGAAAGTATGGAATATGGCTGACGTTCTTTCGTCGGCAGGCGTAGGTTTTACAGATTATATAACGCAACTCACCTATCTCTTGTTCTTGAAAATGGACAGTGAAAAGGTCGAAATGATTGGTGTTGAAAGTGCTCTTCCCAAGGGGTGCGAATGGAAAGATTTGCTTGCCGTCCAGATGAAAGGAACTGACCTTGTCGATAAATACAATTCCATTCTGGAAAAGTTAAGTAAGCAAACGGGACTTATCGGCACTATTTTTGTGGATGCTCAAAACAAGGTGAATACTCCTGTTTATTTGAGTAAGCTTATGTCTATGGTAGATGGCGAAACTTGGCTTTTGGAAGGCGATCTCAAGGGAGCCATTTACGAAAATATTCTTGAAAAGAATGGTCAAGATAAAAAAAGCGGTGCGGGTCAGTACTTTACTCCGCGCCCGTTGATTCAGGCGATTGTCGATTGTGTCCAGCCTAAGATAACCGAATCCGTCTGCGATCCTGCTTGTGGAACGGGTGGATTTTTGCTTGCTGCGCACGACTACATGTCGGCTCAAACTAACGAAAAGGCGAAACTCAAGAAATTGAACAATGAGCTCCTTTGTGGAAATGACAATACATCGTTGGTGGTGACGCTTGCATCCATGAATATGTATCTCCATGGAATTGGTGTGGATTCTACCCCTATTCACAAAGCGGATTCTCTTGAAAATGCTCCTGAAAAACTCGTAGATGTAGTTTTAGCGAATCCGCCGTTTGGAACGCGTCCGGCGGGAAGTGTGGATATTAGTGCAAAACGCTCTGATTTTTATATAACCACGACCAACAATCAGTTGAATTTTTTGCAGCATATCATGCTTTTGCTTAAAAATGGTGGCCGTGCAGGTGTGGTGCTCCCGGACAATGTGCTTTTTGATGCTGCTGGAGAACCGCTCCGCAAACGGCTTCTCAAGGACTTTAACTTGCATACCATTCTGCGCTTGCCTACGGGAATCTTTTACGCGAATGGCGTCAAGACGAACGTACTTTTCTTTGAGAAAGGGTGTGAAACTAAGGAAACTTGGTTCTATGATTATCGTACGGGCGTAAAGCACACGCAGGCGACAAAACCTTTAAAGCGTAGCGACTTGGATGACTTTGTGACTTGTTATGCGGCAACAAAGCGCAAGGAAACTTGGAGCGAAGAAAATTCGACAGGACGCTGGCGCAAGTATGGAGTCAAGGAACTCCTTGCACGTGACAAGACGAGTCTCGACATTACTTGGATCAAGGACAAGGACGATATCGAAGATGTGACGCTTGCTGACCTCCTTGCAAATATCAAGGACGAAGCGAAAGAAATTGCAGCCCATTCCGAAAAACTCGCCAAGATGCTCAAGGGAATTGACGGATGAATACGAAACTCCTGAAGCAAAAAATCCTTGACCTCGCCATCCGCGGAAAACTCACACAGCAACTCAAAAGCGATGGCACCGCGAAAGATTTGCTAACGCAAATCTCAGACGATAGACGAAAGACGAGAGACGAAAGAAAAGGAACGAGGTCGAAAAAAAGCGGTGTCATCCTGAGCGAAGCACAAAGTGCGAAGTCGAAGGATTTAGGACAAATCATCCCTCTCGACAAAAGCGAAGCCCCCTTTGAAATTCCCGCAAATTGGGAATGGGTAAGATTGGGGGATTTATGCCTGTTTTTAAATGGTTACGCTTTTGATAGTAAGACATTTCAAACAGAAGGCATACCTATTGTTCGTATTTCTAACATTGATCAAGGAACAATTGATTTGTCTAACTGTGTATACTCAGTAGATGAATTAAATTCGAATTTTGAAGTTGTCAAAGGGGATTTGCTTATAGCAATGTCTGGTGCGACAACTGGAAAAATGGGAGTGTACGGATACACCCAAAAAGCGTATTTAAACCAACGTGTTGGAAATATTAAAATAAAAGACAAAAATCTCTTAACTCAAGGTTATCGAGATTTGTATCTGCAATCGCAAGGAGATGCAATTCTCGCGCAAGCATATGGTGGGGCTCAGCCAAATATTAGTAGTAAGGCAATATGTGAAATGTTTTTCCCACTCCCTCCCTTAGCAGAACAACAGCGTATTGTTGAAAAAATACAGGAAGCCTTTGCAGAAATTGATTCCATCGAAAATAACAAGGAATTCCTGAAAACCCACATCAAACAAGCCCGCCAAAAAATCCTCGATCTCGCCATCCACGGAAAACTCGTCCCTCAAAACAAAACTGATGGTACGGCTCGCGAATTGCTAAGTGTCATCCTGAGCGAAGCACAAAGTGCGAAGTCGAAGGATCTAAAGAAGGTTGACGCCAAAGCAACGCGCGATAACCCCCATTATGAGAAGTTGACCGATGTTCCCTTTGAAATTCCTGATTCTTGGGAATGGGTCAAGCTGGGGGATGTTGCTTATATTGCATCAGGAAGCACGCCTTCAAAAGAGGCTTTTGTAGATAATGGCATTCCTTATTTAAAGATGTACAATTTGAGAAATCAACAGATTGATTTTGAATATAAGCCACAATACGTAAAAAGAGAAATTCACGAAGGAAAACTAGCGAGATCTAAGGCCAAACCTGGTGATGTCATAATGAACATTGTCGGACCTCCACTTGGAAAAGTTGCGTTAGTTCCTGAATCTCTTCCCGAATGTAATTTTAATCAGGCTGCTGTTCTAATTCGAGCCCTGTATAGCTCAAATTTGATGAATCAATACATTCGATATTTTCTATTACAAATGGACGAAATTAACGCGGTCAATACAAAAGGAACTGCTGGTCAAGAAAATATTTCTTTAACGCAAACCCAAAAGATGCGTTTTCCGCTTCCGCCGTTGGCAGAGCAGAAAAGAATCGTGGATAAAATTGAGGAAATCTTTGCGTCGTTAGACGAGATTTCTCTCCATTTGGTCTAGCGTAGAAAACAGCTCTTCGATCTTCGCTACAATCCGAGATTGCTCATTAATCGGAGGGAGTGCCAATAGGCATTCTCTTAATTTGGATATACTTGTGCGCAATCTTGTTGTTCCTTGGATATTCCCATTTACTTGAGCCTTAAAATAAGGTGAATTGATGGCGTAACAAAGGAATTGATTGTTGATTTCATCTATTGGAACTAATTTGACTGCATCAGAAGAAAGCACATACATTTTTTCCGTTGACGGACAAATCATCGCTCGCCCTGCAGGCATCATTTTGGCAATAACAAGATTCCCCGCATCAACAATACTTCTCGAAATATTCTTTTGAGCGTGCTCAAATGTTGTGTAGCGAACATTTTCGTCTCTCCAACCATTTTCAGCAATATTACTCAATTGAATAATTCTGGCTTCTTTTTTATTTGTGTAATGTTCGGCTTTTAAATTGCTACCAAAGGGCCCATCAGCCATATCTAATGCAATGTCATTTATTTTAACCCAATACCAATTTTCGGGTATTTCGAAAGGTTCGTCCTCTATCTTCTCATAATGGGGGTTATGCCTTCAAAATTAATTTCAATAAAATAAACAAACCTCTTGACAAATTTTCAAATTAGTGTATATTTGTGCAGTAGTCCGTTTTTTTATAGCGTGTAAACGGAGTGAGGTAGTATATGAGCAAGCAGAATGTGTCGACTTTTACCGCATCAAAATCAGCCGACAAAGCCGAGTTCTCTCTGATAGATGAAAACTTCTTGAAGTCCCGAATCTATATGATTCGGGGAGTCAAGGTGATGCTTGATTCCGATTTGGCAGAAATTTATGGGTATGACAAAAAGGTTTTCAATCAGCAGGTAAAAAATAATATTGAAAAATTTGACGATGATTTTCGGTTTCAACTTGACCGCCATGAAATAGATAGTCTAATATCCTCATATCCGGCATCAGACTTGAAGTCAAAATTTTTGACTTCAAGTTGGGGCGGTTTAAGAAAAATGCCTTTTGCTTTCACTGAGCAAGGTATTTACATGCTCATGACGGTCCTCAAAGGAGAACGGGCGATTGCTCAGAGCAAAGCTTTAATTCGCCTTTTCAAGCAGATGAAGGACTATATTGTTGCCGAAAACATGCAGTTGCTTGGCGCAAAATGCGATCCGTATATTTCCTCTTATATGATTCAAAATACAAGGGAAATCGCTGAAATTCGTGGCGAACTTGCCGAAACTCGTACAGATGTTTTTGCAATGAAGTCCGATTTACAAAAGGTAATGGAAAACTTCATCGATCCTTCAACATTTAAGCATTTCCTGATTCTGAACGGCCAAAAATTGGAAGCCGATGTAGCATACACACAAATTTACGGCATGGCAAAGAAGTCGGTAGTTGTTATTGACAATTATGTAGATGTTAAGACGCTTGACTTGTTGAGATCTGTCGCAAAAAATGTGTCTATCGCAATTTTCAGTGACCAATATGGAAAGACCCGGTTGACCGAGAGCATGCTTGCCGATTTTAGAACCGCACGCCCAGATGTCGTGCTTGAAGGTCCGAAATCAGTTGGGAATGTGTTTCATGATCGTTATATATTGCTTGATTTTGGTTCAAAGACCGAAAAGGTGTTCCATTGCGGGGCATCATCGAAAGATGCTGGAAACAAGATAACGACAATTGTTCAATTGGAAGACACTTCCGTTTATCACTCTGTTTTTGCAGGCTTGTTATGAACTGTTTTGTCTTCTATCTTGCTGAGAGACCTTCGTTTTACCAGTATTTGGAAGGTCAGAACCTTGCCGTAAATACGATGGATTCGTATTGCTGGACGGCGGATTTCTTCAAGTCGCATTTCGGACGATTCGGCCGCAAATCGCTGGCTGATTACAAAAGCTTTCTTTTAGAAAATTACAAGCCCAAGACCGTTAATTTGCGGATTCAGGGAATCAACAAGTATTTGGATTTTGCAGGAAAATCGAAACTAAGAATAAAAAATGTCAAGGTTCAGCAAAAGAGTTTCCTTGAAAATGTTATCAGCGATGCGGATTATAAATTCTTGAAGACGAGCCTACTGCAAGATGGTCAGACGAAGTGGTATTTTGTTGTGTGGTTCCTCTCGGCGACGGGAGCGCGTGTAGGGGAGCTTGTAAAACTTAAGGTGGAACATGTCGAGTGCGGATATTTTGATATTTACGGAAAAGGCGGAAAGTTGCGGCGACTCTACATTCCTGCAACTTTGCAGAAGGATGCTTTGCATTGGTTAAAAAGCGGAGGTTGCTTTAGCGGATACCTTTTCCTGAATCGTTTTGGTAAACAAATTACTCCGCGGGGAATCGCTTCACAGCTGAAAGCGTTCGCAAAGAAATATGGCTTAGACGAAACCGTTGTTTACCCTCATTCGTTCCGTCATCGGTTCGCCAAGAATTTCTTGGAAAAGCGGAACGATATCGCTTTGCTTGCAGACCTTATGGGGCACGAACATATCGAAACGACTCGTATATACTTGCGAAAGACTGCTAGTGAACAGCGTGAAGTTGTGAACAAGGTGGTGACGTGGTAATCGTATTTAGTTGAACGAAAAAAGTCCGCTTTTTCTGCGGACTTTCGTACAAAATAAATTTTAGCGGTGCGCTAATCAGTAAGCTGAACTTCGCGCTTTTCCGCGACTTTTCGCAAGCTTATCGACTCGCTTAATCTAGAACGACTGGTAAATCTTGAAGATCGCGAGAATCTTTCCGATAATCGCCGGAATGCCCGGGCACAAGAAACAGAGAATGACTCGTGTGACGCGGTTCTTCCACCAGCGCTTGACCTGCCAAATGTCGTCGGTGAGCGTTTCCATTTCTTGCACGCGCGGCGGACGCATGTAGACCTGCGTGAGCGCCGTGAAAAATCCGACTCCGACAAGCGGTGTAAGTCCTGTAAACGGAGCCATGACCAGCGCCACAAGTATGGTCACGGGGTGACCGCCTGCGATGATTGTTCCGAGCATGGCGCCACCGCCCGTCAGCATGGCCCACTGGAGACTCAACTGTCCGGCCTTTTCAATTCCGGCGACATAGCCGATGAGGGCGATACTTGCGATAATCAAGAACGTGATGGTCCAGCCGATAATCTTCCAGAGCGAAGCTCCCTTCGGGATGACGGAGATAGATTCTTCGCTCGGCAGTTCCTTGTCTTCTTCGATGATGCTTGCGATACCGCGCAAGTGTCCTGCACCGATGACGGCGACAATCTTGTTGCCTTGTGCATTCTTGATCTTGCTTGCTAGGAACTGGTCGCGTTCGTCGATGAGCACTTGCTTCACTTCGGGGAACGTATGCCCGAATTCCTGCATCATGGAGTTGAGGGCGTCCTTTTCCTTGATTTTTTGCAGTTCTTCTTCGCTGATTTCGGTCTTGTCAAAAATGCTTGCGAACAGCCCGCCGAGCAAACTGAACTTGCGGTACCAAGGGGTACATGCCCAGGTGCGCTTGAGCGTTATCTTGATGTCGCGGTCGGCAAGGACGATGGGGATGTTCTTGCTGTTGGCAACGTCGACCGCCTCCTTCAGTTCGGACCCGGGCTTGACGCCTGTCTGTGCGCCCATGCGCTTTTGGTAAGATCCGAGAACGAGGTTTGCAATAAGTGTAGCGAGCTGCTTTTTGCGAATGACGTCTTTCAGGTCTGTATTTTTCCAGCGGTCGGGGTCCTGGATGGACTTGAGGCGTCCGTCGTCGAGTTCCACGCAGACGGTATCCGGAGATTCGCGTTCGATGACCTCGTGGACAAGTTCCTTGGAGGCTTGCGAAATATGGGCTGTCCCTACGAGGACAATTTCCCTTCCATCCTTGGTGTGGATACGGTATACGTCGGACCTTTCACCCGACACTTGTTCGTTGTTTTCAACAGACTGAGAATTTACTTCATTCATACGGTAGACGTAATGTAGAAAAACAAAACCAAAAATTCCGTAAAATGGGTGTTTTGGGGACTTTTTATGGTAAAAAAGGAATAACTTAATTAAAGGGTATTAAAAAAAGTGTATATTTTGGCAGGATTTTTTTCGGAGGAGTACCCCATGAAAAAATTATTAGTTCTTTTATCTGCAATCAGTTTGTTCCTCCTGGGCTGCGCTGGCACCCCGCAGGATAACGGCGAGGCCTTGGATAATGCCCTCGTTTCTTTCACGTCTAACGTCCAGAGCTCCCGTTGGCAAGAAGCTCTTGAATACGTGACCCCGGACGAAGCCCGCCAGATCGGCACGGCGGACGGTTATGAATTCTTGCCGGAATACCAGACTGCCGCAAGCCGTCTCCCGCTCTCTACGCTCCGTAAGGCAGGCCTCACGGTCGACAGCGATGGCCGTCTCGTCGGTATCAAGGCCGTGATGGACGAAACCAACGAACGCTACAAGGTTTCCGAAGAACAGGCCAAGGTCGGCACGAACTTGAAGCAGATGGAAGATGACCGCATCAAGCGCCGTCTTGAAGAAGGTCAGAAGATCCTCCAGGAAGAAGAAACCACGGCCCATCAGGAACAGCAGGTCGAAGTTCTCACCAACCGCCTCACGGACGATGAAAAGCGTAAGTACGGCAGCACCGGTGAACTCCTTGCTCCGGAATCCATCCATGACGAACCGGGCTTTGCAGAAGAACGCTACAACGGCGATTACGAAAAGCCGTAATCGATAACATTTTTGTAGATTAGATTCCCTCGGCTATTGTCGGGGGATTTTTTTATAGGAGCGTGTTATGAAAGGAATTCTTGCTTTGCTTATGGCTCTCGGCCTTGCGGCTTGTGGGGCTGATTGGAGCGTGGGCCCTGACGATGGCGGCAGGAGGTCCTCCTCTTTCGATGAACGGTTCCGTTATTATTTTGCCGAAGATTGCCGCTACGACTCCTTTGGCCCGTACGACTGCTCGGATTCCTATTCCCTCAAGTCGTCGATGTTTGTCCGCCTGAGCGTGACCTACGACGGCTATGCGACGCTTTGCGTCGAGAACGACTGTTCCTATTACGATCCGGGCGAGTATTCGGTGGGTTATGACCACGGTATCCGCTATTATGATTTTGAAGGCGACTATACGAGGATGACCATTTATATGGACGGCTCGGAACTCGTCTACATCGATTACGATGAAAGAATGGCCTACTATTATTACTACGATAACCCGGCCGATTACGACTATTACTATTGATTTGTTGCTGCAAATTTCTATATTGGCGCCCTTTCTGGGCGCATATAGCACGGCTCGGTCATGCCAATTCGTGCAAGCACGATTGACGCGACTCTCGCCTTAAGCTATATTTGCAGCCACTCATGAGTAAATCTGAACAATTCGTTATTGCCCTCGATGGGGGCTCGGGTACCGGAAAGAGTACCACCGCCAAGCTTGTGGCGAAAAAACTCGGCATCACATATCTTGATACTGGCGCTATGTACCGCGCCGTGACGCTTGCTGCTCTCGAAAAGGGCTTGCCGGCCGAAGAAGGTGCTGCCATGGACGAATTGCTCGCCAACCTCACACTCGGGTTCGACTCCGAAAACCACGTGCTCATCAACGGCGTCAGCCGTGAATCTGAAATCCGTGGCATGAAGGTCTCCAGCAACGTGAGCATCTACTGCGCCCTCCCGTCTGTCCGCGCCGCGATGACTAAGCAGCAGCGCGAGATCGGCAAGAAGCAGAGCTGCATTCTGGATGGCCGCGATATCGGAACCGTCGTATTCCCCGATGCAAAGTACAAGTTTTTCATGGTGACGGACGTGAAGGTCCGCGCCGAACGCCGCTACAAGGAACTCCTTGAAAAGGGTGAAAAAGTGACGCTCGAAGAAGTCCTCCAGAACCTGGTCGAACGCGACCGCCTGGACTCCTCCCGCGCTACCGCCCCGTTAA
>Ga0265300_10002895_pt1 | contig 14416 bp, 15 predicted proteins | sample AusTroGonzalo_MG_FD_193482 | JGI IMG/M metagenome (GOLD analysis project Ga0265300, IMG submission 193482) | Bovine rumen microbial communities from tropical cattle in Woodstock, Queensland, Australia - Gonzalo_03 | ecosystem: Host-associated > Mammals > Digestive system > Stomach > Rumen ... | reverse complement strand
AGCGGTTGGTAAAGAATCCGTCGGAACGGACAGTCTGCTCCTCCATCTGGTCGATGGAGTCAAAGGAATAAGGATGGTTCAGCATGCCGGCCCGGCGCACCAAATCGGCCTGCCAGGCATTGTTGAGCTCGGCGTAGTTGTTGGGCTGGCCGGAGATGGACGGCCCGCTGATGGAAGCACCGTTTGCCTTGGCCCAGTCCAGGATGGCCTGGAAGCCTTCCGGAGTATCCAGATTGCCGCCGGGAATCTCTTCCGGACAAGGCGGCCACAGCAGGAAACACATGGGTAGCCGGCCTTTGAAAACAGCATTGGCCCGCACCAGAGAGGCGGGAGAGAAGGTTTGCAGGATTACTTTCCCGGCCGTTTTGCCCACCTGAATCTTTCCATCGGCGTAGAACTCCGTTTCGGTGGCGGGAGAAGTGATAATATTCCAGCCGGCGGCGTCCAGCACGTCGTACACGCGCTGTTCCATATCTTCCGGATTCACCTCCGGTTCCTTGAATTCGATGTAGATGCCGGGCCGGTGGCCGCTGTCGGCCGGGTCGGCCTCATAGGCGCCGGAGAAATCGTACGCCACAAACTCCATATACTTTCCCCCTTCGGCGGCGGTGGCGCGGATTTCGGCCAGGGTTTTCCCTGCGCAGGAGGGCTTCAGGCCGAACGGCAGCACGCGGTGGCCGTCAGCGTCCCTGCGGAGCCGTTTTCCCTCGGCATAGGCAATCTGGTCCTGCAGGGCCGATACGTACTGGCTGCCTGCATAGGCCGGACGGGCCTGCTCCGGCCGGACGGCATTGAACCAGGAACCGGCGTCCAGCATCAGCAGCTCGGCATAATAGTAAGAAGCAGCATAATAGGGCTTGAAGCCTTCCCGGTCTATGGCCAGCTGCGCATCGGCATCGGCCTCCGGGAAGCCCAGGGACAGGTAGAAATCCCGGCGCGTAGCCGGAACTTCCGCCCCAAATACCTCTTCGATATTGGTGGTACGGGTTAAGTTGTCGTCGTGATTGGCCAGGATAACGCCGTCCTTGGTGCACTGCAGGTCGCTTTCCAGGTAATCGGCACCCATTTCGCGGGCCCAGCGCCAGGCACTCTCGGTCTCTTCCGGCGCCCAGTAGGTGGAACCGCGGTGGGCCATAACGGCATAGGCGGGTACATTCTTATTCACCTCCATAAGCGGGGCTGTATTCCGGGAACAGGCGGCCGATGCCGTTGCCAGCACCGCCAGCAAAAGGATTCTGCAAGTATTCATGGCCGGCCGAGTTTAGAATCCCAGGCCGAACATGAGCCAGTATTTCTCTTCCAGTGCCTGCCAGCTCCGGACGCTTTCCTGGTAGATATATTCCGTATAGGCGGTGAGAACGGCCGGGGAGGCGTCGCTGCCCGGAAGGCCGTCCAGGGCCAGGTTCTCCAGACGGAGGATTTCCTCGTTGAAGCCTTGCTTGGTGTTCTGCCAGGCCACGGTAGCCAGTTTGTTGGCCCGGCGGAACTGCCAGAGGGCACAGTCGGGCACATACTGCATCTGTCCGCAGGTCTCATAGGCCTTGGGAAGCGTAGTGGTGCCGCAGAAAACGGGCACGCGGGGGCTCTGTCCGGGATTGTCCAGGGAAAGCCAGCAAATGCCGCCCACGCTGTCCGGAAGCCAGTTCCGCAGCTGGGTAACATGCGAATAGGCGCACCAGGCAACGGCCACCGTCCGACGGAATTCCACCGTTCCGGGAGCCAGGGTGTTAAGGGTGTTCCGCAGGTTGGTAGAGAGCCAGGGATTGGCAACGGGGCTCACCACGGTATCGGCCGGATGCATGCTGTTGGCGGCACGCGCCATCTTCACGCCCTTGGTCATGTCGAAGTCCGTTCCCTCGTAGGTTTCCCGGAAAAGCGCCATTACCTCGCGGATATCCACGGGCTTTTCGGGCTTCACGGAGAAGGGAAGCTCGTCCATGTCGTAGGTGAGCTTCAGGGAAGGAGCAAAGTAGTTCAGGAGGAAGTACTCCCGGTCGTTGAAGTTCTTGCCGGCGCCGTAGTCCGAATTGTAGGCCTTCCAGAAAACGAACTCGCCCTTGCCGTCCCAAAGGCCGTTGTCAAGGGCCACCTTTTCCACGTTGGAGGATGCCATTATGTCCGGGTTCTTTCGGTCGATGCGGCCGATACGGGGGATGTTGGCCGATACGGCAACGTGATCGTCCGGGATGCGCTGGGCAGCCCAGGCGGCGCCGATCTTATCCATTCCCACGCCCACAATTTCGAACTGCCAAACCTCGTTCTTGTCGGCCACCGTGAGGCATTCGCCGCTGTCGCCGTAGCCGTACTGTTCGGCCAGGGCGCCCATGAGGCGGATGGCGTCGCGGGCATTGTCGCAGCGCTGCAGGGCAACCCGCTCCAGTTCCTCGATGGTGAACCAGCCGGCGGCGTTGATCAGGGTGTCGGGGCCGCTGAAAGTGGTTTCGCCGATAGCCACCTGCTTCTCGTTCAGGCAGGGATAACCCGTGTTCAGATAAGCGTAGGTGTGGGCGGCTTCGGGAATTTCCCCTATGAGCCGAACTCCGGTAGTATCCCCGCGGAAAGCGGTATGCATCGTTTCCCGCAACACAGGATGCATGGTTCCCGGCGCATGGTCTTGGGCGGGTTCCATCTGGACCCAGGTACGGTAGCGGCCGTCGCAGGTATGGGAAGTGATCACCGAGCCGTCGGCAGAGGCTTTCCGGCCCACCATGATGGAAGTGCAGCTTTGCCCGTCAAACTCCTGGGAGAAAAGCGGGAAAGAAATGACCAGTGCGGCCAGGAGGGAAAGGATGCGTTTAATCATAATACTCTTATTTTACCATTCCGCTGAAACCCATGAAAGCCAGGGCCAGGATACCCACGCTGATGATGGCGATGGGAACGCCCTTGAAGGCCTTGGGCACGTCGTTCAGGGCCAGGTGCTCACGGATACCCGCAAAGATAACCATGGCCAGGCCGTAGCCCAGGGAGGTGGCAAAGGCATACACCAGCGCCTGTCCCAGGTTGAGCATACCGCCGGGAACGAAGGAGAACTGCTTGGTAACCACGTTGATAGCCACACCCAGCACGGCGCAGTTGGTGGTAATGAGAGGCAGGAAGATACCCAGGGCCTGGTACAGGCCGGGGCTCACCTTCTTAAGCACAATCTCCACCATCTGCACCAGCGCCGCAATCACCAGGATGAAGGCGATGGTCTGCAGGAAAGTGAGGCCGAAAGGCACCAGCAGGTACTGGTTAATGAGATAAGTAACCAGCGTGGCCAGCGTTATAACAAAGCACACGGCCATGCTCATGCCCGTTGCGGTGGACAGCTTGTTGGAAACGCCCAGGAAGGGGCAGATACCCAGGAACTGGGCCAGGACGATATTGTTGACGAAAATCGCCGAAATAATAATCAGAAAGTACTCCATAGCCTAGCTCTTTTTGAGGAATTTATTGAACAGGACCATCAGGTAGCCCAGGCACAGGAAAGCGCCCGGAGCCATCACAAAGGCCAGCATACCGTCGTGTCCGCCGATGAAGTTGTAGCCGAAGGCACTGCCGGAACCCAGGATTTCACGCACCAGGCCCAGCACGGTGAGCGAGCAGGTGAAGCCCACGCCCACACCCAGGCCGTCACAGGCGCTTTCCAGCACGCTGTGCTTGTTGGCAAAGGCTTCGGCACGGCCCAGCACAATGCAGTTCACCACAATCAGCGGGATGAACAGGCCCAGCGTCTCGTACATGGCGGGCGTATAGGCCTGCATAAGGAGTTGCAGCAGGGTTACGAAGGTGGCAATGACCACAATATACACCGGAATGTGCACCTTGTCGGGCACTACCGGAGCGATGGCCGATATGGCCATGTTGGACAGCACCAGCACAAAGAGGGTGGCAAGGCCCATCGACATACCGTTGATGGCCGATGTAGTGGTTGCCAGCGTAGGGCACATGCCCAGGAGCAGCACAAAGGTCGGGTTGTTTTTTACCAGACCGTCGGTAATCAGTTTAAACTTACTCATGGCTGATGGCATTAAAGGTATCCAGGGCATTGGCTACTGCCAGCGTATAGGCGCGAGAAGTGATGGTGGAAGCCGTGATGGCATCTACATCGCCTCCGTCCTTCTTCACGGACAGGACCTTCACGGAAGGGTCGAAGCCCCGCCACTGGTCCATGAATTTAACATCGGTATTGCACTTAGCACCCAGGCCGGGCGTTTCCGACTGGGACAACACCGAGGTATTGTAAACCACGCCGTCCGGGGTAACGCCCACCATGAGGGTAAGGGTGCCGCCGAAGCCCACAGTAGAGGACTCGATGGCATAACCCACAACGGCGTCACCGTCCGTGGCCGTATAGTATCGGCCTTCCTGGTTGTACTGAACTTCCGTAAAATGGGGCAGCACCTGCGCAATGGCCTTTTCCGTCTTGGCAGCCGCGGCCTTGTCGATGGGATCTTTGGTGAGGGCATAGGCTCCGCCCAGAAGGGCCGAGCAAACCAGGCAGGTGACGCCCAGCACCAGCACCATATTGGTAAGGTTGGATTTTACTGCCATAGCTTATTTCCTCCCGAATTTTTTCTGTTTGAAGCCCATATTGATGAGCGGAACCACCGAGTTCATGATGAGGATGGCGAAGGAAACGCCTTCCGGATAGGAACCGAAGTAACGGATGAGCACCGTAAGGAGGCCGATTCCAACGCCGAAGACCACACCGCCCCAGGCCGACATCGGCGAAGTGACGTAGTCCGTTGCCATGAAGCAGGCACCCAGGACCAGACCGCCGGTGAGCAGGTTGAACAGCGGATCCGTGAAACGGGCCGGGTTGATGCCCCAGAACACCAGGGACACCAGCGCCACCGTTGCAAAGATGCTGAGAGTTATCCAAGGCTTGATAACCTTGCGGGCGCACAGGAACACGAAGCCGGCCAGCAGGGCCAGGGCGCAGACCTCACCGGCACTGCCGCCCAGGTTGGCAAACAGCATCTGACCGTAGTTGTAGCCATGTTCGGCCATGATATCCTGCACCGTAGCGCCCTGCATCAGGCCTTCCTGGATGGCGCCCAGCGGGGTGGCACCCGTTACCGCATCGGCCCCGAAGAGGCCCTGCGGCTGGCTCCAGGTGGTCATGTAGGTAGGGAAGGAAACCAGCAGGAACACGCGGCCCACCAGGGCGGGGTTCCAGATATTCTGGCCGATACCGCCGAAGGTCATCTTGGCCACGCCGATGGCCACCACCGAACCGATCACAATCACCCACCAGGGCGTAGTGTAAGGCACGTTCATGGCCAGCAGGATACCGGTGATAACAGCGGAAAGGTCGCCCACGGTAGAGGGCTTCTTGAGCATATATTTGGTAATGGCCCATTCCAGCAGCACGCAGGAGGCCACGCTCACCGCCATCACCAGTATTTCCCGCCATCCGTAGAAAACGAAGGAACAGATGACGGCCGGCAACAGCGCTATAATCACATCCCGCATGAGGGACTTGGTAGAGTCCTTGGAATGGATATGCGGAGAAGGAGATACTAGTAACTTACTCATAATCCTTTACTTTTTAGCGTCAGCAGCGGCTTTCGCAGCCTCGGCGGCGGCCTTGGCGGCAGCGGCACGGGCGCGGATAGCACTCATCACAAAGCCCTTTCCTACGCGGATATGGTCCAGCAGCGGAATATGGGCGGGGCAGGAATACAGGCAGCAGCCGCACTCGATGCAGTCCTGGGCGGCATTGGCCTCCAGGGCTTCGGTGTCCTTGGCCTGGGACAGCTTGTTCAGCAGGAACGGCTCCAGGCCCATAGGGCAGGCATCGGCACACTTGCCGCAGCGGATACAATGGCTTTCCGGAGCACGTTTGGTCTGTTCTTCGGTAAGGAAGAGCAGGGCACCCGTTCCCTTTACGGTAGCGGCATCCAGATTGGCAACGGCACGGCCCATCATGGGACCGCCGCTGATAATCTTGACGGCATTCTCGGGAACGCCTCCCAGATAGTCTACGATATAGCGCAGCGGAGTACCCACCCGCACCAGCAGGTTGGCCTGCTTGGGGAAGCACTCGCCCGTTACCGTAACGGAATTGTCCACAATGGGCTTGTTCTTCTGCACGGCATCGTACACGGCCAGGGCAGTAGCCACGTTCTGGACCACGGCGCCTACGCTGATAGGCAGGGCACCGGAACCCACCTGGCGGTGCATCACCGCGTCGATGAGCTGCTTTTCACCGCCCTGCGGGTACATCATCTTCATTACCATCACCTCAATGCCGCTGTAACCCAGCTTGGCAATCACGTCCTTGATATGGGCAATGGCCTCGGGCTTGTTCTCTTCGATGGCGATGGTGCAGGGAACGCCGCCCATGGCCTTCTGCAGCAGGGCAGCGCCCACCACCACCTGTTCGCCCTTCTCCAGCAGCGTGCGGAAGTCGGAGGTAAGGTAGGGTTCGCACTCGCAGCCGTTGATAATAACGCGCTCGCACTTGGAACCCGGAGGCGGGGAAAGCTTCACATGCGTGGGGAAAGTGGCACCACCCAAACCCACGACGCCGCCCAGGCGGATCTTGTCCACAATGGCCTTGGCGTCCTCGGGGATGGCAGTAACCAGGGTGTCGGAAGTATCAATGCCTTCCAGCCACTCGTCGCCTTCCACGGCAATCTCTATATGGGTAGCCATGCGCCCGGCCAGATCGGCCCGGGGAGCGATGGATTTCACGGTTCCGCTGACGGAGGAGTGGATAAAGGCACCCACAAAGCCGCCCGGTTCGGCCACCACCTGGCCCACCTTCACCTTGTCGCCCACAGCCACAACCGGCACGGAAGGCGCACCAATGTGCTGGGCCACAGAAATATACACAGAAGGAGCCAGCGGCAGCGGCTGAATGGCACACTCCCGGGAAATCTTATTGTCGTGCGGATGAACACCGCCGATGGAGAATGTATGCTTACTCATCTTTCTTGTCCTCCTTTACTTTAGCCTCAGCAGTAGCATTTGCTATCTTTTTTGCGGTAGCAGATGTATCTGCCGTAGCATCGGCTATCTTCTTCGCGGAGGCAGATACATCTGCTGCCGCAACACCATTGGCATCGGCTTTCTTTTCAGCGACCGCAGGGGTGTTGCCCTCGGCCGCTTCCTTAGCTTTTTGCTGACGGACTTTTATACGCTCTTTGATGGCGTCTTTGTCCAGGGGCTTGGGGAAGTTTACGCCGTGGATGGCACCGGTGGGGCACATGGCCTCACACTCGCGGCACAGCTTGCACTTGGCCGGGTCGATATAGGCAATGTTGCCTTCTACCGTAATGGCATCGTGCGTGCAGGTTTTGGCGCAGATGCCGCAGCCGATGCAGGCGCTGGCGCAGGCCTTCTTGGCCACGGGACCCTTGTCCTTGTTGATGCAGCTCACGAACATGCGCATGCCGCGGGGGCCCATGGGACGCAGTTCAATCACCCGCTTGGGGCAGGCTTTCACGCAGGCGCCGCAGGCGGTGCACTTCTCCTGATCCACCATCGGCAAGCCGGTTTCCGGATTCATGGAAAGCGCGCCGAACTGGCAGGCCGATACGCAGTCGCCGCAGCCCAGGCAGCCGAAGGCGCAGCCCGTGTCGCCCGTGTACAGGAGCGACTTCACATAGCAGGAGGCAAAGCCGTCGTACTCATTCACCTTGGGGCGGGCCTCGCAGGTTCCGTTGCAGCGCACTACGGCCACCATAGGAGCCTTGGCCTGCACTTCGTAACCCAGGATGGCCGCCACCTTGGCCATGGTATCGTTACCGCCCACCGGACAATAGTTGTTGTCCAGGTTGGGGGCCTTTACCGCAGCTTCGGCAAATGCACGGCAGCCGGCAAAGCCGCAACCGCCGCAATTGGCTCCGGGCATCACCTTTTCCACTTCGTCGATACGGGGATCTTCCTCCACCTTGAACTTCTTGGCCACCAGGTACAAGACCAGGGCCAGCAGGAGTCCCAGGACGGTGATCACCGCAACGGTCCAAATGATAGTTGATGACATAGTTTATCCTTTTATTGTAAATACATATTCATTCTTGAACTTGTCCCGCAACAGCCACAGCAGGAGATAATAGACGGCTATGGCACCCAGTCCGCACAAGCCGGCCGTCACCTCGCCCACACCCAGGGCCACCAGGCCCAGGATTACCGCCATCAGGATTACCAGCGGGATAAAATAGGCCAGCCATACGGCCTTCATGCCCATGGAAGCCTTCAGCACCACCTCCACTTCGTCGCCTACTCCATAGGATGCATACGGATCTGTAGGTACCTCCACGGCCTTTTCGGCCACTTCGGCCATGCCACAGAGCCCTGCGGCGTGGCAAGAGGAACAGGCGGCATGCTGCTCAATGCTCACCGTGGTAATCTGGGGCGTTATCCTCACAACCCGGCCTTTATGACTTACCTGCTCTTTCATGACTTTTCACGTGCGGTAAAACCGTGCAACAAACCCTTATGACCCTTCAGCGTACCCCGCATGGCACCCACCCGGAGCGGAGCCCAAAAGGCTACCGGCACCTGGTCGGCATCGTCCGACAGCCAGATTTTCACTTCCTGATCGCCTTCAAACACGGCACCTTCCACAACGGAGCAGTGCAATCTGTTGCAACGTACCTTGCCGATGCCCTTGCCCCCCTTCACGGTCTCCTGTCCCATCCGGGTAAGGTAGATATGGAAAATGGTGTCGTCGATGGCGAAGTTAAGACCGTAGCGCTTTCCCATCTCCATCTTGGCAACGTCAATCTGGCGCAGGACATACATCAGGGAAGGTACGTCGCACAAACAGTCTACCAAAGGGATATCCAGATTCATCGGCCCGGTGGACGACATGTCCACAAAAGCGTGGATAAGACGCTCTTCCCAGTCGTAATTGTAAATATTGTAGGCCGCATAAGTGCCCTCATGCGTATCCCGGATGGCTTTTAAAGGAACCAGCGTTTCCCGCTGGAACCAGCCCTCGAAATGTTCGCGGATCTTGAAAAAGACATCAAAAAAGGGAGCGGTCCGCGCCACTACATCGCTGTATAAAACGCTTTCCCTCCCCTGTTCGCTCTCCGATAAGGAGATGGAGGCATAGGCCACCTCCGAATTTACTGCGCCCCACTTGTACGAAACCCCGAATGTGAGGGATTCTCCGGCGTCAAAAACCTTCCTGTCGGAGAACGGGATACAGGAATAGCGGTCTTGCGCCCCGGCCGCAATGGCAAAAAAGAGGGCTAATATGACAAGGCGGCAGCGCATCTTTAGAATTCGGCCTGCTGGTCGAAGTTGTAATTGGCGCCGCTGGCCACGGGTTCCTGGCGGGCATAAACATCCAGGCTCTGGTCGGGCTCCACAAACTTCACCTGACCGGCCTTGTACTTCATTTCAATGTCGCAAACCTCTCCGTTACGGTGCTTGGCAATAACCAGATAGGCCTTTTCCTTGTCTTCCGGATTCTCGCTCATGCCCACAAAGTCGGGCCGGTGGATGAAGATGACCATATCGGCATCCTGCTCGATGGAGCCGGATTCGCGGAGGTCGCTCAACTGGGGCTTGCCCGTGCCGCCCGTGCGCTGTACGGCGTTTCTGGACAGCTGGGACAGGGCGATGATGGGAATATTCAGCTCTTTGGCCGTAGCCTTGAGGGTGCGGGAAATGGCCGCCACTTCCTGTTCACGCAGGCCGCGCAGTTCGGCCGGGCCCTGCATCAGCTGCAGATAGTCCACCACAATGAGGCGGACGCCCTTCTGCTTTACCAGGCGCTTGGCCTTGGTGCGGAATTCCATGATAGGAATGCCGGGCGTATCGTCAATGTAAAGCGGAGCCTTGGACAGGCGGCGCAGGGTTTCTTCCAGCTGCGTCCACTCGTACTGCTCCAGCTTTACGCCGCCCTTGATCTTTTCTCCCGAAAGGCCCGATTCCGTGGTGATGAGACGCTTTCCCAGCTGGTCGGCGCTCATTTCCAGGGAGAACACGGCCACCGGCATATTGGCCTCCACGGCGGCGTTGCGGGCAATGTTAAGGGCAAAAGCGGTTTTACCCACCGACGGACGGGCCGCCAGGATAATGAGGTCGCTCTTTTGCCAGCCCTGCGTGACGCGGTCTACGGAAGGATAGCCCGACGGAACGCCGGACAGGCCGGTTACCTGCTGCAGCTCCTGCAGGTTGTCCAGAACGGAATTGATAATGGAGCCGATGTCCTGGACATCCCGCTTCACATTGTTCTGGATGGCGGCGAAGACCTTGGTTTGGGCGTTGTCTATGAGGTCGTCCACATTGGTGGACTCGTCGTAGGACTGCTTCAGGATCTCGTACGAAGCCGTAATGAGATCCCGCTGGATGGTCTTCTGCTTAAGGATTTTGATATAGTACTCGATGTGCGCCGCCGCGCCGATGTTCTGCGACAGGCGGGCCAGCACAACGGGGCCGCCCACGGCTTCCAGGTTGCCTTTGGAGCGAAGCTTTTCGCTCACGGTAACCAGGTCGATGGACACGTGTTCGTTCACCAGTTCGGCCATCGCCTCAAAAATCATCCGGTGCTGAGGGTCGTAGAAGCAGGAGGCCGAAAGTTCCTCCATGGATTCGTCGATGGTGGAAGGTTCCACCAGCATGGCACCCAGCACGGCCTCCTCTACATCCAGGGCCTGAGGGGGTTTGTTCCCCATCAGCTGCTCCAGATTCTGAGGCTCTTCCGGACGGTTTCTTTTGCGGGACGGCTCCGGCATAACAGACTATTCGAAATCCGGATTGATGATGATGCGGCCGCAATGCTCGCAGATGATGAGCTTGCGGTTGGAAGCGATTTCCACGCGGCGCTGCGGGGTAATGGTGTTGAAGCAGCCTCCGCAGGAGTCGCCGTTGTAGATGCCCACCACGGCCAGGTGATTGTGCACGCTGGCACGGATGCGCTCGTAGGCGCTCATGGTACGGGCGTCAATCTTGGCGGCGCACTCGTCACGGTGCTTCTGCAGCACGGCCTCTTCCTTGGCGGTGGACTCCACAATGGCGTCCAGCTCTTCCTTCTTGGCCTTGAGGTCGTCGGTGCGGATGGAAAGATGGTCCTTCAGGTCGTCCAGCTGAGCCTTGAGGGCGCCGATTTCGGCCCGGGTATCCACAATCTTCTTCTCCTCAATCTGACGGAGCAGCTCCTGGTTCTCGATTTCCTTGTTCAGGGAATCGTACTCACGGGAGTTGGAAATGCCTTCCAGCTGGCGCTGATACTTCTCAATGATGCTCTCATGTTCGGCAATGGCCAGCTTTGCGTCGGCAATGTTGCGGTTCATCTGGTCCATGGTGGCCGAAATGGCGGCACTGCGCTCCTTCATGGTGGCGATTTCCTCTTCCAGGACGGCCACCTCGGCCGGCAGCTCACCACGGAGCTGGATAATCTTGTCAATCTCGGAATCCGCGGCCTGAAGCTGATAGAGGGTCTTGAGCTTTTCCTCTACGGGCATGTCGGAATCGGCAAAATTCTTTTGCAGGGACACAAAAGTTTCTCTCTTGTCGATAGGGGCCTCCACTTTCTTGGCGGCGGTAGTTTTCTTGGTTGCCATAAAATTATAAATCGATTTATATTTACATCACAAAATAGTGGACCGGATTGCTCCTGTCCAGCGCGGCACTTTTGTAGCTTGCAAAGTTAGGAAAATTTTTCCTTATCTGCGCCAAGAAAATGTCTACAATCTCCACTTCGCTCTCAAAATGGCCGATATCCATGACCATGAAGCCCTCCGGGGTGAAGAAATGGTGGTAGGAAACGTCGGCCGTAATGTACAGCTGGGCACCGGCCCTGATGGCCGATTCCACTTCTCCGCCGCCGCTTCCACCCAGCAGCGCCACCCGGCTGATGGGGCCTTCCAGCGGCTTGGAACTGCGGATAATCTGCAGGCCGAAACGCTCTTTCACAAAGGCCAGGGCCTCTTTCCCCGTCTTGGGGGCCGCCCAGTTGCCTACGCAACCCATGCCGAAACCTTCCGGTCCCGGCTCCAGGAATTCCACATCCTTGAGGTCCAGCCTTCTGGCCATGGCCCCGCTCACGCCGCCAATTACTTTATCGGCCGAGGTGTGGGCCGCATAAACGGCCACGCCCTTTTGCACGGCCTTCATGACCGCGGCGCCCACCGGATCCTGCCCGTTGATGCGGCGGATACCCTTGAAAATGAGCGGGTGATGCGTTACAACCAGGTTGCAGCTTTTTTCTACCGCCTCGTCAATGAGCTCCGGCGTACAGTCGAAACCCACCAGCACCCCGTGAACTTCGTCCTCCGGCGAACCGATGAGCAGGCCGCTGTTGTCCCAGCTTTCCTGGATGTCCAGGGGCGCAAACGCCTCCAGCACCCGCGTAATATCCCCTACTGTCATAATGCCTTCCTCACTTCCTTCAGCTGTGCCTGAATGTCCTTCAGGATGGTGAGCGCTTTCACGCGCCCCTCCACGCTGCGGCGGTCTTCCTGCAGCTTGAGGGCGGTACCCTCCAGCGTAAGTCCCTGCTTCTTTAGCAGGAACTGGATCTGCTGCAAGGTTTCCACATCTTCCGGATGGTAAAGACGGTTACCCTTGGCATTGCGGTCCGGCTTGATGAATTTCTCGAAATAGTTGCTCCAGTAGCGTACTGCAGAGGTGTTTTCCCCTAAAATTTCCGCCACTTCGCCCATAGTGTATATTAATTTGGCCATAGTTCTACAAAGATAGCAAATTAATTGCTACTTTTTATTCGGCTGATGGGAGAAACTGCGGCGGGGGCCTTCGGCTTCCAGCCAGAAATCGGCGTCAAAGGCCTCTCCCGGAAATGCATAAGGCCCATCGTGGTCGATGTAGAACGCCAGATACGTTATCGGCAGTCCCATCTCCAGGAACATTTTTTCGTAGAACGTCTGCACCTCAAAAACGGCTTGCACATCATATTCTGGACCTGGTCCACTTTTATCCTCTGGACCTGGTCCAACGAATAAGGCTTTCAGGCTGCTGTAGGGCATACTGCTTGGACCTGGTCCAGGGGGCAAAATGGGACCTGGACCAAAAACTGGTTGGACCTGGTCCAAACCAAGCCGATAAATGTCAATTCCAGAAGCCAAAACCTGCAGACCATTTACCTTGCAGACTGCGCTGGTGTATTCGTACAGGAAACGGGAGTCGGTTTTCAGGTGGATAATGCCGCCAGGCTGCAGGAAATGGCGGTAGCGCTCCAGGAACAGCGGTGAAGACAGGCGGCTGTTTTCGCTGCCATGCAGCTGGGGATCGGAGAAGGTGAGCCAGATTTGGGAGACCTCACCGGGGCCGAAGAAGGCATCTATGAATTCAATACGGGTGCGCAGGAAGGCCACATTCGGCAAGGCGTTTTCGGTGGCATATTTGGCACCTTTCCACAGGCGGGCACCCTTGATATCCACGCCGATATAATTGATTTCCGGATGCCGGAGCGCCAGGGCAATGGTGTAGTCCCCCTTGCCGCAACCCAGCTCCAGCACTATGGGATGGTCGTTGCCGAACATATCCCGGCCCCATCGGCCTTTTATGGCATGGTCACGGAGTTTCAGTTCGCGGGAACCCGGCTCCTTGTCCAGCACCTGCGACGCATCCGGCTGCAACAGGCAGCGGAAGGTTTCGTTTTCGGCAAATTTGCGCAGTTTCCCGTGTCCCATTATTCCTGTCTTTTGGAAACCGTGAGACCCAGACCCCGGAGAATCTCCCGGCTGGCGGAATAGGGTATGGCCACCGAAAGCGTCCACTGCCCGGGCTCCACCGGGCACACACGTTCCCTGTAAGGCTGCAGCACCTGGCGGGTGAACAGGGTGGACTGGCCTTTGAGGGGCATGAATACCTGCTCGGTATAGCTGGAATCGGAAGGCGAAATCCAGGTAATGACCAAGGGCAGTTCCCGGGCCGCCTGCAGTTCGGTAGGATAACCGTCCAGACGCGTGTAGAAAGAGAAGTCGTAAGTAACCATAGTGTCCGACATATCTACCCGGAAGGTATAGGGCCCCGGAGCGGCAATGAACTGCTCCATGGAACGCGGCTCCCGGCACGAAAAGGCCAGAAGAAGCAACAGCAGATATGGCAGACGCTTTAGCATTATTCGGTGTTGGTTGGCTTCTGTCCGGGTTTGCGGTTACGGCCGCGATTCTTGCGGCGACGTTTCTTCTTTTCCTGATCGAAGCGGTTAATGGCATCGTCCTGCCCCGTAATAAACTCGGGAGCAATTACTTCTTCCTGGCGGAGCGTTTCGGGTTTTTCGCCCCGGCGGTTCATTTCCTGGATTTCCCGCACCTCGTCGGCCGACAGCGGGAAAATCTGGGCCAGGGAACCTTTTTCGTAAGAGAAGTAGAGCGTCTCGGCCAGGATGTCCGTCTTTACCAGCCAGGCCTGTCCGTCTTCCAACTCCAGCGGTTCGTTCACGCGCGGGATGCGGGAATGGGCGTCCAGGTAGGCCGCCACCTCGTAGTTGAGGCAGCATTTG
>Ga0265300_10002893_pt1 | contig 14423 bp, 14 predicted proteins | sample AusTroGonzalo_MG_FD_193482 | JGI IMG/M metagenome (GOLD analysis project Ga0265300, IMG submission 193482) | Bovine rumen microbial communities from tropical cattle in Woodstock, Queensland, Australia - Gonzalo_03 | ecosystem: Host-associated > Mammals > Digestive system > Stomach > Rumen ... | reverse complement strand
CCCAAGACTGCCCAATGCCGTAGCCAGAGCAAGCAAAAAAGAGCTTATTACCATTAATCTTACTTTGTAGCCACAAACCTGTGACACCATTAACGGTTGAAAGTTTGTTTGTCTCTGCGGCATCTTTTACCGTTCCGTCAGCATTGAGATAGTCGATGTTGGCGAACAATTCGGCATATTCAGTTGTGGTAGGTAAACGCCACGGAGCGCCGAGGTTTGCGCGAGCGGCGTCGTATGTTTCGCCGACAGCGATATCTGCTACGAGCGATGCTCCTGGAGTTGAGCCATAAGGCTGACCTTCATACCAAGGCTCTTGAGCATTGACGCTACCCCAGTCATAGACATTGGCGAAGCTGCCAGCCACTGGGTTATGACCGTCAATGTTGCCCCAACTGAAGAAGCTCTTTTCGTATGTGAATGGGGTATCACAGAAGCCGCCTGCCTTTGTAAGGTCAAGGTCTCTCGCAGCCCATTTCACACCGCTTGTCAAGCCCATATCGACGACGAGTTCTGTTGGGTCGAAGGTTGCGTCAGGACAGAACATATCGACAATATTCCAAGCCACGCCGTCGTATGCCACTGTTGCGTAAGTCTGTGCCTTGATTACGCCCGCTGGAAGGTTTTGTCCAAGAATACGCAATGGCTTCGCACCTGTGTTGCTTACGTTCAGTGTAGTAAGCTCGGTATTGATTGGCGTTGTGAAAAGAACGTGTATTACGCCGCCTTGCAACAATAGAAAATGTTGGATGTAAACGGTCTTGTCTTTCGTGTACGTGCCTGTTGTGCAAAGTCCGTAACCTTGACTGATACTGCCTGTGCAATGATGCAAGTCGTTGATGATAGGCAGTGAAGTACGCAAGTTGTCAGGTACGTTCTGTGCATATCCGATTGACACGGCGGCTGTGCCTGTTGCTCCACGAAGGATGATAAGACCCCAGTCCTCGCAAGCAAACTCGCTACTGATGGCGGCTGTGCCTGTAACTTCGGCTGCAAGTTCGAACTTTACATAGTCTGTTGATGCTGTGGCATTGGTGTCGGTGTAACTGATTGTTGTGCCATTCACTGCAAGACCGATATTCGCTGTCTCGAATTGAGCTGCACCGCCTGCCTTCATAGCGCTGATATCGGCTGTGTGTGTGTAGGTCTGTGTCTCGCCCTCCTCCACTTCGTCGGCTGTATCTGTCCACGTAGGCTGTACGCGGTCGATACGACGATGCCACGTGATTTCATTAGCACCAGTACGCTCAATGCTATCTGCGAGAGCACCGATAACAAGCATCTTGTCGAAGCTGTGGAGTGAATGAATTGCTGTTGCCAAATCGACGGCTGCGCCTGCGTCACCTGCGGCGTCAACGGCAATATAGTCGTCATAGCGACGGCTCCAGCCAATGTGAGCGCACACAGAAGCCCTGTCGATGCCGCTTACGATGAGGTAGCCCGCGCCGCTTGTGGTGTAGTGACGACGACCATTCTTGTCGGTGTATGTCGCAGCTGTTCCGTCGGTAACGGTGGTAGGAACACCGCTTGCCAACGGCTTGAAGTACACTGTCGGAGTGAGGTTTTCGTGAGTGCTGCTTGTGAAAAGAACGCCGTTATTCTGCAATGCCGTTCCGATACTTGCATCGGTAGCGACCAAATGTGGCACCTCGAAATACCAGCCGTCACCGACAGCCGTTGCTCTGCGTAACAGGTTGAAGCCTGTGCTGATGAGACTCTGTGCGAAGAAGTCGGTGGTCGGTACTACACTCTTTAAATTGGCAGGCAAAGAACTGTCAATTGAAATCGTGCCGCCTGTGGTTTCCACCGCTGAAGTCTGCACATAGTCGGTTGTCATAGACTCGCCTTCCCAGCTTTTAATGTTTTTTGAAGCGCCGACTGTCATATTGTCATATGATCCGTTCTTTTGTGCAACATTATCTGCTGGAATTTCTGAATCTTTGAGGTTGCCGTTGCTGTTAAGTGCAGCAAGATTGTTATTAGTAGCACTGCCGACTTTGTCAGCTTTGCCTGAGTAGTCAACACCAATGTTGGCTTTGGCACGGTTCTTTTCATCGGTGCTCAAGCTCTGATTGATGTCATAGTGTACGGAACCTGTTTCTGGCGTTACGCTTCCGCCGGTATTTCCGTTGATACCGTCGAAGCCGCCATCCAAAGTGTTAATTCCTGCCATAGCTTAGACCCTTTCTGCCGCATTGACGTGATTCCAGTTGACTATGCACTTTGTGATTGTTGTGGCGCAGATCTTAACGACATCGCCGATAATGAACTGGCATGGTACGATTGCCTTGCCGTTCTCGAAGGCTACTGAGTGAGAGACGTTTTTAAATGTCGTCCCATCAACACTGACGTCCAGTGTGATTGAACCAGTGCCTTCCAAGTGAATTCTGCCCTCGTTGGAGAGAGCGTTGAACACGACGGTATTACCGCCTGTGATTGCGTAAGTTTGTTTGAAATTTGTTGCCATATCGCTGTATTTAGTAAATGTGTTGTCTTCGCAGTTGATTACACCCTGCTGCATCAGGAGTGCGCCCTTGTAAACAGGCAGAGGGGTGGTGTCGGCGCTTTCCACGTTGATGGTGACTCCTTTTGCGCTGCCTGCTGCATTGCCACTGCTGCCTTCAAGCTGTAAAGTGGCGCGATATTTCCTTGAGCCTACAACGTAGTAGCGGCCATCATGACGCACAACGAAAACAAAGTCGCCGTTGTTTGCCATCTTTGCGAGGGTCACTATCAGAACGTTAAGCTTAGGATAGTAGAACTGAGCCTTGTTAAGTACGACCTTATGGTCGACTTCGCCGGTGACATCCCACGACATTTTGCTCTTGCCCTGGGTCGTGTACATACGATACCAGTATTTGCCTTCATGCAAAATGAAGTGGTTGTCCTCCTCACGGTCGTCGCCCAAAAAGTTGCCGTAGCTGGAATAGCCATCTTTCAAAATGGCTTCGTCCATCTCATCGGTGATCCATGGAAAGGCGATAATATCTTTTCGAGGAATGAAATAGATAGTATCGCCAATGCCTGAAGGATTGACGCTGCCGATTGAGAAGTTAATATCTGACAATTCGATCATGATATTCTTGTTTTTGGTTTTGCAAAAATATGCCTCACAAAATCCTTGACAGTGACAGCCTTAAACATCGAAATAGACTATCTTTTCAGAAGTCTCATTTCGGATGTCGAGGTGCACCCATGTTGTTTCCTTACCGTTGTTTTTACGTTCGAGGCGAATAGGATGCGGAAGGCCGCTTTTGTTATCGTCTATCCACTTACGCACATCCTTGGCATCCATACCGTTGACGTTGAAATCGACTGCCTGACCGAAGATGTGTGCCGAGAGATAGGCGTAGTCTTTTTCCTTGACTTTCTCGCACAGATTGCAGCGCATTCCTCTCTGAGAGAGGTTGCCGCCTGCCTTCCATGTGTTGATTGTCATAGGCAGTCCAAGATCCTTACGAATCCACAGAAGCACTTCAAGCAGACGAATGTCAAGCTGGAGCAAAGCAGCTTCGCCGAAACGCCTGTAGATGTGTGGGCATACCAGTTCAAATCCCTTGAATTTGAACATTTTGTCATTTAGAATTTGCTGCTTTGTCATTTTCTGTGTATTTGTCGGTGTCAATTTGGTCTTTCATGCGTTCTTTCATGAACTTCTTAAGCCACCTGAATATCGGATGATTGCTGATAACGGCGGCATTCTCTAAGAAGCTCCAGAATTCGACACCGCAGCAGAAGGCTGTAAAGAAGTGAGCCAGGCGCAAATCGTAGTCGGTAGTCACCACATCGAGCATCTCGGCCAGCACTATACCGGCAAGGATAAACACGATTTTGTAGATGGTACGCCACGCTTTCACGGACTCGAAAGCGAACTTCTCGCCGTTGCGCTTGGCGAGTACCCTTGATTTCCATACGCCTGTCACGAAATCGACAGCTTCGAAGATGATCACACACACCACAAGGGGCAGGATGTTGTGCACGAAATAGCTCATCACTCCGGCAATTATTCCTGCGAGTGTTTGGCCTGTTGAAATTGTAAGAGTTTTGTACATTTTGGTTTATGGTTTTTGATTGATTATGCGTAATATCTGACTATAATCTTGCTAACTGTGGTGTTTTGAGTGCCGAAGGTGATTGTTTGCCCCTCTTCTATTTCGATGATAACAGGTTCACCGCTGTTGTCAGGCACAAAGCTGCCAGCCGCTGTCGATGAACCATTGATGTAGTAATACACCGGTTCTGATGAAACAGTGTCGGATGTTGTCTCATAGTAAACGAAGAGCTTTGTGGCTTCGACGGTGATTTCCTCAGTCTCGCCGCTTATAAGTGGCTCTTCTTCCGATATTGTTGTGTCGGCCATCTCTTCCTCCTTCTCAACAGTCGAATTATGGATCACATTGTTCGACGGAGTCTCATCATCGCCCACGGCGGCTGAATCTTCGGTGAGGATGTATTTGAATGATGCGTCGGTCAGACGCTTCTCATCGCTGACGCTTATATCTGAGCTCGTTACAACGATGTATTGGAATGAAGCGTTATCAGGATCATATTTCACCGCTTCTTTTTTGGCGAGCAGCAGCTCATACACCCAGTTGCGCTGTTTGTGCTCAAACCAGCCTGTTTTCTGCTCCCAGGTACGCATGTCGTCGGTGTCATCGATGGCGACGAACAGATTGCCGAAACGACCTATGTTGTGAGTTGATTCAGGCATGAGAGTGTTGTTGCCGGTGCATATCATTGTATCGATGCCGCCAAGAGCGTTGACAAAGAGGAAATATTTCTCTTTGCCGGTAGCTTCACGATACACATAACGCTGTGTGGCGAGTAATACATCTTTGCTGTTGTAAAGCATCAGGTCGTAGTAGCCCTTTAAGCCTGTCGGCAGCTGGTTGGCCAGTGCTATAAGGCGTGAATAACTCACGTCAACTATCAGGCAGCCTGCCGTGTCGTTGAGAAGCACATTGACATCAACAGGCGTACTGTCCGACTCGTAAAATCGCGCCTTGAGCTTTGTGTTGCCGCCATAGTCGAGATATGACAGGAACTCCTTGCTCTCGTAGTTGGTAAACTTCTCAACAGCCTGGTTGGTGAGGAAGTGTGTACCGCTCCATTCCTCAAAAGTAGAGCTCGACTTAATTTTTGCGTTGCACACATAATAACTCACGGTTACGGCGCTACCTGTGGTGCCTTGCAGGGTTACCGTAAATTTTTTACGGTAGTTGGCATTAAAGAGTTCGGTGTAGTTTCCGTCGGTGGGTATGGCTGTCGAGAGCTTACTCTGATAGAGGTCGGCAAAGTCGATATAGACCTTGTTGCTGAAATCGGGGATATATGTGCCGACAAAGAAGTTTGAGCCATCCACCAGTTTTATTGATGCGGTGATTGTTTCGGTTGTCGAGATCTGAATCTCAGGCACCGTATTGAGCGCGTAGGTGGCGTCGGCTGTTGGTTTTTGTGTTATATCTGAACTGTTCATGATGGTGCAAAAATAATCGTAGTTTATTATGAGTTAGTGACAGCGGTAAAGGTAACGGTGGCATCAACTTCAGCTGTTGTCGTGTCTGTGCTTGTGATGTCGCCTGCATGTTTCCAATAATGTATTACATAGCGGATTTTGCGAGTCACATACTTATTATCGTTGACAGCGGCCGGTACTCCCATCCAATACAGACCTAAATCGTCGATATATGTGGCTGATGAACTCTCAGAGATGAAAGACGTGTAATAGTGTACTCCGTTTTTCCAATAATCGTAAGCAACGTGATTGTTGTAATACTCCTGAGCTGTCTCGATGTCGTCGGTGAGTTCCCACTTCAACGGGCTTTGTGCCGTTGGTGTAACTGCTGTATCGGTCACTTCGTCAGTAAACGATTTCGCAATGATAAACTCGGCATCGACAGCTTCCATTTTTACACCTATATTGGCGGCTGCCGACACCGGCAGAAGCTTCTGACCGCGGCAAAGCTTCAGGCGCGACATATCATAAGTCAAAAACTTATCTTCTTCAAGGCGCAGACGTGCTTTGACATGAGTGGCATGGTTCAAGAGGAGATTGTTGTAATGCTCCCAGAAATAAGAATAAAGCTGGTGAGGCATCAAGCCGAAAGGAATATTGACCGAGGCATAAACTCCGTTATATTCCTGACCCGGATAATAATCCTGTGTTGTGCCTGTGGTTTTGTAGCCGTATTGCGCTGGCATGTCGGGCGTTAAAATACCACGTACCAGGATAATTTCCTGTTTATCTTTGGTTTCAGCGTTGTAGCTGGTATGGAAGTGGATTCTCTCTCCGATGAATGGCACTGTCGAAGCTCCGTTTGTAAGCATTTTAGGAATGACATCTTCTACAGAAAACTCTTCCTCTTCATCCGAGTTCTTACGGTCATATTTCATAATGTTGGTGCCAAGGTGGACTGGCGACTGTTTATAATTGCTGTCGTTGATGTCGCGGAACAGAGCATAGAAGTCGCCTGTAGATTTGCGCAAAATCAAACAGTCGTAAGCATGATTGTTTAGCGGTGTACCGATTAGCAATGATGCGTATTCAGCCTCCGTAACTGCAACATAATAACCTCCATATTTGGCAAGTAGCTCATCTATGTCGTCTGATGCCGCTTCCGTACCGTCCAAAGTGACTTTAGGCTGAAGTATTATGCGCTTTGTAGGACTCAGCTGCACTGCGAGGTCGTCCTCGATGTTATTTGTCAGATCGAGGTCAGCTGTGTTCGACAGAATGTCTTCCATCTTGACAATTTTCACTGTGCGGCTGTCGCTATTGATGAATGCCTGAGCGTGAAACTTGTTGTTAAGCCACTCGAGGAACTCCGAGAGTGTGCAGCTTGGTACCATGTCGGCATAATTGAGATGAACAATGTCTTTGCAGATTGTGTCGGCACAGTTGTTCACCAGCACAAGGTTTTTGCAGTCGTTGTTTGCAAAGCAATTTGATGTAACTGTATAGCCTAAGATGCCAAACATGATGTTTATCATCTTATAGAGACGGATAAAAGGCGAAATACCATAACCATAAGGCACTGTCACAAGCTTGTCGCCTTCGTGCACGGTACGCTCGCCCCAAACGAGGTTGTTGTTCTGGTCAATCTCGTTATTGTACTGATAATACGTTTTATCGCCGCTCTCGTAAGGAGATACAGCCACCGGAAATATCATATAGTCGCCGTTGGTGTTGCCTGTCTCATAAACCGCCTGCAGCGCCATCATAGCGTTGTTTGGCGTGTTACCGAGTGTCACGATGTAGCCTGCTCCGTTGTTGGCGCTGTTGAAGATTTCTTTGATAGTCTTCTCCTTATACTGCACGTAGAGGTCGCTGTTGTCCATGGCAAAGACCGCGTCGATGCCGTTGTGTATCTGAATGGTATCGACAATGAGGTGGCCGCGTTTGGTGATTGGGCCGACGCTCATAATGGCGTCAAACTTATTGGTGTAGCGGGTAGAGCGGTCAATTCGCTCACGGTGGCCGAGCACCTCGAAGTTGTGTGTCGAGGCTGGCAACGTGGCCGGTACCGACACGTCGCCTTTGTCCGACAGTATTGGGTTGGTTTTCTCAATCTTCATGCTGAAGTCTTTCGGCAGCTCCAGCTCTCCGTTGGCGGTTTTTATCTTCATCGTGATGTCTGTTTATTGAAACGTTGATCCTGATTGTCCAATTCGGTGATGTCGTTGCGCACCACATAAGAGCGCACAGGGTTTTCGCGCATGGCTTGACCCACGGCTGCACCCACTGCGGCACTCAAGCCGGTGGTGTCGAGTTTGAAGGTGGCGTCTTTGCCGTTGCCGGTGTAACCGCCTTCGGCAAAGCCAGCGGCACGCACATGGGCGTGCTGACCGGTGCGGCGATAACGCTCGAGATCGGCAAACTGGCCCGGATTGCGTCTCACCATCCATGCAGGTGCCACCCACTCGTTGGCGTGCACAATACCCACTGCGCGGCTGTCGCTGCGGTCGGTTGGTGTGTAGCCTCCTCCTGAGAAGCCTGTAACGGTGCGTTGCCCTGTGGCGGCTCCTGCCCCACTGCCTCCGCTGCCTCCGCTGCTGGCAACGGTGGCATTCTTGATGGCGTTGCGCTGTGCTATGATGGTTGCAACCTCAGCGGCGGTGGTGCCTGCTATCACTGCAGCCATAACAGCGCCAGCTATAGGACCGAGCTGTGCAAAAGCCTGCACTGCGGCAAGAGCTCCGGCTGCAATGGTCTTGGCGATGTTGATAACCATATCCACATCGGCATATTTCTTTTGGGTTTCGAGCTTCTTTGCCTCGTATTCCTGCTCAATGCGTTCGCGTTCCTCTGCATTGTTGCCTGCAGCTGCCAAACGCTCATTGTATTCAGCTTCCAGCTGTGCGGTTTCGGCATCCTGCAGGGCTCCTGTAAAGCTTGCGGCGGCATTGAGGAAGCTCTGGCTCTTTTGGATGTAGTCTTGAGCCTTCTCAAGCTTCATCCTGAGGTTCTTTTCGGCATATTCCTGTTCGAGCTGTGCTACGGCCTCCTCATATTCCTTCTCACTGAGCAGCTTGGCTTCGTGCAACTCGTCGAGTGCTGCCAGCTGGCTTTCGAGCTCACGGGCGTCGGCACTGCCCGGATTAAGCTTGTCGAGCACAGCCTGCGCATCTTGTTTCATCTTTTCGAGCTTGCTCATGGCGGCTTCCTGAGCCTCAATCTGAGCGTCGATAATAGCCTGCTGCGCTGCAGTGTCGTCGAGGCCGTATTTACGCACCAGTTCTAACCTCTTCTGCAGGAACTGCATCTTAAGCTGTGTCATGTTCGACTCGTAGTCGCGCTCCGACATCTGACGGCTTGCACGGGCTTGCTTAAGGGCGTTTTCCTCTTGCTTCTGTGCTGCTTCAAGGTTTTTCAATTCCTTACTATAGGCAGCCTTGTCAAAGCTTATCTGCTGGTCGAGCATTTGCTGCTCGATTGCTGATGTGTCTTTGCCATTGGCCAGTGCGAGATCGTATTTCTTTTTAAGGAATTCGGCTTTAATGTCGAGCAGACGCTGCTCATACTCTTCGGTAGTGAGTTCGCCTGCAATATAACTGCGTTTAATAAGGTTCTGCTCTTCACGCTGTTGTTGTTCGAGTGCCTGAATAGCAGCTTTATAGGCCTTATCGTCAAGCGGTTCATCCTCATTAGGCGCATCTGGTTTGGGGCCTCCATTGTCACCTTTCGATTTAGGTGTTACCTGGCTTTCTTTGCTAATGCGAGCCATAAGTTTGGATTGTTTGTCAAGAGCGGCATTAAGCTCTTCTGCGGCTTCGCTTGCTTCTTGCTGTGCTTTGCCATATTCTGTCAATCCTGTAACAGCTGTAAACGACTCGCCTGTTCTCGCATTGAAACCCGTTCTGAAGGTATGAGTTTCCTCGTTACCACCTGCATTGGCCAGTGCCTGAGCCGAACGTACTCTTGCATCTTCAAGAGCCTGTTCCTTTTTAAGGACTTCTGCAGTGGCTGCTGCATATTCTTCTTCGAGAATTTTAGCGCGTGTAGTCATTTCAAGAACCTTCAAATAGTTATCGAGTGCCTTGGTGTTATCATTGATAAGACGGCCTTCTTCCGTTAGATTAGCATGGTAATCAGGAACCAACTTCTTAAGCTCGGCAAGAGCCTCACGACGTTTTTCGAGTGATATGGTGTTGTTGTGTACCATATTACTTAAAGCTTTAACCTTGCTGGCTTCCTCTGCGTATTCATCAGCCACACGTTTGTTGATTTCCTCCATATAGGCTGCTTCCGTGCGAGCCTCACGCTGTTTCTTAACCATGTGAGTGATAGCAGCTGTAACACCGGCGATGGCAAGAGCGATAACACCGAACACTGATGCGCTCATTGCGGCATTGAGCGCATGCTGCGCTGCTGTAGCGGCCACTGTTGCGCCTGTAAGCTTGGCAAATGCGAGCTTGGCTGCATTTACAATCACCGTGCCGGTTGCCCTGAGTGTGTTGTAGATCTTTATAGCTGCATTGGCAAGTCCCTGTGCGATTGTGTGAGCCTTAACAACCACCGTGAGAGCCGCGACGGCCAACATGGCATTGCGTATTTCCTTACCATAGGTGGCGAGTGCTCTGATGAGATATGTAATACCTTTGGTCGATTTCAAAAGCACTGGATTCAACGACTGACCAAGAGTGATCGTGGCGTTGGTGAATTCCTTACGTGCTTTTTCGAGCTGTGCCTGCAGGTTATTATTCTTTACAGCATATTCCTCAGTGACTGATGTAGCCTTCTCAAATTCCTCATTAGCGAGAGCCTGTGCCTCAGTAATGGCGCCGAGGTTGGTGGCCATTGAAGCGAGAACGCTGACGGCTCTGGCTCCATCCAACCCCATATCTTTGAAGATTGGCACCAATGAAGCGAAACCGTCTTGGTCTTTAAGACCTTGCAGCACGGTGGTAATTGCTTTATTGGCGTCGTTCTGCAGAAGATTAGTGAAGTCGGCCAGTTCCATTTTGGCATAGCGGGCAAACTGTGCCGGATCTTCATACATCTTCATGAGGAATTTCTGGAAGGCTGTCGATGCCATTTCAACCTTCATGGCCGATTGGTCAAGTCCTGAAGCGAAGCCAATCAAGTCGGCAGCTGAGATGTTAGCCTGTGCCGCCACGCCTGCCATTCGCTGGCTGAATTCAACGAGATAGCCTTCGCTGGCCGTTGAAGCCTGGCCGACAGCATTGATTGCCGAACCAATTGAAAGCAAAGCATCTTCAATGCCCATGTCAGCTGTATAACCGAGAACATCGGCTATTTTACCCAGCTGACGGATAGCGCCTTCGCCAAGGTCTTCGCCCAGCGCCACTTGAATCTGGTCGGCGGCACGAACAAAGCCCATAATATCCTCTTGGCCGCTGATACCGAGCTTACCGGCATCGCGGGCAAGCAGCAGCAGCTGGTCGCGGCTGGTGCGAGTATCGAGATTGGTGAGAGCTTTGTCAAGCTCTTCCACTTCCTTGTGAGTGAGACCTGTGGTCTTCATCACATCAGCATAGCGGTCGTCGAGTTCGGCAGCAGCCTGCGCTGCCTTACGGAATGCGAGCGACAAGCCTGTAATGGAGGCAATGCCTGCCGACACTATACCGAAATATTTATTGAAGCTCTCTGAAAGAGATTTCATCGACAAAGTGGCTCTCTTCTGCTCTTCAACCACGCCCTTGAAACCTTGCTTGAGGGTTGCGATGCGTGAGTTTACCTGCTGCAGCTGCTTCGACTTGTAGATAAACTCCTGAGTGTTTGGAACCAGCTTCTTAAGTTCCTGCTGCAGCTGCTTTGATACGCGGTTGAGGTCGGTGAGACTGGAGCTATTGATGTTCTTAATGACATCCTCAAAAGCTTTAGTCTCTTTCTTGGTGATTTCAAACGACTTCTTTAGCTTCTGCACATCTTTGTCGAGCTTCTTTCCGAGAGCTTCATTGCCGCTCTTGTAAGCGTCGAGAGCAGCCTGTTCGAGGTCGCGATATTTCTTTTCAAGTTCGCCGAGTGATTTCTTGGCGAGGTCACCGTTTAGGGTGACGATTACTTCGGCTTCCTGTGTGTTTTTAGCCATGATAACTGAGTGTTTCTATTGATTTAACCATTTCGTTTACTGCTTCTTCGCCGTATTGTTCGGTCAACAGCCTTGCAAGCTGGTTGAACTCGCGCCAATACACTTTGTTGAACCATTTCTTAGGCTTACGCTGTCCCGGTCCCGCACCTGCATCGACATAAAAGCCGTAGTAGAGAAAGGTGAACGATATTTTGGCCGCATCGCCATTGGCATCTTTCTCCACATGGGCACGGAACGAATTAAGGAGATCGCCGCTGTGATCAGGCAGAAACTTCAGTCTGGCCACACGCATCTCCCATCGCTGTACCGTAATATCAGCCCACTGCCTGAGATTCACTATTTTCTGACTGTCCGCCATTGTTGATGCTATTGTCGGTGTAGCTCAAATTGACATCTTCGTTGAACGACATTGTAAATTCATAACCGGTGTAGTTAGGACCTGCGTTGCGTATGCCATAAGGCACCGAGTTCCACTCCCAGTTGCCGAGCTCTGCATCGTGTTCATAGTGTACAAACACAGAGAGGATGCGTTTCATCAGTGCGAGAGCTTCATCCTGCACTGAGCGGCGGTCGGTATCGGCGCCTACCATACGCATCACCCAAATTGACTGTGACGCACGCTGGAAACCTCCCGGGCGAAATGAAAACTCGCCCACTTCGTTGTGCTCAAGCACAATGGCGGTTTCCATGCCTTTCATCTGAATGAGCGACACAATGCCGTCATAGCCGGCAGCCGATTCAATGATGTCGTCGGCAGATATGCCGTCAAGCTGGCCGACGAGTTTTTCTTTTAAGTATTGTAAATTCAACATATCCTATTTGGTTTTCAGAACGATGCAAAGATATTAATACGGCGACTACTAAAAGTGACACAAAAAAAGCCCCGCCAACTCGTGGCAGGGCCCAACTTCAAGATTTAAAAGAATGAAAAAAACTATTTATTACGCCTTACAGATGTCAACTGTCATGGTTTTAGGTGCACGGCGGTTGCCTCCGAAGTAGAGACCGCAGCCGAAGTAACAGAGCGCGCCTGGTGCGGGAATGATGCCCGAGTGCACTGTGCGCCCGTTGATGCGGAAGTCGTAGCCAATGTAGTACGGCTCCACGCGGTAGGATAATTCAAAGTCGCCCCACTGGTTGAGTGCCACGTCTTCGCGGTAAACACGCTGAGGCTCATCGTCTTCACGGTAAACTATGGTGCAAAGCTCGATGCAGCCTTTGTCGGTGTTGTAGCGCCAGCCGAAGCGCAGCGAATTGCGATGTATGCCACGGATGCCGAAGCAAACACCGAAAAGCTTATTCCAGTCGAGCTGGTCGCTGTCGCCGAGGTTGTAGTTGCAACTCGGGCGGAACTTCACACGCTTTTTCACCGTGTGCAGCGTGCCTGCAAGGAGCAGTCCCGACGGTGCGAGGAAAGCCGGAAGCCCCAGAGGGCGGTGAAGGTGTTTGAGTATTGTCTTTTTCATAATGATAATGGTTTGTTAATACGGTAGCGGATTAGGTTCTGGCCGGCCGCCGTTAAACATAGGCTGCTGCGGAGGTATCTGCGGCTGCACCGGCGCCTGGTACTGAGGCTGCGGTGCTTGCACCGGCTGTGCCGAACGCAGACGCGAGGCACGGATGTCGGTATACCATTTGCCGTTAAATTCTCGGCTTTCAACCCTCCAGCTGAAGATTATAATGTCGCCCTGGCGAAGGTGGTCGACAACATCAACATCGTCGCCCCAGATTTGGAGAGCCATTTTCGTGGGGTATTGTTCGAGAGTTTCTACAACTATTTCCTGACGCTTCCACGAGCCGCGCTCGGAAGTGCCTTCACGGCGTTCGCCGATAATAGAGATTTTTGCTGTTGATTCCATGTGGTATTTTTTTATTTATTCCAATAGGCATTTGAATAGTCATAGTGGCGGAGTTCCGTTTCCGGTGCCTCCAGCTTCACATTGTGTTTCATCACCTTGATGGTGTCGTGAGGAAGGTGGCCGTTGATTGGGCAGAGCAGCTTTATCAGATAGCGTTTGGCGCTCTCGCCCAGCACTTCCACCTTCATCAGATATGAGCGGAAGGTGCCGTCGAAGTTCGGCATCTTGTAGTCGTATGTGCCCACTATGGGCTGTGCGTACATTTCCATGGCGCAAAGTTGAGGATATTTATTCGGAAAGGAGTGACAGCTCTTGAGCGAGTGTCTGCAGCTTCTTACTCATATTGTCAAGCTGTTGCTTGAGACTTTCTGTTTCTGCCACAAGGCAGCAGATGTCGGAGAGAATTTCAGTCTTAGTCATGCCCGCACTCCTTTCTCCATCCAGCCGCCTTTGTAAGCGCCGATGGCAAAAACAGCAATGCCAAGTGCTGTGATGATAAGACTTCCATCAATTGTGAGGATGATTGTAATACCGACTGCGGCAAGGAAGCCCCAGCCTTTTTTGGTTTGGTTCTTTGCTGACTGAGCAGCTGTGGTGTTAGTTTTCATCTGTAAAGCATTTAAAGTTATGGGCGACAAAACAAAAGCGGCCGCCGTTTTCGCTGCTTTACAGATGACGTCACCACGAGGGGACAATTATCTACGAAAAGGCGACCGTTGGGTCATATTCGGTTGAGGCAATAAAAAAAGCCCCAGAGTATGTCTTGGGCTGTTTCCGCCGCCCCTGCGTGATGTTTTATCATCTGTAAAGCACTGCAAAGATACGGCTATTTTTTTAATTGTCAAGAAAAAAGTGAAAAATTTTTTATTTTTTTCAAAATAGCAACAAAAAACCGCCTCCAGGCTGGGAGCTCGGAGGCGGCAGAACCAAAAATCTAAAATTTATGAAACCTTTTAACCTATATATTATGAAAATAAGTTCACTTTCGGATATTCAAAGTCGCCAACAGTGAGCG
>Ga0265300_10002892_pt1 | contig 14429 bp, 10 predicted proteins | sample AusTroGonzalo_MG_FD_193482 | JGI IMG/M metagenome (GOLD analysis project Ga0265300, IMG submission 193482) | Bovine rumen microbial communities from tropical cattle in Woodstock, Queensland, Australia - Gonzalo_03 | ecosystem: Host-associated > Mammals > Digestive system > Stomach > Rumen ... | reverse complement strand
ATGGACGATAATGTCGCTAGAGGTCTTGATATTATCGTACTTGTAAAGGGCCGGAATCATGTCTTCGATCATGTAACGCACGAGAAGCTTGCTATCGTAAGCGGTGCGCTTCTTGATTTTCAAGAGAGAATCGATCTTCGGGTTATTCCACTTTTTATCAGCCACGAGACCGAGCCATTCCTTACGGGCGTTTTCGTAGCGGATAATGTCATTCAGAATCTTCCAGGCGTCTTCTTCGGACTTGATCTGCGGCAAGAGTCTTGTCAACGGAGCCTTGTCCCCAGCCTTGCGCATGTGCCTATAGTAGTGGGAGACTTCCATCGTGGGCTTTCCGGCCATCTTGTAGAACGGGCTAGTCGTATCGGCAATGGCCTCGTTCAACTGCGTATAGAGCGGGGCCAAACGTTCTCCAACCGGCACCATGCGTCCAAGATAGAACAGGCAAGAAGAATCCGGCAGGTATTCGGCACGGTAGTCGTTGAGTTCGGCATCCAAGAAACCGAAATGACGGAAGACGTTCAGCACGGTGTCACGGTCGGCTTCAAAGACATTTTCCTTGAATTCGCCGCCACCCCACCACTGGTTTTCCTTGGAAAGCATGTGTTCGGTAATTTCTTCGACCGGCACATGTTCGTTACCCTTGACGTCGAAGCCACGGACACGCACCTTGGAGCCTTCACGGATCATGAAGGTCACCTTGTTCTGGTATTCGTCGGTCTCTTCTTCGCGATAACCCACTTCGGCAAGGAGGAAGCCTTCGGAACGGTAATGGTCGAGCAAAGCCTGACGAGTGCGTTCCAGCTGAGCCTTGCTATAAACCTGGCCCGGGACCATGTGGATCTTGAGGCGCAAATCATCTTCGGAAACTTCGTCGCAACCATCCAAAATGGCCGTATCCAAAGCCGGGAGTTCCTTGACCTTGAACACCAATTCCACATCGGAACCTTCGCCTACGTAATCCACCCAGGCGGTCACATCATCAAACAAACCAGAGGCGTAAAGCGAACTGACCGAGTTCTGCACCTTTTCAGAAAGCGAAGTCGGAGAAAAAGTCTGGCCAACACGGATACCGACTCGTCCAAGAACAGAACGATCGTCCATGTGGTGAGTGCCTTCAACACGAATCTTGTTGATCTTATTCTCAACCATATACTTGTCGGAAATCTGCGACATGTCCAAAAGCTGGGCATTCGTAAGACCGACCAAAGCAAGAACGAATAAAAGCGAACGGGAACGCAGAATAGACCTACCTATAAAGCAGTTTATTAAAATTTCTGCCCAAAAATACAAAAAATACACTACCCCGCCCACCTTACTTTTTTCGAAACGCGCCCAATTCATATAAATCCGCATATTCCGCGCCAAATTCTTTACAGAAAATGAAAAACGGCCCTTTTCGTCCCGAAAACGGCATTTTCGCAAAAAAAAAGAAACAAAACGAACTTAAACACATTGAAACCGCATTATTTATATTTAAATCGCAAAATTTTAACTCAACCCTTATAGGATACTATGCGATCTACAGCTTGGAACGACGAAGAAAACAAAGTCTTGCCCGAAATGGCTCTTGACTTTATGCCCGAAGAAAAATTACGCGAATTGCAGTTGCAGCGCCTGCGCGCAACCGTGAAGCTCGCCTACGAAAAGGTCCCGCTGTTCCATGACCGCATGGTCGAAAAGGGCGTTACCCCAGACGACATCAAGACTTTGAAGGACATCGTGAAGATCCCGTTCTCCATGAAGAAGGACCTCCGCGATACTTATCCGTACGGTCTTTTCGCCGTGGACATGAGCGAAGTCGTGCGTTTGCACGCAAGCTCCGGTACGACCGGTAAGCCGATCGTTGTCGGCTATACCAAGGAAGATATGGAAGTCTGGGCCCAGGTCGTGAAGCGCGGCCTCTTGGCTTGCGGTTTCCGCAGCACGGACATTGTGCAGAACTTCTACGGCTACGGCCTCTTTACGGGTGGCCTTGGCATTCATGGCGGTTTCGAAGCCCTCGGTGCAACAGTCGTGCCGATTAGCGGAGGCAATACCGAACGCCAGGTGATGCTCATGAAGGACTTCGGCGTTACCGCAGTCGGTGGCACCCCGAGTTACTTTGTCAGGATTATTGACGTTGCTGAAAAGATGGGCGTCGACATTTCCAAGCTCAACGTGAAGCGCGGCATCTTCGGTGCAGAACCGTGGAGCGATGGCATGCGCGACTACATCGAAGAAAAGACCGGCATCAAGGCTTACGATATTTACGGCCTTTCTGAAATCGTCGGACCGGGCGTGGGTTGCGAATGCGAATGCCGCGACGGTATTCACATCTTCGAAGACCACTTCTACCCCGAAATCGTGGACCCGGAAACACTTGAACCGCTTCCGGACGGAGAAGAAGGCGAACTCGTCATCAGTACGCTCAGCAAGCGCGCCATGCCGATCCTCCGCTACCGCACCCGCGACATCACGGCGATCGAAAAGACCAAGTGCGCCTGCGGCCGTACCATCCGCCGTATCCGCCGCATTGGCCGCCGCAGCGACGACATGATCATCATGCGTGGCGTGAACGTGTTCCCGAGCCAGATCGAAACGGCACTCCTCCGCGCCGAAAAGGCACTTCCGCACTACCAGATCGTTCTCGATACCAAGAACAACATGGATACGCTCGAAGTCAAGGTCGAAGTTTCTCGCGACATGGTGAGCGACTCCATGAGCGATATGGAACAGCTCTCCAAGAAGTTCAAGCATTCCATCGAACAGATTCTTGGTATTTCCGTGATCGTTACGCTCTGCGAACCGGATTCCTTGCCGCGTAGCGAAGGCAAGGCCAAGCGCGTGATCGACAACAGAAAGAAGATTTAGCGCCGTTGGCGCAATGAGCTATGAGCTATGAGGTCGCCTTGCGTCGCAAGGCTCTGAGTTAAAAAATGGCGGCAAAGCCGCGATTATTACAAGCTCAGACCCCAAAGCGAATGTCGCAAGACATGAGCGACCTCACCCCTCACACCTTTTATACAAGGAGAAAAATTATGAAGATACCACAAGTTTCAGTATTTGTGTCGAACCGCCCGGGTCGTCTCCAAGCAGTTTGCCGCTCGCTCGCTGATGCAGGCATCAACCTTCTCTCGCTCACGCTCGCCGACTCTGGCGAATTCGGCCTCATCCGCCTGATCGTGAACGATTCCGAAAAGGCTGTCGATGTTCTTGCCAAGGCTGGCCTCAGCGCTACCGTTACCGATGTTGTCGCATGCCCTGTCGCCGACAAGGTAGGCGGCCTCGCCGACCTTCTCGATGTTCTCGGTGACTTGCAGATCGATTACATGTACGCTTATCCGTCCGAATGCTCGACGGCAACGAACGTCATGATCCTGCGCTTCAGCGATACCGAAAAGGCGCTCAAGGTCTTGGAAGAAAAGAACTTCAAGACGCTCAGCACCCAGGAAATGCTCGGTTAATAGCGGCACAGCCGCTGTTACTAGTTCTGAGTTACCAGCTAAGAGAACAGCTAAACGGATTCACCGTTTAGCTGTTTTCGTATAACGAAAATGCCCGGCAGAGCCGGGCAATTCAATTTGACGATACGCTTTATCTAAACACTGCGGAAAGCGAGGTGACTTCGCCAGGGTTCACTTTACGTGTCACGTCCGTCACGCCATCGCTCCAGCCGGTAAACACGCCCGTGTTGCCCTTTGCGGTAAGCGTCACAGGTACACCCGTGTAGAACGTCAACGACATGGACGACTGATCCAGCGGGAGACCGTCCACATAGATTGTACCCGATCCCTGCGCCGACAGAGTCATTTCGGCTGTAGAACCGAGCGTAAAGTACGATTCCATTTCTTGACGGATTTGAGCCTGACGCGTCTGGGCAAAGCTCTTCACCGTCTCTAGGCTATTGCTCATGGATGCGGAATTATAGCCCCAGAATTCCTGATCGCGAGCCATTTCCGGTTCCACCTGCGACTGCAACTCGTTGATGCGCTTCAGGAGTCGATCGGCCGAGAAGTTCATCGAAAGGAGTACGCAGAAACGGTTGATAAAGGCGTTCTTGAAGTTTTCATTTCCGAGCAAGCGATTGATGAGGATCGTGTATTCGGAGATCGAACCGCCAGTCTGCTGCTGGCCGCCCATGCCACCCATTCCGCCAAAGTTGAATCCACCCATTCCCTGGGTTCCGTTCGGATTAGTCACATAGCTGAACACGTTACCGGTTTGCGTATTGTAAGACACGCCAAAGCCGAAGTCCGTATCGTACAGGAACCATCTCCATTTGCCCTTTTCGCTAGCGACACGCCACTTTTTCAAGTTATTATGCGGCCAGTCGCTGTTATTCAGGAACATTTCGGCCTGCATGTAGTTCATGAAATTGTCGACATCAATTTGGCTTGCAATCTTCTGGTAATTGGCGTCGTTCTTGAGTTCATTACTCTGCAACCACTCGATCATCGACTTGTAATCCGAAGCAGAACCGGCACTTGCTTCATTGGCGCCACTCGTCGTCGTGGCGAGAAGGTCGATATCATTCGGATCGTAACCGTACTTGGTTTCGTAATAATATTCGTTATTACGTTCGCGCAAGTCATGAATACCGTAATACTTGCCATTGTAATAGACAATCACGTAACGGCCACGCTGGTAGTCCACATCAAGGCCCTCCGTCATCGATGTTCCAACGCGGTCGCGCACATAATCGTCACCGCTGTTGTTACCGAAGTTTCTGAGCGAGAACGCCTTGAACTTCTTGAGTTCCGGATAATCCGGGAAGAGCGTGTACTTGAGGCGCTTTTCGCCATATTCCTCGCGCATCGTCACGGAGAAAGACTTCTTTTCCTTGGCGCGGCTGTACTGGCCAGAAATCTGGAAGTCGCCCATGATTCCGAACGCAGGCGTTTGCGGTTTATTCGGTTCGAACAATTCTACGTAAACCGGAAGCACGCGATTGCTCCAGAAGTTTGCGCCCTTCTTCGGGTCCATCATAGCGGCATTATTGCCCGTCATGTAAAGGCCGGTATCGGGGCTGAACATCGAAAGCGGATCCGTCGTCACAAACAGCGATGCAAGCGACGGCTGCTTTTCGAAAACGTAAGTACGGATAATTTCTTCACTCGGATAAGAACCCCCGACATAAGCACGGCAGCGCAAAACCGTCGTAGCGCTAATCGTCACCGTCGTCTGCACCGCCGGAGAGTTCGGCGTAGGTTCTGTACCGCCCTGTTCGCAACGAGTTCCCGCCGGGAACGTCGCCGTCACTGCCGACGAATAGAATCCAGAAGGAGGAATGTTCACCTCGGCCACCTGAGCCTGGATCGCCATCACCTCGCCCACCGTATTGCCATAAGGAGACGGTGCAGCAAAGCCCCACTTGCCAGCGCCATCGCGGGACCATGAAGCCCCTGTCGGAACAGCACTATAGCGCACGGAGTCCATAATTGCATTTTCAGCACTCACCAAGTAAATGGCGCCACCATCCTTGTTCACCTTGAACGAAGCATGCGGTTCGTGACCGCGATTGCGGGCCACATACGAGAACATTTTGATTGTCGTCGTTTCGCTGCCTTCGGATTCGAGCGTAAACGTCGTACCCGAAACGTTTGCAAGATTCAAGCCCGTATTTTCGGGAATGGTCACGTAATAGACCGTCGAGGAATCACCCGTTCCCCTCAAGTTCTTGCCGCTCCAATTATTCGTGCCATTGTTCAAATTAAAGTTCAAGCGGATTTTATGACCCTTGTCAATGTAGCCCTTCAGCACAAGCTGATTTACTTTACTCAAACTAGAACCGGAATTTTTGTTGACCGTGAACGATGACGAGCCACTACCGCCCATCATGTTCTGCATCACCTTCATGACGCTTCCAAACTTTTGCTGACCCGCTTCGGTAAAGCAGAGGCTAGACTGTCCCGGCAAGTTATCGACAGCCGTACCGGAAGTAGCACCGCCACCAAGACCGCCCATGCCGCCACCAAGGCCGCCGCCCATACCGCCGCCAAAATTCCCCCAGTCCATTCCACCGGAATTATTGTTGTTGGTATTCGCCGAGCAATCCGTTCCAATCATGGCAACAGAATCCGAAGGCAAAATATAATCCGAATAGTTTTTGCCCGAAAGGAAAACGATCATGTGGCTTTTGGCCGGAATAATCGCATTGCCGAATTCCCAACGACGAGGATTCGATAAATCGTCCGTCAAGGCCATGCCCTTCAAGTCAATCGGGCCATCCGAAGTATTGTAGAATTCCACCCAACCCGGATCATTACCGTCATTGTCCTTGAGGTTCGCGTTCATCGGAGATACTTCCGAGAACAAAACATGGCTACCGCCCAAATAAGGGATTTCTACACCCGGATCAAAATACGAGGACGAGCTCATCGCCGACGGAGACGACGTAATGACGCCATCGGAAGAAGAAACAGGATTCAAAGAAGCGTCGGAGGATCCACCCGGAATACCCGCAGAAGACAAGCCCGCATCGCCTGAAGAAAGCCCCGGCAACATTCCAGAACTAGACTGTCCATCTTGACCGCCAATGCCAAAATTAGAATCCGAACTGATTTCGCCAAAGCCAGGCCCCGATGGATTCATGAACGAATCATCATTCGTAGAATCTCCGCAAGCGGATAAAATTAACCCTAAGCCCACCCCATAAAACGCTACTTTCGAAAAATGTTTCATTTCCATTCCCTTAGTTTTTTAGCGATACACCAGTCCAATCCTTTGCTTAATTATATATTGAGACAGACCGCAAATTTCTCTTTTTTTGATTAGTCGTTGTAAAAGAATTGAGCATTTGACAACACGCGAATAATCGGAACAAGGGGTTCCGTTTTACTATTTTTATTGAAAAATTTTAGTTGCATAAAAAGGATTTACATGAACTTCAGCGATTTTAGCAAGGCGAGCCAGCAGTTCAATCAGTTCAGCCCCGAAATGAAAGAACAGATGATGAAGATAGCCAAGGAACGAGTCAAGGAAAAAATGCTCAAGTGGTTTGCGACCCCGACATTCGTAGTGATTGGCATCACACTCGGAACCATCATCGGCGCGCTCACCGCATGCTTCGGCGACATCAGCGATAGACTCTCCGCACTCCGCGATACAAACCCGCTGTACTTCATCCCGGCACTCGCACTCGGCGGAGCCGCCATTGCATTCGCCTACAAGAAATGGGGCAAGTGGACCGAACGCGGCATGGACCAAGTTTTCGCCGTCGGCCTCAATAAAGAATCGGACTTTCCGCTCGTCGCCATCCCGATGGCCGCCGTCAGCACATGGATTACACAGCTCTTTGGCGGAAGCGCCGGCCGCGAAGGCGCCGCCATGCAAATCGGTTCTGCGCTCTCGTATAACATAAGTAAGAAATTACCGTTTGAAAATGCAGCGCACATCATGCTCGTCACCGGCATGGCCGCTGGCTTCGCCGGAATTTTCCAAGCCCCGATGGCCGCCACCGCATTCGCTTTGGAAGTATTGCTAGTCGGACATTTGGAACTTTCTGCTTTGTTGCCTGCCGCCGCAGCCGCTTTCACCGCCTGCAAAGTTTCGAGCATGCTCGGATTCCACAAGTTCAGCGTTGATTTGAACAGCGTTCTCGACGCTAGCGGATTTTCTGCTTCGATATTCACGAATGAAGGCACGCTCGACGGCAAGTTGCTTTTGAAGCTCGCGCTGATGGGAATTTTATTTGGCTTTGTTGGCGGTGGATTTGCAAAGTTGCTCGGACTCTCGCAGAACTTCTTCGCAAAAAAATTCCCGAACACCATCAAGCGCATCGCCATCATGGGTGCAGGAATCAGCGTTCTTTTGCTCGTATTTTTCCAGGGCCGCTACGCCGGACTTGGAACAAACTTATTGGATATGAGCTTTGGTGTTGCCGGGAATGCTGATGTAATTGGGAACGTCGCCGGGGATGCCGCGAATGTTGTAGGAACTGCCGCCGGAATTCACGGGTATGATTGGATTATAAAGTTCGCCGTCACAATTCTCACGCTCTCCGCCGGTTTCATCGGCGGTGTCGTCACCCCACTTTTCGCTATCGGTGCCACATTCGGAATCTTCGTCGCAGGAATGTTCGGAGTCCCGCTCCCGCTCGCTGCAGCCCTCGGCTTCGCCGCCGTATTCGCAAGCGCAAGCAACACACTTTGGGCCCCCATCCTCATCGCCGGCGAAATCTTCGGCTTCAATTGCCTCCCCGCATTCTTCATCGTCTGCACCGTCGCCTACATCTGCAACGGCGGACAATCAATCTACAAGCAGAAAAAGATTAGGATTAAGATTTAAAGAAGCCTATGCCCAAACGCCCCGCCATCGAGCGGGGCAATTTTTTTGAAAATGATTATTTTTTTGAAATTTCCCAATATCCACCCTTATCTGGACCAACTCGACGAATAATTTTTTCACGTTTTAAACGATCAAGATCTCGCTGAACCGTTTTTGAAGTAACACCAATCTTGTGTGCCAGAACTCTTAAAGAAATAGCATTATTTTCTCGAATAGCGTTCAAAATCATTTCCGTTCTAGAGCATTCTTGGACATTTTCTTGGACATTTTCTTGGACATTTACACCGACATCCACCGAATTTTCATCAATTAAAGCACTTTTTAGGGCTTTAAAGAAAATTCGTACCCCGTTTCCAAGAATCTCGTATCTAGGCAAATCGGCTCCAAGCTCCCTACAAGCGTCACAAATTTTTTCAACGCCGCGCCCCCAGTTTTCAATATAACCGGCACGATAAAAAACATTCGCAATATTGGGGTTGTAGGGTTTAGAATGGTGCGGGTTCATAAGTGTTTCAGCAGTCCACCCTTCCGGTAAAACACACTGATTGCTTATAACAATCGCTTCGTTTTCCACACGAATTTGAATAGGCGTCCCGAACATGTAGCAATTATGAATAATCGCATTATAAACTGCCTCACGTATGGCAATACGGGCGTAGGGGTATGTTTCCACGCGGCGATCATGCTCATATGTAATTTTCGCTTTGAGATATTTTAAATAAATAAGATCAATAACCTTGTCTGCAATTTTAATAAGAGAATCTTCTATCGTATCCTGATACTGCAAGTCAACAGCATTGCTAAACCGTCCTATTTTCACATAACTGCCATTTTGGATTACGCTAGGATCGCGATAGAAAAGCATCACTGCCGAACGTTTAAGTTTTCCGTTAGACATAAGATGAAGTTTCTCCAACAATTCTTCGTTGGAAATATCCAAATCTTCGGGACTCATTCTATTGCTCTTAAGCGCCTCACGCCTAAAAATCTTGAAACTTTCCGCGTCCAAATCATCGATGCCAACGTTTTCAACAACAGCATCTTCCCAACGGGCTCCCATTTTCTTCATGATAAACTCCGAGAGAGCTATTCCAATCAATTGTTGCTTGGTCGCCCCGCTCCTATAATGAAATTCTCCGTGATAACTTACAGGGAAGGAACTCGGATCAACGACAATCTCAATATAATCCAAGTCATCCTTTTCTCTTTTATTTATTTTAACAACAAGACCAAGACATGTTTGAATTTTGTTTGGGATGTCTTCTAAAAGTTTTTTGATATTTGCAACTCCGCAAACTTTTCCATTGTCATCGATGCCGATATACAATTTGCCACCCTGCGCGTTGGCAAAGCCGCAAATCCATTTGAGATATTCGTCACGCCACGACGATTTATATTCGATATTCTGACTTTCCGGCACTTTACACCTCTTTTTTCTTGTTGTTGGAGGCGTTTTCGCAGAAACCGAAACTCGATTAAAACGAAAACGCACCTCGCCTTTGTACAGCGGGATGCGTCTGCCTTTAATGTATCTAATATTCAAAAAGTTGGCAAGGGGCGTAAGGAATTTTTACATAACCAAATAAGTTTGTTATTTCTTTTAATTAGGGAAAATTAAGCTAAAGCCGCATTGTCCAACAAGACATTCACATAAGTCTGATACGGGATGCCAGCCTCGGCAGCCTTACGCTTAAGGTATTTTTGCATGTTACTACATCGCATTATTTTGAGAAAAATTCCACAAAAAAAACGCCCGCAGTTCAAGACCTTGATGCTTAAAACACATGGATATAGATTATAAGCAAAAAGGGCACAAATTATGGAATTACCTGAAGACTTTATCGAGTCTATAAAAGATCTAAATGAACATGTTGCCACACAACATGACCAAGCCGCAGCAATGCTTTATCGATTGATGTTTCGCCATGAAAAAGACCTAAATATTTTAGATCATTACGCTGATACTATCTTTGACGGAATTTTTGGTTTTGATGGTGACTTTGCCGAAGAAGACTATCGCAATTACATTCAATACATCAAATGCATAAATCCGAAGGAAGCTGAATGGTATCAAAAACATTTAGATGAAGAATTGAAAAAACAGGAAGACGAAGCTCTAGAAGATGATTAGAAAAACAAACTTCGGAACAGCAGGGAATTGTGCAGTTTCCAACTGCACAAATTTTATTCTCTAATCATTAAAATAGGTTCTTAGGTGGGTGGGAACAATAGGTGGAAATTTTCGATATTATTTATACTTGACTTGGTTTGTATCTTTTAAAATTTCCAAAACCTTCGCTCTTTGAAGAGCATCTATCAAACTTTGAATGTTTGCATCAGTCAGTTTTTCTGCAGTAAACAAGCTCTTTAAAGAATTTTGCAGCCTCGTTTTCTTAGTAGGCCTATTCTTTGACATTTTCTTCAAATTCAACTTGGCCTTTTCTATAGCTTTTTGCAAGTCAAAAGATTTTTGATTCGAGGTATTCTTCGCTTTTTCAACTGTCGGCTCAACCTTTTTTTGAACAGACTCCGTCTTCTCCGTGGACTTCTGCGGCTGAGTATCAGATGCCTTGGGCAGTAAATCACTCGTCACTTTTTGCGGAGCCACAGTTATTCCAAGCATCTTTGCCAAAGCCTCATACGATTCCACCCGTTCACAACGTCCTTCACCATATTGTTTTTGCACATGCAAAACGAGAGGATCGTAATCATGATCTTTTGAGAGAATCACACAATGACTGTTAAACGGACTAAACGGCATTACCGTGCCCATATAGTAAGCGATATAGAAATCAAGCGCATTCTCCGCCTGTTTCTTGGTCATGTTTTCGGGAATCGCAAGTTCCACAAGTTCAACACGATCATCGCTCAAAGCGTAACCAAAATCTTTCAGCTGCGTAAGCGAAATATTTATCTTATTCGTTGAATTATGAAACAACACAAACTTCAGCGGAGTACCATCTGTATTCACGACTAAATCAGTCAAACCGTTCAGCGCGACATTTTCGCAATCTACAAGGACATGAGTGATGGGATAATTAGAGGTTGGCATAATATATCCCATTTTAATTTTTATTCACTATTTCAACACGCCATTCTAAATTCAAAGCACTAATTAATTTTTCCAATTGTTTCTTCTTCGTTTCCGTACTACTATGAACATTTAGGTAATATCCATTCCCAATCAAACAGGACCTTGCATGAGATGCTTTATGCTTGCCTTTTTTGAATACAGGTTCTCCATCTGCCATGGATAGATATTTTTTAGAACATTCACATAATTTTTGAGCACCAAATTCGTTCATGACTTCAGTAAACACATCAACAAGAGTATCAGTTGCTGTGGCACGCTGAATGCTCGAACAATCTTCCTTATAAACAGTAATTATGGATGCACGATTCTTTCGATCCACAGCTCTAATTAACGGCTTCGAAACATTGATTCCAATTTCATTGAATGATTCAGGCTCATCAAAATGACCTTCATCAATACCCCATATATCCAGAATCTCTTTTGTCAAATCTATTTGACGGAGTAAGCATTGGTATTCATTCCATTCTTTGTGTGCGTTATATATTTTTTCAACAATGTCAATAGAAGTAATGCTCAATTCAGCATAGGCTTTAACACCTTTACGTTTTGGCGAACCTTCCATTTTTATCTTGAATTTATTGTTCTGTATAGATGTATTCAGTTTTCCCGTCAACAGGGTCATATTGCCAATAGAATACACCATTTTTTGGCGGTTTATTTTACCTTCGATTTCTTCGATTTTTCCACCTTTAGCATTGACATAAGGGAGGTCGCTCCAATTTTCTTCCCACTTTTGTGGCAAGATATGTTCAAGCGTATAATCATATTTCAATTCCTTTAGGTCATATTTTTTCGAATCGTATCGACGCTTAAGTTCAATCCAAAATAGAATTAGAGTTGCCTCTCGATTCTTAATCTTTGAAAGTCCAGTAAAAATTTCATCATTCGAAATTAACTCGGCCATTTGACAAGGTTTTTCTTCATCATCAATAAATTCTAGACAATTTTTATTGTATCCCTTAGTACTTTCTCCCGCAATCATCCTACGCATAACAAATTTTTCCAATTCATTCATCCGTTGATTCAAGTACTTTTCATCCTTTTCGTACTTCTTTAATAGAAAGAGTATATACGGATTAAAGGTCGTCAATCCTAATACATCCAAAATATGGAAAAGACGTTTAGCATTATCGTCATAGGAATAACAAGTAGTCTTGTTTAATTCAGGAACATTGTCGCGATATATCTGTGCATAATTGATAATTTTCCGAATGAACTCCTTCACCTGTTTTTCGTCCATAGACTCTATGTAATCTTTATAGAGATCGGGAATATCTGTTAAGGTGTGTTCATTAGGATCAAATATTTTTTCAATGATTGCTACAGACTGTAAAAGAACCTCGCTATTATCTCGCTGAATACGCCCTATAGTTCTTTTCTTGCCCCAGTAATGTAAGGTTTCTTCATCTTTACAAAAAACACCCCCCCACGTATTATCATAGAATTCAACAACATCCTCTTCTGTGCAAAACTCAAGAGTTTTTTGGAATAGAGCATTTTTCACAATATCTGTAGATGTCAAACGAACACCAGCACTATTGATGGTATCAAAAATCTGTTGTTCATGGTCATCATCATCCAAAGCAATGACCACAATCATCTTGTTATTTTCAGACAAAAGATTATCAAAGATATCACTCACGATATCAGGCGAGCAAGTCTTTAGGCAATCAATGAAATATTTATAGCAACAAAGAATTTTGTGAGACGAATTGTCATCATCAACATCTAAATTTGCAATTTCTGAATAATCAATAGACGAAATTCCATTGGCACCTACATTACCAATAACTTTTTCAAAATCGGACCTATCAACTTTTGAATGTTTTACCTTGATATGATAAGTCGAATCTGTTTTTTTCTTTTTGTAAAAAAGTGCGTTTTTTGCATCGTCAAGGACATTGGCTTTGATTTCATCACTAAAAGTGTCATAAATCGCTTTCAAAAGAATACTCAAAGTTGTCAAACGCTGCTGACCGTCAATCACACTTACACGAGTCGTTGTTCCTAATACAGAGGAATCACCTATTTTTTTGAGAATTATGGATCCAAGAAAATGCCTACGATTCACCTGCTTTAAATCTTCTAAGAGTTCTTCCCAATTATCTTTTTTCCATACATAAGCACGCTGAAAAAAAGGTATTTCAAATGTTTGAATTTCATTCAGAAAAGAAAACGATTTAGATTCAGCTTTCATAAAACAAGACCTGTTCGTTTAAAATGTTTTTTTTGAAATATAAATTGAATCAAACTAAATATCTCAATAAAAAACTTAATCTCTATCAAATTCATTTGGAATTGATAAAAATAAAGCAAGTTCAAGGTCAAAAATTTCGGATTTGATCAGCGAACAACCAATTTTACATCCCCAAAGCTTTAGCTCGATCCCGGATATTTTCTTTATAACGAGCCTTACTTTTTTCGCTTAAAAAGGACTTGTCCAACATTTCTTCCATGACAGGCACAGAATCAATCGCCTGCTTTATGAACCTGCGGGCGCGATTTTCGACAACTCCGATTCTCTTTGCAAATTCCATAAAGTCCAGAGAGCCGTAAAAGCCGTTCGCTTCATAAAAAGGCGTTTTAAAATCGTCTTCGTCTTTGAACAAATCCAGCGCTGTACGGGATTGCTCATAGGGTATGTGGAGCGATGTATTCAGCAAATCGTAAGCCGGAGTCAAATCGTACACATCAGGTTCTTCGATGCTATTTTGCAACGAAAAATTTTTTGCATGAGCATCACCGTTGCACACAAGATAATTAAACAGAATCGTCCTAAAAAAGATTTCTACGGCAACATCGTCTGCGCTTACATTTTCATGAATCAGTTCGGCAATGCGCTCATACGAACCTTTGTACTTATAGTCTTCGCCATCCCTTTCAGGAACGAGTCCCGCAATTTGAGCAAAGTCACTTTGACTAAGGCGAAAGCCCACATAATCTCCGCGATCAACGACATCAAAACGCTTGGTCACATAGACTGCATCACCATTTTCAAAATAAAGCAAAGCCGAAAGCGCCGTCGGGATTTTGAATATCGTACGCGCCATCAACATGGTCACATGCTCGT
>Ga0265300_10002890_pt1 | contig 14434 bp, 23 predicted proteins | sample AusTroGonzalo_MG_FD_193482 | JGI IMG/M metagenome (GOLD analysis project Ga0265300, IMG submission 193482) | Bovine rumen microbial communities from tropical cattle in Woodstock, Queensland, Australia - Gonzalo_03 | ecosystem: Host-associated > Mammals > Digestive system > Stomach > Rumen ... | reverse complement strand
CGCTTTGGACGGCAACGCGACCAGCACGGACGGGACTAACGTGCAGGTCAAGGTGACGACTACGGACGGAAAGGTGTCCGCTGTCAACATCACCACGGACAACACCGAGAACAAGAACAACAAGGTCACGTCATGGAGTAGCACCACGACGGACACGAACTACCCGAGCGAGAAGCTGGTCAAGGATTCTTTGGACGGCAAGGCCGACAAGGTGTCCAGCGCCACTGCTGGCGACATCGCCACGCTTGACGCCAACGGCAACCTCGTTGACAGCGGCACTTCCATTGCCAATGCGCATGTCGCCAAGGCCGACCAACTCAACACGGCTCGTAACATTGACGGCGTGTCCTTTGACGGGAGCGCCAAGATTCACCATTTCGGGTCGTGCTCCACCGCCGCCAATACTGCGGCCAAGACAGTCACGCTTGACGATTCCATGACCTTCACGCTTGGGAATATCGCATCCGTGTTCGTCAAGTTCGCGAACAGCAACACCGCGTCCAACCCGACCCTTTCCGTCAACAGCTCTACTGCAAAGAGCATCTACCGCTACGGGACCACCACTCCTGGCACTTCCGCGAAGACGTCGTGGCAGGCGGGTTCCGTCGTGCACCTGGTCTACGACGGCAACTACTGGCAGATGGTTGGCTGGCTCAACGACGACAGCACCTACAGCAATGCGTCGCTCGGGCAGGGCTACGGCACGTGCTCCACGGCAGAGGCCACGGCGGCAAAGGCAGTCACGCTCTCGGGCTACAGCATCGCGGCTGGCGGTATCGTAGCCGTCAAGTTCACCTACGGGCTTTGTGCGTCTGCGACGATGAACATCAACTCGAAGGGCGCTAAGGCCATCGTGATTGACGGGGCCGCAGTCACGGCCACCACCGCAAAGAGGGTGCTGGCTGGGGACATCGCCTATTTCATTTACGACAGCACGTACAACAGCAACGCGGGCGGCTACCACTTCCTAGGCACCGACCACGCGGAACGCAAGTTCGACATCAACTACCGTTCCAGCGATAACGCGCTGGTGTTCACCAAGGCATTCGGGACAACGACCTAATGGCAGAGCACGACCTTAACAAAATCGTTGACGATAGCGGGGAGGTATTCAACCTCCGCGATGTTACGAAATTGCCTAAAACGTCCGACCCGTCTAAAATCGTGTCGGCGGCTTACCCGCAATGTTTCGAATCTACCGATTTTTATAACCAAGGTTATTTGGTTCTGTATAATGTGACGTCGGCATTTGACGGTACATTTGACAATGTAACAACCGACGCCGCGCACGTAGCGTTTTCCGGTTTTGTGCAAAGTTGCAAGTACAACGGTGGGGGGGCGCCTCAATTTTACAAGATAGAAACAAAAATTAACGGCAAGTATCCGTATAACTACAACTACAGCACATCAAAGACTTACGGTCCCGTTGTATTGAAGCGTACTTACGAAGAAGAAGGTGTTACGCACGAACAATACTTTCTTGCGGTAAAAATTCCTGCAAACTACTCTTACGGATTGATGCTTTTTGGCGTATTCCACACAAGAGGATTAACCGGGACCTCGTTGTCGTGGGATGATGGGTTTTTGGGAACGTTCGTTGCTTTAAACAACGATGAATACGTTGTGAATATGACCTGGTCCGCAGGAGAAAATGTCGCGGCAGAAGCGAATATAGCTAAAGCCTACGACACGACTTTTACAGGGACGAATTCGATAAAAAGCGCTATTGATGCAAAAGCTAACGATTCTTCTGTTTTGCATAAATCCGGGCAAGAAACCGCCTCCGGTCAAAAGTGGTTTGAGGGCGGATTCTGTGTTTTCAACGACAAACACGTAGGATACGGGCATTTCACTCTAGGAGGAACGGCAAGCGGAACTGCCTACAATAATTGGCCTGAAGAACAAAAAGATGGAGCTCATTTCCGTGAGTGGTCCCTTTCCTTTAATACGGGAGTAAATTTTTGGGGAAAAATACGCCTAACAATATGCACGGCATATTCGTCATTTAATGCTAGCGGAAGTCTGCAAAAAACTATAAATTGTGCATTCAATACAAGTACGGTCTACAATAATACGGGTTACTACAACGACCTCGGAATAAACTCTGAAAAAGAATTCCGTATAAGTGACTTGATTTGGAATAATACGACTTCGTGTTGGGAAATAAAGATTCATTCCATCAAGCCGACTTCAAATAATACTATTTCCGTTTTGCTGATAGAATTTTGGACTTATTCAACAAGCCATAGAGATTCTGCGCTCGGAATTCACTGGGTGTCGGCAACGCCTTCTATTGTAACAGACACGACATATTTCACAAAGCGTTCTGGAAATGCCGCTACATCACCAACGACTAGCGGTGAGACGTTTAATTGGGAAGACCAGCCCGTTTTACAATCGCCTTACGGTTATGAGATTTTTGACCGTAGCCACACCATTCCTATTAATAACGGAGGCACGGGCAAGACCACGGCGAAGGCCGCAGAGTACAACCTCACAACGGGAAAGTCCGAAATCTCCGACACCACCTCCGGCGATGACCGCGTCGTCTTTGAGCTGGCATCACCTTCCGAAAGTAATGGCGTAACTCGCGGATTCCGCAAGCTGTCCACGATATGGACGTGGATAAAGGGGCAGATTTCCTCGGTGTTGGGCCTCTCGGAGAACGGCTACACGGGCAACGCCGCAACGGCCACGGCCTTCTCTAGCGGTATCGCAAAGACCAAGTTTGACGGCATCGCTGATGGCGCCACGAAGGTTGAGTCCTCAACAACGAACGGCAACATCAAAATCAACGGAACCGAAACAACAGTCTACACCCACCCGACAAACGGGGCGAACACATCCAAGGGTGACACCACTGACCAAACACCGAGTTTCGGTCATACGTTCAAGGTGCTTTCCGCTACCGTTGACTCGCAGGGACACACCACGGCCCTTGCGGATCACACCGTGACAATCCCAAACACGGTTGTGACGGGAGGCAATTCGGGCGAGGCTGGGTTGATGTCCCCGGCAGACAAGGATAAGGTTGAAGCCCTCGGTACCGCATCCACGAAGAACGTGCCTAGCAGTGGCAATGCATCCACATCGCAGGTCGTGATGGGCAACGACACCAGACTGACGGACGCAAGAACGCCCACGGCGCACAGCCACAACACGGACGCCGACGAGGTCACCGACAACACTGCCGCATCGGGTCTCGCTGTAGTCACGGACACCACCGAAATTGTCACTACCAACACGGACGGCTATTCAAGCAACGACAAGAAGCTGTACAGGCGCCCGTTAAAGACGAAGCTGTGGCCTTGGATTAAGGGACTCCTGTCTTCCGAGAGCGGGGTCAACATCAGCGGAAGTTCCGCATCGTGTACGGGCAATGCCGCCACTGCAACTAGCGCAGATACCGCAACGAGGCTAGGCGGTGTCCGTGTCATAGAGAACGAGACCGACACCCGCATCAAGTTGGTGAACGTGCCGACGCTCGGTTCTTACACATGGATAAAGTGGCAATGCTTGATAACGGTCGAGAACGCAGGCGGTTATGGAAACAAGGGTACTAGCATCGTGCTCTTGGCGAAAGGCGATGCACAGGGGCAGACAAGATACAACCACAAGCTGACAATATTGTCGAACAATAATTGGAACCTGTCCCGATACAGGCCGATGATATGGAACGTTGCGAACGGTGACGGCATTGACGCCGTGTTCGGTGTATGGGATGCCGTGGACAACCATCTTGAGACGTATAGCGAGATACGAGTGACGGTGACGATATTTCCGGGGAACATCCAAAACGCCACGTATCAGCTCACGCATGATGCGGGCACGTGGTCAGCGGCGACTACATACCTCACCACCTTCGCATCGTCATCTTGCACGGAGATTGTGGACTACGGTCGTGCGGACGTCCCTTCTGACACGGACAAAATCGTTCGTGTCGGTTGGAACAAGAGTGCAGTCCCCGTGGTCACGCCCGACAGCAGCTACGAGTACAGCTCAGGGCAGACCGTATCTGCGACCGCATACCTCGTTGCGGCCTACGGCTACGACGGCGTCGGCTACTACAAGGACGTCCAGGCGGGCAACGTGACTGTCGGCAACTCGCAGAAGTGGAACGGCTACTCCCTTGTCGTTGGCTCGTCCTCGTCAAGCCCTGCGGCCAACACGCTCTACATCTTCTAGGGGTCAGCCATGGGAATAGAACTTAACGGCAACAAGATGGTACCGATGATGAGGGACGTCTACGGCGGCCTCAACGTCTGCCAGCTTCGGATGAAGCCGACAGGGAATGGTTTCACATGGTGGACGCATTACAAGGGCAACACGGCAGGCACATCTTCCACAATCACGGCGTACAAGGAGATATGGCCTAACCAATTCAACGTTGGCGAGGAGGTGGTGAACTCGGGCGGGAGCAGGGCCGCCGTCAACGTCGGTAATATCGGCACGAGGCTGTGGACGCCGGGGCTGTCCTATCGTCCGTGCGGGGGTCACATTGAGGGCACGGGTAGCATCAGGGCAGAAAACGGCTCGTATTCCAACAGCATCTTCAACCCTCAGGTCGCCGGCATCAGTTCCGCATTGAAGGACATCAAGTACACGACCAACAACGAGGTTGCGTGGGAGACCTCTTCTACCGCCCGCATCAACGTGGAGAACTCCTTTTGGCAGAGTAGCGACCCGTACAAGTTCAGCGCCTTCGCATACTACCTAATCAACGTGTACAACATGCCGCTGTCGCTCGGGACGAACCCGTTCGTATGGAACATCTACTCGTCGTTCAAGGAAGGCAACACGGCCAAGTACGGGTCAAACAACTGCACCACGGACGTAGTTGCGACCAAGGCGATTGACACGGGCAACTACCAGACGTGGCTTGTCAAGTCCAAGAACACAAGCAACTACTTGTTGAAGCAGGACAACCCGTACCAGTCATCGTTCGCGGACTTCCTGTACAATTTGGCATACGTCGATTTCCCTAGACTCAAGATAAATACCACCACGAACACCGGGTGGTTCCAGGTCATCAGCATGGGCATGGAATTTTGGTGCACTCAGCATTCATAAAGAGGAATGGAGCATGATCGATATTACTGGTTTTGATGCGGTGGCTGTAGGGGCCTTTGTTGGGTCGCTTATAAAGGCTTTTATGTCTGATAGCAAAGCTGCCAAGGCGGAAAGTAAGGCTTCTGCCATAGAAGAGGCGCGTGCTGCCACAAAAATTGAACGTGATCGAGAATTCCAGGAAATAAAGACGGAAGTGGCCGTCCTGAAAGCTCAAAACAAGGATATGGTCAAGCGTCTTGATGATGGAAGCAAGGAATTCAAAGATTTGGCGGCTCAAGGCGCGACGACAAACAATTTGCTGAGGGAAATCAAGGGGGCTCTCATGAATAAGGGCTTTGTATTCAGTGATTCAACTGTTCAGCGGCATTCCGGGCATACTCCGGAAAATGAGCCAATGTAATATGTGGGTGATGTTGGCTTTTGCTGTTGTTGGTTTCATTATAACGGAGGTTATTGACGATGAGTAGCAAGTTGAAGGTTCTGTCGGTCGATATGTTGACCTCTCTCGATGTTGACCCGTTCAAACTTAATGGTGATGACCTATATAAGTTCAAGCGCCGTTTCGCCATGAAGGTGGTGACAAACAGGGGAACTTTCCTGTGGGAGGTTCAACCCGCTTACATTTCCAACTGCGGTTCCATACCGTGGCTAGCGCAAAAGATTTTGCGCGTGAAGTCTTATGACTTGAATAACGTGCTGCAGAATGCGGCGTACTTCTTCCATGACGACTTGTACCAGAAAAAAGGGTATAACCTGCTTTCCCGTGATGACTCGGACGCGATGTGTCGCGGAATACTCCGCATATCCGGATATTCTCGATGGCAGGCCGGCAACATCGATTTCTTCCTGTTTCTCGGTGCGTGGGGCCACTGGGGAAATAACGAGTACGGCAATGCGGATTCCATGAGCAGTCTTACAAAAATTGCTTAAATGGGGGAGGCTGAATGAAGCTTGATTTCTTTACATTTGACGAACTTGTGCGCACGTCGCAAAAGGTCGACAATATTCCGAATTGGGAACAGGTTGAAAACCTTTTCCAGCTTCGAGTTTTCCTGAACACGGTGCGGCATTTCTTTGGCAAGGCGATCCGCGTGAATAGCGCGTTCCGTTCTCCGGAGCTGAATGCGGCCGTGGGCGGCTCGAAAACATCGATGCACGTGCATGGCCTTGCTGCGGACATTTGCGCGTTTTCCGGAACCGAGGCTGACAATCGGCAGCTGTTGCGCATTCTGGAATCGCTGCAGCCTGGAATTGACCAGCTCATAAGCTACCACAAGACGGCTGGCAACGTAAACACGCCGATCCGTTTCATCCACGTCGGACTTTCCAAGTGGCCGGAATCCCCGAGGGGCCAGCGTCTTGTAAAGTAATTAATTTGGTGTTCATATTTGTTGTGTAACAAGCCCGGGCGTTTACGCGCTCGGGCTTTCCGTTTGCCAAAACTAAATTTTAACCAATTTTCCAAAAATGCCATTTGGCTTTGATCTTCTTTTAGGTTTGTGAATGACCGCCGGGAAACTCCTGGCGGTTTTTCATTTTGCCAAAAAGGAGATTCTCAATGGCTACTTACAATGACAACGATTACGCCAGCAAGGGCGTGGGCACTGCCGGCCTCACTCTCGGCATCATCGGTACGTCTCTCGCTTCCGGATTGCTTAACAACGGCGGTCTCGGTGGTCTGTTTGGCAACCAGAATCCTACCGCAAGCGCGACTTACCAGTTGGCTTCCAAGGATACCGAAATTGCGCAGCTCAAGGCTGAACGCTATGCCGATGGCAAGGTCGCTGAACTTACCAAGGAAGTGAGCGTTCTCAGCCAGCGCGTTGCCGCAATCGAGGTTGCAGAACCGCTCCGCGAACAGATCCTGCAGGAACGCATCAACAGCGTGTCTGCAACGGTCGCTCGCCTGGTCCAGCCGATGATTCCGAACGCCAACGTGGCACCGGGTTGGGGTCCCGCATTCGTGTCCCCGTTTCCTCCCGTTCCGCCCGTCGCCCCGATCGTCAACTCCGGCACGACGACAACTCCCACCACCAGCACGGCTTCCGCCGCCTAATTTGGAGGTGACGCATGCAAATTCCTCTCGAAAAGGCCGTCGACGCCTTCATCGGTTGGATGGCCGATCTGGTAACGCAAATTCCGAAAATGGGTGACCGTTTTCTTGGGTTTGCCGCTCTCGGGTCGCTCAAGAAAAATCCGGCAATTCTTGTTTCCAAGGTCAAGCCCTGGCTTGAAATGTCCGGAATCCTTTCCGACAACATGGTGGACCTCGATTCCGCTAAGGCTGCTCTCGAAATGGCTTTCGCCAACGTTCCGAAAGTGAGCTATTTCGGTTTCACGTTCACCAGTGAAGATGTCCCGACTCTTCTCGCGAAGATGCAGGGCGTTGAAATGGAGGCTGCACAATGATGGACGAACGCTTGAAAGAGGTGCTGGAACGCACGAAAAAGACGTTGTGCCGTCACCTGGAAGACCTGAACGACCAGGTCGAACAGGACGGCGGGCGCATCAAAGACCACATGGTTCTCGATGGCATTAAGGACTCTGTAAAGACTTTAAGGTGCTTGAAAGAGCTCTTGGCCGACGGTAACGGCGAGGCGGCTGCTAAAACGGCTGTAAAGACTGTTCCGGGCATGGTTTAGGGTGTGCTTTCATACCAAGGCGGCTGGCAGCGATGCCGGCCGTTTTTTTTTAGATGTTACTTTTTTTAGCTTTTTTTTTAAGCAGTGTGTATATTTATTTGTGGCTACATACCAGGCGCGTAAATTCGGTTGGCGTCAACATAAGAACCTGAGCCAACAGTGTAAATGGCTTTACATCTAGGAAGTTGGTCGCTCTTTGGTGTGCGAGTAGAGACTAAAAAGGTCGGAGTTTTTCGACCTTTTTTTATACTTCAGGAAAAGCTGGATAAAGCTTGAGTTGTTTTTGCGGCGTCTCTATTCGGGTCAAATACTCCTAATTCTCCACCGTATTTCTTTGCGAACTGTGCGGCTTCATGCATCTGATCTTTTTTGAAGAATGTAAATTTAAATTTATTCTCGCTAGTTTCGCCGAGCTCGTTTTCCATTCTTTCCGCAACGAAAATTACAGGAAAGCCGTGTTCTTTCCCGAATTTTTCCATGTCCTTATCTGCGGCTTTGCATGCTTTTATCATGGTTTCGTCTTTTGTCATTTGATTCTCCGTGTTTTTAATATATAATTAATTGCTTTGTTCGGCTGTGACCAAAAAATGACCTGGCCTGTCCGGGGCCCGAAGTCATCAATATTTATTACATCAGCTGACTCTTAATCAGCGGGTCGCAGGTTCGACCCCTGCATCATCCACGAAAGTGCCGATTTCTGCAAGATTTCGGCACTTTTTTTATTTTTTCGGCTGTTTTTGATGCCTGCGAAAATGCCGATTTTCGCCAAAATTCTAAAAATACGCTATTTGCCGTTTTTTGCGTAATTTTGCCGTTTTTTGTGGTTGTGTGCAGATGTAGTCACCATTTTGTAACCACTTAAAACCAAAAATAAACAAGGGTCTAGATTGCGTTGATGGCATCCTTGAGGTCGTCCTGCATCAAGTGTGAATAGGTGTTCAGAGTGATGTCGATGGATTCGTGGCGCATCAGCTGCTGGACTGCCTTGATATTGACGCCCGACCTGATGAGGTTACTTGCAAATGAGTGTCTGAATCTATGATTGTTCGCTCCGTCCGGATCAAGGCCGGCCTTGATGACTGCTGCGCGAAGGGTACGAATGCTCGTGGTGTTGTTGGCGAATGTTCCTGCGGCCACGATGGTTTCGTCCGGGTTCCCTGGCTCGCCAATCTCGTTCTTGAGGCGTTCTGACAGCGGAACGGTGGCCAGCTTGTCTCCCTTGCCCATGAGCGTGATTTTGTCCCCGGAGACGTCTTTCCAGCGCAAATCGCGGGCTTCGAAGTAGCGGAGCCCGGCGAAGGCCATGAGCGCCCAGAACTTGCGGAATGCCGTGCTCGGAGCTGCAGCCAGGATGGCGTTAATTTCCTCTGGCGTCCAGAAGCCTTTTGCGGTGCGTTTGAGCTTCGGGCGGCGCACGTACTCGAACGGGTTCCCGATGGTCTTGTAGATGCGTTGCGAGAATGAAAACATGGCTTTGGTGAGCTTCAGGATCTCGCTGGCGGTCTTCGGGGCGTACTTGGTGGCGATGACGGTCGAGAAGTCGACTGCGTCCTTGTCGCTGACCTGGGACACGAGCTTTTTGCCTCTCGATGCAGCCCAGTCGAGAAAATACGAAAGCCTGAGCTGGTATGCGCGGACCGTCGAATCGCTTGCCGAGTTTGCGACCTCGATGGAATCGACGAACTTATTCTTGAGCTCGACCAGGTGCGCGTCGGGCTTGTCGCTCGCGAATCCTTCCGGAAGAAACTTCTGCGCGTTCATCAGATCGAGCCAGGCGATGGCGTCGGCCTTTTTCTTGGTGCCGAGGGAAATGACGTGGAACAGGCCGTTTTCCGATATACGGCCGTACCAGGTCATGTTGCCTCTGCGCTTGTGTTTTTGAAATATGCTGTATCGTTTCATTTTGATTCCTATACGGAATTTATGGCATCAAGCCAAGAATTGAAGGCTTCAATGATGAAGTAATACTTGTGGCGTTTTTTAGTCACAAAATCGTAAAATTGCAGAGGCGGAGAAAGCTTCCCTTCTTTCGTCAATGCAACGAGCGTTTCGATGTACGAGCGAGAGAACCCGGAAAAATCGACGAGTTCTTTGACACTTAGACAGTCTTTCCCTGCGATGTTTTTCATGGTATCCTCACCAGATCCAAATGCCGCCGACGACGGCGATGAAAAGTGCGTCCGCGATGGTCGCGAAGAAAACTGCAAATCCACGGTCGGACACTGCAAAGTAGTCGCAAGCGCCGTCTCGGGTCCAGGCCCAGATTTGCGAAGCGACGACGAAAACGACGATGGCGATGACCGGCCACGAAAGTGTGATTGTCATTTTTCATTCTCCTCAAAAAGGTCTTGTTGACCGTTGTTTATCTTGACTTTTTTCAACATGTTCAAAAGTCCGAATTTTATCATGATTGTTTTGTACATTTTCGGGTGGCGTTCTCTAGCGTATTCCAAGTTTCTGCAATCTCCGTGCGCGATTGGTACTGGGCAAAACATACAGCCGGTCCTTGCGCATCCGGTGAGCATATATTTTCCGTCAACTTTCACTACGTCGCCATACATTGGCGACAATTCGATTCGGTGATCTACGATGTATCTTAAAACATCTTGCTCGGTCCATAGCGCGAGCGGAGTGCTTTTGTGGCGTGTTCCGTTGAAAGAATTGCATCCGCTTTTCATCCAGCCGATTGAACGCCTGAAAGATTCTTCGGCTCTTGTTCCAATGATTGGACTCTTTCCCTGCTCCAGTTCGTAATCGCGCATTGGTTTCTCTTTCATGAGCTTGCAACAATCTGGTGAAATTTTTACACCGCAGTCCATAAGGTATGCCCACTTTTTAAATCTGCTTTTGTATCTGTTTGGATTGCCGTCTTTGTCTTTTCCGGAAAGTCCGTTTATCGCGTATTTGCTTCCTTTTTTGGCGTCCTGGATAAACATGGCTACCTCTTTGCTCGGGTAGACAATGCCGTCTTCTTCCAGGATCTTTGGAAAATGCTTTACCGGGTAGACTTCAGTCACGTTCTGGAATGTCTGCACGAATTTTACCTGCTCCGGGAATTCTATGCCGGTGTTCGCAAAGACGGCGGGAACATTCGGGTAAGTCGAGCGCACGAGGTCCAGGAGCACGAGCGAGTCTTTGCCACCACTGAAACTTACGTACACGTTTTGTTCGCCTTCATGTTCTATGAATTCGCGAATTACGTCGAGAGCGTGTTCGACTTTCCAGTCGTAAGGTTTTTTCTGAAGCCTCCGGAGTTCTTCGGCTGGCTCGCGCTTTAGTGATGCTATTATCTGATCGTCCGTCATGCTTATCTCGCGTTCGTATAGCACCAGCTTTGCGGCGGTGCGGTGATGCCAAAATATTCGAGCGGTAACGGATTGTCGAACTTTTTGGTTTTCTCGACACCCCATCCGCAAATCATTTTTCGTTGCCCCTGGTAGGCGTTCAGCTCTTCTGCAGGCACGCAACCGGCGTCGAGGATTTTCTTGTGGTATGCGTCGGCTTTTGTCCAGTCAACATTCTGGAATCGCTTTGTTCCGGCCCAAGTGAAATATCCTGTGACGCGGCAAACGGGTGCCGTCTCGTAAAGGAAAATCTTCATGCGCGGGTAGTAGATTTTCGGGAATGACTTGCGGAATTCAATTGTCTTTTTCCCGGAATAAATCAGCGTCGCCCATTTTGGATGGATTGCGAGAACGATGTTCATTTTTTCTCCGTTATTTTTGCAACAATTTTTGCGGCGGCGTTTTCCAGCTTCTTATCCGCTATTAGCTGCTTAATAATGCTCAAGCATTCATCGCAAATTGGAAATTGTCGACCGCGATAAATGGCCATTTCGGCATTGCAAGTGATGCATTTAAAAACAATTTCTACCATATCTAAATTCCTGTGATATTTACTAGATAAATTTATTTGCGTCGAATTGTGCGTATCCAATTAAGGTGAGTTTATTTGTTTTGGAATCTTCTTCCATGGCTACAATCGTGACGCGGTTACCATCGATGTCGATTCCAAGTCTGACATTCTCAAGAAGGTGTATGGAACTGTTATCGATTAGGATTTTCATTTGTACTCCTTCGCCTTCTTGAGGCATTTGTGTTCCATATCGTACCACGGACCAAAATCATCATCATAGTCGAACTTGGCTTCGTGCGCCCAATTGGCGAGAGCCTTGTACAAGGCGCGTTTCAGTCTGCGGATTTCCTTTTCGTTTTGGTGTAGTCCGGCTTCCATTGATGCAATCGCTTCTACGTGAGCCTTGCGTATGGCTTCCAGTCTTGCAATTTCCTTGTCCTTCTCCCGCATCACCTTGTCGGCATCGGACTTGAGGTACACTCGTAGCCCCGAAAGAGAGGACGTTGTAAATAATGTGTATGCTTTCAGTTCGCTCATTTTTCGGCCTCCGGCACTTTCGGCAACGGCATCCAGTAGGTGACGCAATCGCTTTCGCAAGTGTTCATTTTTCCCCACGAAATCCATTTGAAATCGTGCGAGAAATGAACGATGTGAAGGTCTCCGTCTTTATCGATGATCAGAACATCTTTTCCCCATTCAGGCTTTTCTTCTGGAAACTTTCTCCAGCGCTGCGCTTCTTCCAGCTGGTCAACCTGGTCTATGGCTTGACAAAGAAAATCTCGGAGCACATTGACTTTTCGACATTCTAAAACAAAACCTTTCGTCAGTTTCATGTTACGACCTCTTTGTTATCACGATTTGTGGAATGTGTGTGGCAAAGTATTTTACTTTTGCTTCAAATAAAGGCTGTTGCATTTCTATGATTGACTTCCTGACTTTCATTGCAATCTCTGCAATCTGCCGATCAATATTTTTCAGAATGTCGTCGTCTTTATATCTTATTGTCACTTCTTCCGTGCTCATCTGCATTTGTCCTTGGTGAATCTCGGGTTGACGCCGTATGTCTTGCAGGCGAGGCAAATCGGCTTTTGGTTCTTGTCCATCGTGCACCATTTGCGGAATCCGCACAGGTGGCAAACGACGTATGTTTTTTTCTCAATCTCCATTTTGTTTTTCGATTGTAAGATTTGCTACGTAATAATCTGCTCCGCATTTTTGGCATTTGTATCTAGTGCAGATTTCGCCACGCAGCTTTTCGAAAGAGCTGATTTTTAAAAGATTCCTGGAGTTACATATTTTTGCGCCGCCAATTGGTCTTTTGCATTTTTCAGGCTTTTTAAGATAAAGCTTGTGTCCGCTATAATCGAGTTTTTCGCCGCGACTCATTCCTTTTCCTCCTGGTCTTTCGGCGGTGGCGGCAAATACATCCAGTGCGTGATTTCGTCAACGCAGATCGTTTTGCCGCTGCCGTCCGTCCAAAGAGGACAACCGAACGGGCCTTTCATTGTTTTGATTTTCAGCATCGAATATCCACGGCCATTCCAGTCATCGCCACCAAAACAAATAACGTATTCATCAACATCCGGCGTAGGCTTTTCATCCATGCGGTACCAGGTGAATCTGGCAAGTTGATGCTCAAGCTCCGTGACTCTTTCTTCCAGGTTTTTGTTCGCCTGTTTCAACGCGTGGTTTTCGTTCTTGAGGGCTTCGTATTCTTCGGCGGTGATTTGCTTGTAGAGAGGTTGAGGACCGTGCGTGTGCAAGTGGTGGGATTGCATAGCCATTAGTCGTTCTCCTTTTTGTTCCAGCATTTGTCGTACTTCTTCGCGCCGGGGTGCTTTTTGTGGTATCGCATTCTTGCACGGATCCGGATTTCTTTTCGGTGTGAATCGCGGTATCTGACCCATGCCTCGTGAGCCTTTTGCTTGCGGGTTTCGTCCGTTGAAGCGGGTTCTTCTTTCTTTGCAGCTGCAGCAACCCGTTCCATCGATTCCAGGGTCCGTTCCCTTGCAATTTTGTAGATGTCCATTATCTTATTCCCCCGAATAGCCAATGGTGTGCGCCTAAAATTACAGAGCCGAATCCGGTGAGTATCGCGACAACCAGAAAACAGATTCCTACGAAAAAGACAAAGCCCATTCCGATTTTTGACAAGCGTGCTCTCATAATCACCCCTTTATGGGCTTTAAAACGGTATGCAGCCGTTTTTGCGTGCCGTGAGAAGGTTTGTGGTGAAGCTCCTGAGCCCGCGCATCTGTGCCTTGGCGTCTTCAAGAGCGTTATGCTTGGCCACGTTGCCTTCTTCGGTCTTGATGACGGGAAAGATGTTTTTGAGTGTACGGTAGTCGTATTGCTGCCGGAACATCCAGGGAAAACTGAAACCGAAACGACGGAAAAATTCCTGGAGTATAGGGAAGTCGAAATCCAGTCCGCAACACCATACTCTGAAAACGTTAAATTTTCCGGTCGCGAAATTTTCGTAGAACCAGTGCTTGAATTCTCCGATGCCTGCGGTGGGCATGGTCGTGCCTCCGAACGCCTCGGCACGTGTTTCGGAGTCCTGACGGTTCCACCATTCAATTGTCGATTCGTCGTCGGTCAGGCCTTCGTCAGCCTGCACCGTGGCATTAAATCTTTTGTAAAATTCAACCTGTTGGCCGTCCTTGTTGAATCCGAATGCGCCAAGGCTTAGAACTTTGCATCCCGGCCTCTGGCCAGTGGTTTCAATATCAATCATCAATTCGTTAATCATTTTCATTCTCCTGATTTGTTGTTTCTTCCAAGTCCAATTCAGTTTGACTACACCTAGTCGACCTGAAGAACTTGCTGATATCGTTTTCAGACGGCACTGTTGACACGTCATCATC
>Ga0265300_10002887_pt1 | contig 14444 bp, 18 predicted proteins | sample AusTroGonzalo_MG_FD_193482 | JGI IMG/M metagenome (GOLD analysis project Ga0265300, IMG submission 193482) | Bovine rumen microbial communities from tropical cattle in Woodstock, Queensland, Australia - Gonzalo_03 | ecosystem: Host-associated > Mammals > Digestive system > Stomach > Rumen ... | reverse complement strand
AAATTTCAAGAAGAAAATTTTCACTTTTTTTATGGTAGGAAATAGTTATGATATCTACTACTTTATCAAATAAAGTAGTTTATGTGATCGTATTTAGGACAAAATTTTCTTGTCGATACAAAAGTCCAAAATTACATTGCCGAAAAAGTTAAAAAAATCTATCAAGATTGAAATTTGGAATGTATCATAGAAATAGGACCATGAAAGTGAGCAATCACAAAAAAAATCAAAGATATTTCTGATAAATTTTTTGTGATAGAAAAAGATTTGCAAATGGAAAAATATTTGAGAGAAATTTTGTCGAGCGAACAAATAAAATTTATTGATGTTTTGGAATCGAATATCCAAAACTATATTGATGTAGATTTGAACAAAGTTTTGATTGTTTGAAATTTACCATATTATATTACTTCACCAATTTTTAGAAAATTTTTCTGTGATTGAAAATGTGAAATTGCTGGTGGATTTTTTATGATTCAAGATGAAGTTGGACAAAAAATACAGACAATTGCAGACAAAAAATCTCATCTTTGGTGGTTGATAAATTACTGATATGATGTGATATATCACAAAACTGTTTGAGCAAAATCTTTCAATCCACAACCAAAAGTAAAAAGTTGTCTTGTAGAATTTAAGAAAAAAGAAAAGACTGAAAATATTGATTTTGAAAAATTGGTAGAATTTTTGGATTTGTATACATCGTTTAGTAGAAAAACTTTGTGAGCAATAGATAAAATTTTGATTAAACAAGGTAAGAGAGTATACAGTATACCTGAGAAAATGTTATGAATGAGAATTGATGAATTGCAGCGACAGGATTTGATAGAAATACTTGACTTTTATAATAAATAATCTATAAACATATTAAGCAATTAACAGATAATTAACCAAAACAAAACAAGTCATGAAGAAAAATATCTTCTTGTTGATTGTCATCGGGATGATGGCAACAACATTTGCTCAAGCCCAAGACACAATTATGGTAAAAAACTCAGAAAATGCTAATAAAGCATACTACTCCTTTAGGGAGGTGGGTTCTCTCGTTCTGTCATCCAGGACCGCATTTATTGAGGATGCTAAAGAATTAATTAATTATTACTTTGAAGATCAAGGTATAGTTAACGATTTTTGGCAAAATGCCGCAAAAAGATACGTAAAGTGGCCTGAAGAAAACCCAAAATCGATGATATATGTGCCAAACAACGATTATGTGAAGGCAATTATCTTCGACTGGTCTACAAAAGAATTAAAAATAGCTATCTTTTGTACAGATGGATTATGGACTACGGAAAAAACTCTTAGTAAAAAATGGAGACTCTTCATAAATCCGTCATTCATTGAAATTATTGATTTCAATGATGTTAATGAAGATTAAAAGCAAAGCCCTCGCCAAATTCCAACGAGGGTTTTTTATTTGAAATAATTATTTAAATAAATATAATAATGTCAAAATAAAAAAAATTATATGAAAAAAGTATTTTTTTTGTTGCTTGTCATCGGGATGATGGCAACAACAACCACTGCTCAAACTACACTTGGACAACAAACAATAACATTTATGAATTGTATTGACTGTGAAGATTATTATGAGCCAGAAGTTAATACCATTGACATGGTTGGACTTATACTTTCAGCCGATACAATTTATGATAAATTTGATTACTATGAAATTCATTCAAATTTTTACAATGAATTTCGTAATTGTAAGCTTCCTGGTAATATAACTATCTTTTTAGATCCAGACGATTCTGATATTCTTTCAATCGTCATTAGGAAAGATTCTGAAGAAAATACCAAAGCCATGTATCTACTAACTGAACATGGTTGGTTACAATCGGTAGATATGCAAGATTTTTATTTCTTTGATAGATTATTATATTTATTTCGCTATCAAGCTGATCAACCTATTTTGATAAGAAAGAAACCTCTTAGGTAATCTACCATAACCCGTACTATAACATACGGGTTTTTTGTTTAGCTTAAATTATTAATACCAACACAACGATTACATAAAAATTTAAATTAGGATAAATATCCTAAAAGAATATCTAAACAGATACTTTTTCTAGTTTTTCAAAATTTTCTAAAATAATATCAGCAACTTCATCAGGAGTTTTATTTCAAGTATCAATTACTAAATTATAATTTTGTTGATCTCGTAAATCTATATCATAAAGTTTGATATATCTTTCAAAATCGGCTTTATTCCTATTATGTACTTCTTCTATAGCTGCTTGTAAAGTTTCTTGTTTATCTGTATCTCTCTCTGCTTTCCAAATTCTCTCTCAAGCTATTTCTTCACTGACATCCAAAAGAATTTTAAAAGCATTTGGTTGAGCAAAAAATCACAATCTACTATCCAAAATAATATCAGAATTTAAATCTAATCATTTTTGAAATTCCTCATATTTCAAATCAAATTCTTTGGCATTTTCTGGTTTTTCTCCCAAAAGATTAAATTCGTGAATATTTAATCACATTTCTTTTGCTAATTTTCTTTTCATATCTCAAATTGATATTATTTCATATCATAATTTCTCTGCCAAAATTTTTGAAACTGTTCACTTTCAGCTACCAGCTTTTCATCACATTGTAATTAACATTGTAAAAATTTTTATGAAATAAAAATTTTTAGCTAATAGCTGATGGTCGATAGCTAATAGCGAAAAAAATCTTTGTTATTAGCTATTAGCTACTAGCTATTAGCCAATATATCTTGATTTCATCATAATTATATCTATATTGATTTCAATTTATATTTTATATTATAAAAAAACCAACGATGAGACAAAACAACTTACTTAGTACTATTTTAATTTGTTTAACTATTTTGGCTTCTTGTTTTATTTTGAGTAAGTTTAATTTTTCTGTGAATACTGGTGCGACACCAGATCATACAATTTCTGTAGCTTGAAATTGAGAAGTGAGAGTAACTCCAGACACTTTAATTTTATATTTGAGAGTAGAGAATACTGCAGACACTACAGCTGAAGCTCAAAAAAATGTAGATGAAAAAGTTAGCGAAATAAAAAGAATTATAAAAAGTTATAATATAAAAGATTCTGATATAAAAACAACAAATATAAATGTATATGAAGCTTATGATTGGACAGATAATGGTAGAAAATCCTTATGATTTACAGCAAATCACAACTTAGAAATAAAAATAAAAAGTGCAAATATAGACAATGAATGAGTTGGTGGAAAAATTATTTCTCAAGTATCAGAGATTGAATGAGTTTTTGTAAATAATATAAATTATGACATAGATGACAAGACAGAATATTATTCACAAGCTAGAGAATTAGCTTTGAAAAAAGCACAACAAAAAGCTGAAGATTTAGCAAAATATGCATGAGTAAAATTAGGAAAACCTGTTTCAATTAGCGAACAATGGAGTAGTGATTATGCTATGATAACTCCATCTTCAAAAAATACATATTTTGTAGAAGAGGAGGCTTTTGATAACGCTGGATGATCTGATATATCTCTTTGAGAGATGAAAATTACACTTGATGTAAATGTTGTATATGAAATTAAATAAATTTTAAATAATAATTTTTGTTAAAAAAAATCTACTTTAAAGTGGATTTTTTTTATATGTTTTCAAATTTAATTTCATTACTTTTTCCTTTTTGTAGGAATCGTATCAGCTTTTTATCTCTAGTTAAGAATTCGGTATGTCAATTTGCAAATATTGTAATTGAATATTCTCAAGAGTCTTTAATTTTTAATTCTTGGAATATTTGTTCAATATTTTCCAATTTATGAAATCTTTGTTTTTTGAAATTAAAGTATTTTGTGATAACTCTCTGATAATTAAAATATTCATAATTTAATGGGATTAAAGTATCAATTCAACAATCTTTAAAATATCTCAAATCAAATTTTACTGATTTATTTGCCATAAAATGAGAATACGACAATGTTGTGAGATAATATTTCCACATTGGAACTTCTTTCGCTCGAAAACAGAATGGAAAATTAAATTTTTTGATATTTTCTTGATTATCATTTAATTTATATGATCTTGAAATATTTTCCATTAATTCTTGTCCAACTTGAATATCTGCAAAATCTCATACTAAACCTAATTTTCAAACAAGTGATTTTGAAAAACAATAATCTTGCAAATATTTAGTAAATATAGGCAAAATTAAATCAAAATATTTTTTATCTTCAAATAATGTTAATTCATAACTTGGTCAAACAATTATTTTTTCTACTCACTTTGATTTCAAAAATTCTATTCATTCAATTACTTTTTGTTTTGAATATCCAAAATTCTTGTCTCAATACGGCCAATTTATTTGATCATAGTAAACAAAATATTCATGATTAAATTTATTCAAAATTTTGAAAAGTGTGAGATTTTCGTTTCATGATGTGATAATACCTATTTTCATTCAATTTGATTTTTTAGATAAAGATGTCTATTAAAATTTTTAATTAATGTATCATAATCTGTTGATTCAAAAATTTTATCAATTAAATTAATATCTTCCTCCAAATATTTAATTTTTTTAGTCACATCATTTGAAAATTTTCATCATTGATTACTTAAATTATTCAAACTTTTTAAAACTTTTTTATATCTAATCTGATCAGGAGAAACTGTATATATCACATAATCTTTCATTTTCACAAATAAATTTGAATCAAACTCAGCTATAGCTGTTTCAATTTGTTCTTTAATTGTAAGTATTTTTTTTAATTTTTCTCTCTTAGTTTCTCTGATTTCTTTCCAATATTCAATATCATATCACTGTTTTATTAATTTTTGTATAGATATTATATCATTATATTCTGAATTTATAGCTTGAGATAATACTGAAAGATATTCACTACATTTATAATTTCTATCTCTTTCCAATGTTACAGTAATTGAATTTTTTCAAATTGTACAAAAAACTCTATCTTCCATATAAGCTGAAGAAAAACCTATAGATAACAAAGAAAATACTATAATTATCAATAATTTTTTTTTCATATTATATTTTAAATTTTAGTCACAATTTTTTTATATTCAATCGAAATTCATCATCTTTAATTTTTCACATTTTTATAGCACTATCAGTTTGTATGAGTCAATTATACATATTTTTTAACTCATTTCAATTTTTTAATATCTGAGAAATATTTTTCATATTTGTAGATACAACCCATGGATTTAATTTACACTCTGCTGCAATTTGTTTTGAATCTTTTATTCATTTTTTATAATAATCATCTAATATTATATTCATTTTTAATTGATAATACAATGCTCATGCAAATTCATTTCGGTTTGTACCGTCTTCTTTAATTTTATCCAAATATTCAATAGCTTTATTTATATCTTTAAATAATAATTCCATAAATCAAAAAGCTACAGTTTCTGTTTGACCAAAAACTATTTCATCTATAATTTTTTCATTTATTTCTGACAGATTATGTATATTACAATATACTTGTAGTTTATCAACTTCAGAAGTTATACGATAAGGATCTTCTCATACTTTTTCAATAAGATAAGTCATCATATTTTCAGTAATTTTTATATCTCACAATTCATTTCTAATTAAATTTTTTAGTTCAATTCAACTCAACTTTTTAAATTCTTTAATTTGTGCATTCTTTTCCAAGAATTTATATAATCTTCACCTTTTATCGGGATTATAACTCAAAAATACTATAAGATTATCCATTGGAATTGAGTCTACCGATTTTATAAATTTATCAATAAAATCATTTAATATATCATTATCAAATCATGTTTGTTTTTCTGTAGAAAGAGGAACTCATCTCAAAATAATTAATTTTTTAGTAGAAAAAAGTCATCCTCAATATATATTTTGAATTATGTTTCAATTATCTCGATTTTCACTATTGAAAATAAATATACTATCAGATCAATATTTTTCTACAAAAGAATCTTTTCGTCTTTTTAATTCTTTATCCAATAAATATTTATTATCCGCTCATGTAAAGAAAAATATATTACTAGCCATCAATTACTTTCATAATAAAAATATTATAAATTTCTTTTATTATTTTAATTTTTAATTTCAATCTTAAAAAAAAATAATAAATTATTAACATTATTTTAACTTTTTCACAAAAATATTAAAAAACAAAATAAATAAAAAATATTACTTTTCGACATTTTGACAAAAATTTTACACAAACATCCCTTGATAAAATAATAATTCTAAACTAATAAAACAAAATTTAACAATTTAACATAACAAAATATATTATAATTATTTTTAATTTTTTAATTTATTACAACTTTATAAAAAACAAAATGTTTATGTTGAAAATATTAAATTAATTTATATAATCTAACCAGTTTTTATATTATTTTAATTTATAAAAATGAAGAAGAATTTAAATAGAATTATTTTTTGAATTATTTTTTCAGTTTTAATATGTCTTTTAGTATATTTATACATTAATTGAGTTGTTATAGTAAAAAGTGAATTTGAAAATATAAACTTAGTGATATATGCAATATTATTAGTTATATTTTTGTATTACACAATACTATACGTTATCAGACCAACATATATAAAATGATTTAAACTAATAAATACATTTATCTGAATATCAGTTATATTTATAAGTCAATATTATTTAGCTAATTCATGAATCGATAAAATATATTATTGAGATATATTATGTTTAATTTGAGTTGTATTAACTATTATTTGACCAACAAATCTATTAATTTCAAAAAAAGATCAAAAAGAGAAAGATTTAGAAATAATTGAAGCTTAATAAAAAAATATAATTAAAATATTGTAAATAAAAAAAGTATCATTTTTTTTGCATTTTAATATATTTTTTATTATAATAAAATATAATTTTATATTTTAATTTATAAAAATGGCAGACACAACAACAGAACAACAGGAAAAAAGTTGATTATCAGAGTTTTTTGATAAAGTAAAAGATGATTTATCTTGATTGTGGAATAAAATTAAAGAATGAATTAATAATATATTTTGAAAAGAAATTTTTGAAGTAACAACACAAACAAAAAAAGATTTAAAAAAATTAGAAGATGATATTTTAAAAATAGATGATTCAAAATTAAATGATAATGAAATAAATGAAAGTATTGAATGAAAAATAGATGACAAAAACACAATTTTATGACTTTTGGTAGATAAAAATCAAGACATAAAAAATCGGTTTAATTGGTTAAATAATATTTGAGATGAAGGTATAATATCACAAGAAATTGAAAATATATTATTAATGGTAAAAAAATTATCAAATAATGATAGCAATAGTTCAAAATGAGATCTAACAGAAACTGAATTAACACAAATATGAACATTTGCAAAAAAGAAACATGATTTATGTGAAAGTGTATTAAAGTGTGAAGATGATAATTTTAAAAATTTATCAGATGATTTAAAAACAAAAAAAGAAATTATTAATTCATTTAATACAGTATTAAGAGAACAAGGTTGAGATATAAATAAAGTTACAGTAGATTTAATTATAACTAAACTTGAACAAGAAAACAATAATAATAATTAAAATATATTTTCTATAATTAAGTTAAAATAAATTAACAATCAAATTTACCAAAGTGTAAGATAACATAGATACCAATATAGCTATCAGACAAGATAATGCTAATTTTCATCATTTAGATACTTTTGCTTTATCTCATCAAGCTGTAATCATTTGTATTCATGCATAAACCAAAACAGCCATAGATATTCAAGCAATACTAAACCATAAATAATAATTAATAATTTGAATATATTCAAAAATAGTTGATTCTTTTGTATTTACTTGAGTATTATCTACATTTATATCATCTTGCCAAGTTCAATCAGGTAAACTTACTTTTACATCTCAATATGAAAAAATAAAAGTAGGAATAATATTTACCAATAAAATACTAAACCAAAATATAAATTTCTTAATTAAATATTTCATATTTATTTTAAAAATATAAATTATCAATCAACAAATTCCCAACCTAACTCATCACACCACTTTTTTACTTCTTTGTTTTTTATTCTTATCCATTTCCAAGAATTATTATCACCTGTATCTTGTATTACTTTACATCTATAGGATGAAATACTAGGATTATCCATAGATTGAGAGTCATATGTCCTTTTTTCTATAAATTCCCACTTACGTTCAGCAGGATTATCATCATATCATAAAGTAGCACCTGTACATAAATATCCTTTAATGGTATTTCAAGTATAAAGATTAGCACCTATACGACATCATACTTCAAAAGAACTTAAATCTTCTCATGTTGTCAAAGAACTTTTTGGTATAGATATTACCAAAGTCACAGCTGTTACACTAAATAAAGATATTCATAATCAAATAAATAAATTTATTAGATCTTTTTTTGCACTAGCTGATTTTAAATCATCTCATTTAAAAACTTGTAGCATAAATTTTACACCATAATATATAACCATAGTAACCGATAAAACTATAGTCATTTTTAAAATAATTTTTACTATTCTTACTATAAGAGGAGCTTTTGTACTAAATCATGATAAAAGTTCAAACTCAGTAGATTCTCTTAAAACTGTATGTCAAACATCAGATTTAGTATTTCAAAAATCAATAATTGTATCATATTGCTCTGATGGTTCAAATACACAATTTAATAAATCTGAACATGATGAATTATCTCAATAACAATAAGAAAAATATACTAAAAATGGTACAACTAATACAATTAAAAAAGAAAATGTTTTATGTGCCAACCTACCCATTATTATAAATCTTTTAATAAATTATCAGCATCTCTTGAATCTTGTTCCATAACATTTTGTTCATCATTTCTAATTTGTGAAACCCTTTCATTATAATTTGCAGCATCAAATTTCATTTGATATTTTGCCCTAATTTCCTGTTTTTTCTGTTCATATTTAGCTTCAATTTCAGCTATTTTATCTCTTTCTCTAGTCAAAATATCTCTAAGTTTTTCTATTTGTTCTTGGTTCATCATAGGTATCAAATTAAACCAATTTTGTTTCTCTTCATTTTTTGCCAATGATCTTGATCTCAAAATCAAAACTGTCAAATCAGGTTCTGCCTCCAAAAAATTATTAGGAATATTTAATTGTCATGCTAAATTCCATAAATCTTGAGGTAATTTTTGTTGTACAAGCTGTAAATTTGTCATAATAATTTTTTGTTAATAATTTAAATAAATTATATTTATAATGATGTATCATTTAACCATTCTACATCTTTTTGATCTATAATTCAATTAGATAATAATATATCAGAATATTGTTTCATAGTAATCATTCAATTACTATTTGATGTAGATATTATATTATCCAATTGGTTTATATCTTTCTTTTTTATATTATTTTTAATAGAGTTATTATTAATCATTAATTCAAATAATGCTACCCTATTTTTTCAATCTTTACTCTTTACCAAAGCTTGTGATTGAACTCAAATTAAAGCATCTCACAATCTTTCAGCAATACTCTCTTGGATATCAGAAGGGAAAAATCACATAAATCTATTGATTGTATTTGAAGCTGAATTTGTATGTAATGTACTAAACACCAAATGTCATGTTTCTGCTAACTCTAAAACAGCGGATGCTGTCTCTGTATCACGTATTTCTCAAATAAACAAAACATCAGGATCTTGTCTCATAGCTGCTTTTAAAGCATTTGCAAAAGATCGTGTATCATGTCAAATTTCTCTTTGTGAAATTAAACATTTTTTTGGTTTAAATACATACTCTATAGGATCTTCAACTGTAATAATATTTTCATTTCTTGTTTGATTTATTTCTTCAAGCATAGAAACAATCGATGTAGATTTTCATGATCATGTTGGTCAAGTAACCAAATATAATCATTTTTTCTTTTTCAAAATATTTTCTCTAATACTTGCAGCAACATTAACAAGCATAATATCTTCCATTTTCATAGGAGTTTTCAAAATTTTTCTCATAACAACTCAAATTCTACCAGTTTTTAAGAAAGCATTTACTCTATATGCTGTCAAATCTCTTGAAACATAAGCAAAATCGGCTTCTTTGTCTCACAAAAATTTTTCAAATCTTTGAGGATTTCATTGAAAAAGCTGTTTTAAAATAATTTCCATTCATTCAGTAGTCATCATTCAAGCATCTTCTCTTTTCACAATTTCTCAATTTAATCTATAAGAAACACAATCTCAACTTGATAAATGTAAATCAGAGATATTGGGAGTTTGCTCTATTATCGGCAAAATCTTCTCTATATCAAATCAGTTATTTATCATCTTGTAAAATTAGAGAATAAAATTTTTACAAGTCTATTATAACCAAAAAGAATTTATTTGTCAAATTTTCAACCACTTTTTTTTAAAACAATTTGACATTATTTATAATTAATAATTAATAATGTTGAGTGAAACGTTCCGACAAAGTCCTCCGGTAAGCCGAGAGTCCTCGCTCAGCGGGAGAGAGTCCTCGATGAAATCGGGAAAATCCCGCAAGGCGGGGAATAATTTAATCATTAACGATTAAAAAAAACAATCCAAGATTCTTAATTTTTAATTCTTAATTAATTATCATTTTTCTCAATTCTTTCTTTGTTTGTTTATAATCAGGTAAAAATTTTTCTACTTCAGCCCAAAATTTATCAGAATGATTTTTGTGTTTCAAATGACATACTTCATGCACAATTACATATCTGATATATTTTGTAGATAAATGAACTAAATTTATATTAAACATCAGTTTCTGATCAAAACTACAAGATCACCATTTTGTTTTTGCTTTTCAGACACGGATATTTTTATATTTATAACCCAATTTCTCACTATATTCATCCACAAGTGGTGTAATATAATCAAGTAAAATTTGTTTTATTTCTTTGTCTAAATTTCATGAAATTTCAGATTTTTCCACATTTTCTCAAAACAATAATAAATTAGTTTCATTTACTGTTTGTATATGGTTATATTTTTTGTGTCTTTCAACCAATTTTTTTCATTTTTCCAAAAGACTATTTTTAAATTTTTCATTAAATCTCAAAAAAAACGGAATTTCTATAATTAATTTTCCATCTTTAATTTTCGCATATCAATTTCTATTGTGTGTATATATTATCTCAGTTTCCATAATAATATATGCTTTATTTATTTTAAAAAACAAATCAACAAAATAATCAAGAATTAATAGTTAATAATTAAAAATTAAGGAACTAATATATTATTAATTTTTAATTCTTAATTAAAACACCATAAACTCCAGGTGATTCTTGAAATATGTAATTATTTATTTCAAGCATAGTGAGATGAGTCATGAGAGTATCTGCATCCAAATTTGTTTCGTTCATTAAATTTGATAAATCCAAAGCTCATTTATTTTTTATGGTAGAAAAAATCTTATTTTCAATTTCAGGTAAATCTACTTTTTGAGTGCTTTCTGATGATGGCAGTTTTTTGAAATTTTCTGCAAAAAATTGAGAGAAATTTACTACAATATTTGCTTTTTTATCTGAAATTAATTGGTGAATTCCTACACTGACAGGACTAAAAATATCATTTGGAGTCACAAAAATAGGTTTGTTTTGCTGATAAGCAAATTCAGCAGTAATTAAACTTCACGATTTTTCTCCAGCTTCAGGCAAAAATAAAATATCAGACAATCCTGCTACTATACGATTTCTCTGTGGAAAACTGTATTTTGTAGGTACAAAATTTATTTTATATTCTGACAAAATAAGTCATCAATTTTGTACAATTGTGTCTACAATATAACGATTTGGTCATTTTAAAAAATGATGAATTCATCCACCTAATACTGCAATTGTAGGTATTTTATATTTTACAGAAAAAGAATGACACAATTGGTCAACTCATTCAGCCATACCAGAAATAGTGACAAAATCATAGTTTTGAGCTATATCAAACATATTTTGTAGTACTTTGAAAGAATATTGGCTGGGCTGACGAGGTCATACAATACCAAGAATTTGTTTATCCAAAAGTGAAATATCTCAGATATAATGCATAATGTATGGAGTATAATTAATATTGTGAAATTTTGTATGGAAATCTGGCTGTCACATGATACAAGCTTTTATATTATTTTTTTCAAAGATTTCTTGGGTTTTTTGTAGTTCATCGCAAGATATATTAAATTTAGAAGAATCTAAATTTTTTAATTCAGAATAAGTAATGTTTTCATCAGATGAGTATAAAAGAATTTCTGGATTCATGGATATTTATTTAGTTATAAAAATTGTCATAAAATATTATTACAAATATTAAAATTTTTTTCAACACATTTTTTGACTAAAATAAAAAATATACTATTGAAAATAAAAAAATAATAGATATACAAAGGCAAATTACATGTTTTTATACAAAAAATGAAAAAAATACGATTATTCATTATTATATTTTTATTACCAATTTCATGATGTATGATAAATGATGATGAAAAGATTTTTTTGTCATTTGAAGACTCCGAAAATATTGTTTCAGAAAATATTTATTTTTTGTTAAATGAAAATAATTCATTTTTTCAATTTCAAAACTACTCTACAGAATGTGACATAAAATCCAATGATGAAAATATGAAACTTGATGCTGAAATTTCACTTTCTGGATTTTTAGATACAGAAAAAAATGAAATATTAAATTTTATCCCAAATATATATTTTTTTGATAAAAAGAAATTTACAGAAATAAATATAACTTGATTGATAGAAAATATTTACAATAAAAATCAATATTATACAAAACTTTCAGGATTTTCTATCAATTTGTGACAATGAAATTATGAATCAAATTTACGATATATGATAATAAATAACTTGTCTGGTAAGTGGATAAATTATAATTCAATTAAATTTGATAATATCAGAGATACACAAAAAGAGATAAAATTTTTGTTAAATACATTATCATCTTCCAGTGTTTTTGAAAATATTGAACAAGTCTCTTATGAATGAGATATAGCATACAAAATAACAATTAAAAATGATATTTTAGATTATATAAAACAACAAACAAATATAGAAGTATCAGACTTTGATTGATTATTTATTATCAGATCAAAAGAACAAGTAGAATTGAAGATTAATAATATGAAAATAATATACAAAAATGATTTATGAACAAAAACATTTGATGTAAATTGAATTATTTGAGATGATAATTGAATTCTAAATTTTTCAAAAGATGGCGAAAATATAGATATTTCTTTTGAAATGCATAGAAAATATACAAAAATAAATATTTCAAAATCTATAAATTTCAACCAAATTTGGAATTTTAGTACAAATATATCCAAATCACAAAAAGATAATTCAAATAAATTTAACTTAAAATGAGATATACAAATTTCTCCAATAATGATTTATTGATCAGACCTTGAAAATGATATAAAAATAAACATAAAGTGTCTTTATGAAAATTTTAGTTGAGAAATTTTGGATATAAAAGAGCCAGATAGTTACATCTTGTTAGAACAAATATTATGAGATGAATTTTCTATAAAAAATTTTATTTGAGATTAAAAGTACACTATGTGAAAAGGTTTTAAAACAAAAAAAGTATGAGAAAATACACAAATAAACGATAAAAAAAAGATAACATTTTGAACAATATTAAAATATATTATCGTCATAATCTGTATTTTAGCAGTAGTTTTTTGATGAGTTTGTCTAGTAAAAAGTGATAAACTAAAATTTTGATCATTTGGAAAAATCACAGTAAATATGATTAGTAAAAAATTTTGAGAAGAAATGATAAAAGATGAATATTGAAATGTAAATATTTTGTTAGTATGAGTTGGATGAAATTGACATCAATGATGATATTTATCAGATACAATCATAGTAGCATCACGAAATCAAGAATTATGAGCTATAACAATGGTTTCTATACCAAGGGATTTATACGTAAAACATTCAGGTTATGTATGAAAGATAAATTGAGTATTTGCACGTGGATACAACAAAGAAAAATCAGTAGTTTCTGGAGCAGAAGCACTAATGGACTTCTTGCAAAATATGATGTGATTAGAAATTCCATATTATGCAGTAGTAGATTTCAAGTGATTCAAAGAAGTAGTAGACACACTATGATGAGTAGAAATGAATATCCCATATAGTATACACGATACTACATACCCAGATGAACATCTTTGATATGAGACATTCCATATTTCAGCAGGATTACAAGTTTTAGACTGAGATACAGCTCTAAAATATGCCAGATCTAGACACACTACATCAGATTTTTCTAGGTCTCAAAGACAACAGGATTTGATAAAAGCTATAATGGAAAAAATGTTACAAAAAGAAAATTTAATGAACATCGACACATTGAGAGAATTGTATGACACATATACCAGGATGGTTACCACAAACATATCTTCAAAAGAGATGATCTGAGCTATACAATACGCATCTCCTACACCACAAATTATTTCTTTTGAAGAT